>Ga0114931_10002974_pt1 | contig 21496 bp, 22 predicted proteins | sample 2SBtaG_FD_89579 | JGI IMG/M metagenome (GOLD analysis project Ga0114931, IMG submission 89579) | Deep subsurface microbial communities from Kolumbo volcano to uncover new lineages of life (NeLLi) - 2SBTROV14_V59a metaG | ecosystem: Environmental > Aquatic > Marine > Volcanic | place: Kolumbo...
CAGACCGCGCACGCGCCGCCAGTAGCACTGCCCTTCCCACCTGCCCGTCCCGTCCAGTCCAGTCCGGCCCAGTCCAGTCCAGCCCAGCCCAGTCCCGTCCACCGCAGCCCAGCCCAGCCCAGAGTCCAGTCCAGTCCAGTCCAGTCCGGAGAGACCCGCATGACGACGATTTCATCCTTGAATCCGTAGACGGCATGTCCATGGGCCAATTGTCATGAAATATCCGGGCTGGTCGAAGCACCGGTTTTTAGGTTAGCCTGTGCAGTATGGATGACAATGCATTGATTTTGGAACAAAACAACGCCAGTTGCTGCGTGATATGGCTGCACGGGCTAGGCGCGGATGGTTACGATTTTCAGGATATCGTCGACATGCTGGGATTGACGGACAAAGGAATACGTTTTGTATTACCCCATGCCCCCATGCGGGCAGTAACCATCAATGGCGGTATGTCCATGCGAGCCTGGTACGATGTACGTACAGCGGATTTTATCAACGAAGAAGATCGTGAAGGCTTTGCGGAAAGTGAAGCCAGGGTTCGCGGCTTAATTTGTGACCAGGTTCAACAAGGCATCCCCCATGGTAAGATTGTGCTGGCAGGTTTTTCTCAGGGAGCTGCCGTTGCCTTATACACAAGCATGCGACTTCAAGAGCAAGTCGCCGGTGTGATAGCCCTTTCGGGCTATCTTCCGTTCGCCGCCACGACCGACCAGGAATCACAACCGGCCAACCGGGGCATACCGCTGTTTATGGCCCATGGTACACAGGATAGCGTGGTACCTTTTGCAATGGGTGAAGCCAGCCACGACATATGCCGGCAGTATTTTCAGGTACAGTGGCATAGTTACCCCATTCCCCACAGCGTTTGCCTGGAGGAAATTCAAGCTATCGGCGGCTGGTTACAACAGGTTTTGGCCATTAACGCGTAACACCGCAAAATACTTGACCTTCCCTGGTCCACCCAAGGAGCCGGCTTAGCGTTTTGCCGCCGTATCAGAGGTAATGGTTACAGGGATTTCCGCCATTTGCTTTACATCGGTACCGTTGTCATACATTACCCGAACGGTCCAGGATCCTTCTCGATCCAAGGCAAATTTGGTCCAGGTACGAAATCGAAATCCGGCGTTTACATTCACCTCACGTACTTTCCGGGTCACATCGTTGTAATTGAATTGTACGATCAATTTTTCCCTTGACACACCCTTGGGAACGATCATCTTCAACCAAACATAGGCATTTTGATTGACTGAAAGGGAGTTGCCATCAATCACAGAGCTGCAATTATTTTTTTCATCGCCTTCACGGCTTACGTCATTACAAAGTTTAGCCTCCGCTATCACGGGGCCAAGTTGGTAACCATTATCATAAAATTCCAGAATTTTATTAACTTCATCGGCACTGGGTTTGGCCGCCGCCATCAGCGCGGGCGCAAACACTAACCATGCTGCCGCGATTGCATACCGTGTTTTCATTTCTCACTCCTTTAACAATGGATGAAAAAAGTTTCTCTGGCGCGCCTTCCAGGCGCTGTTCGCTACAGTTAACGGTAGTGAGAGTGTTTTCTTCAGCTCTGGCGGTTAAAAGCTTGACCTTATTAACCTATTTTGTGTGTGGTCTATCTCGTGTCGTGTCTCCTATAAAACGTGCCTTTCAGAAAGCCACTCACGGTGCGCGTGCGTGCAAGGCGCAGACATCGTATTGCCGGGAATGGTGGTCACCTTCCCAAGGTCTGGAACGCAGCAATCGCACCTTGAGTGGCTTCCTGGATGGCGAGATAGATTTTTTAGGCAACCATCAAGTCTATCGCGTCTAAATGTGCGTTTTATATGAGACACTACACTAGATTCGGCGACTAAGACGAAAATGGAAATTTACATCGGGCACACTGTTGATGAATACATCTTCGGCGACTCCCACATCGATCATCCAATGCCGGTTCAGTCGAATGCCCGTGCCGAAAACGAACTGCATCGCCGATGAACCCAATTGTGTAAGCCGGCTCCGGTAAAAAGCACTGTTGGCATCCAATTGGGCCTTCAATTCTATATGGCGTAATGCATACCAACCGAAACCCACGGTGGAAAACCAGACAACATTTTCCTGCTGCTTGCGCAGTACTTCAGCTTCTCCTAGCAGCATGCCGCCACCGCGGGCAAACCACGACCAGATATGCCGTCCGGAAACACGGTGCTCCTGCCAGTGGGCCGATAATGCACCGTCATAGCCACCGCTACCGAACAGGCGGCGATAATCGGCATGATTTAACTTAATACTGCCACGCAGGCTTATGGTCCGCCTGGGCAAGCTCGTGCCACGATACAATCGCCATGCCCCGATTAACCGCATATCGGACAAGCCCGCCCCGGAACGGTGCATGTCCACCACGCTTACGCCGTTACGCCGATAGTTGAATTCAAAGCGCTGTGTTTCCAGCTTGTCGCGACCGCCATCAGGAAATCCGAATAAGCCATGCCAGCGATCAATGACATTGTCCAGCACGCCTGCATTGTACTGTTCAAATGGAACGTCCAAGCCCACTTCCAAACCGCTGTCCAAACCATAACGCCACAACAACGTGGAACGATACGACTCCATATCGATGCGTATTTCCTCATTGCCGCGACGCTGGCGAAAAAAATGACTGGTGATATCGGTAACCACATCAAGGCGGCCACGACCGGGTTTAACCGTATCGGCACCGTCCAACGGCGGTGTTCCATGCAATTGCGCAAAGAGACTACGATTAAAGGTATAAAACGGCGTGATATCGGCCCGAGCGGGGGTGGCCAGGATAAAAACCATACAGCACAGCCAACATACTTGCAGGTAATTCATAAATGAAAATATGCTTGATTGGGTAACAAACCCTGTATATACCGAAACTCAGTCGGTAGTACCCTCAGGTCAGTGAATAACGACCAGGGCTCCTTTTTGTTGTTCAGCCAATTGTGCAAGAAACTGTTTTAACCTTTCAAAATAAAAGATCAAATATGGAAAATCTTCCCCATCTAAAGCCGGGTCCCAAAACCCTGGGTAAATTTCCTGCATGTGTTCCGGTTGATACCGTTCTTTGAGTTCCTCAACGGTAATCGATTTTACCACTTCGTACAACGCCTGAATTTCCTGCGCTGACAGGGCACGTGCAGGACCGAATTCCTCATGCAGTTCACCCAGGGATGTACCGCCCATCATCAAAAATGCTTCCGGACCGTCTGCCTCAAAAGCACGGCCGGTCAACAAAAAATGTATACCGTGCCAGGCTTTATCCAGATCCAAGCGGGACCGTTCTGTTTGAAAAAAAGACTCCACTACATCGTCAGCCGGGCGCTTTTGAAGATACTCAATTTCATTGGCGCTTGCTTCTTCGATCGTGATGATCAACCCCCCCATACCTGCTCCTCCAACGTTACTATTACTTCTACGTAAACGCGTCGGCCGCATTCGAGCGCGAATCTCCATTATACATAAAAATGTCATCATGCGCCCCATCCAGACGCATCGCAACCGATTGAATTTTAACACTTAATTAATGATCTTTGAGCGGCGGGACGTTTTAACGGCCGCAAATGCCCCACCGCGATGCCATTGCCCAAAGGTGGTGTAAACTAATTCACCATGATACGACTAACAAGTGCCGATAGCATGGATGCCAATCATTGTGAAATCACCCAGAGGGCTCATCGTGAGTAAATCCAAGTTACTATTGTTGGTAGTCGTCATCGCAGTGATTGCTGTGTTTTTTTTGTTTGACCTGGGCCGGTTTTTTAACCTGCACGCGTTTAAGGAACACCAAGCCGCCATTGAGGACTATTATCAGCACCATTTCTGGCTGACTGTTACAGTATTTTTTGCCGTGTATGTTGCGGTAACCGCCTTGTCTTTGCCCGGCGCGGCGGTCATGACTATCGTCGCCGGTACCGTTTTTGGCCTGGTTACCGGTACAGTTATCGTTTCATTTGCGTCAAGCGTCGGCGCCAGCCTGGCATTTCTGGCTGCGCGATTTATCTTACGCGACACCATTCAGAACAAATTCGGTGACAAATTGGCGGCGGTTAATGCCGGGGTGGAAAAAGATGGCGCATTTTATTTGTTTAGCCTGCGACTGGTACCCTTGTTTCCGTTTTTTGTGATTAACCTGCTCATGGCTCTGACGCCGATTCGTACCCTAACGTTCTACTGGGTCAGCCAGGTGGGTATGTTTGCGGGCACCGTTGTTTATGTCAATGCGGGCACCCAAATCGCCCAAATCGACTCATTGCAAGGTATCTTGTCGGTGCAATTGCTGGTGTCATTTGTGCTGCTGGGCATCTTTCCCTTGCTGGCACGATTACTGATAGGATTTATCAAACAAAGGCGCGGGACAAAACCATCCATGGAGTATCCAAAGTCATGAGCGGCTATCCAAAACCAAAAAAATTCGATCGCAACCTCGTCGTCATCGGCGCCGGTTCGGCCGGATTGGTAGCGTCCTATATCGCGGCCACGGTCAAGGCCAAAGTCAGCTTGATTGAAAAGCATAAAATGGGGGGCGATTGCCTGAATACCGGTTGCGTCCCTTCAAAGGCGCTGATTCGCTCCGCTAAATTTATCCACCAACTGCGACGCGCAAAGGATTTCGGATTTAAAAACGCCCATGCGGATTTTGAATTTGCCGATATCATGGAGCGCATCCAACGGGTTATCAAAACCATTGAACCCCACGACTCGGTGGAACGCTACAGTCGCCTTGGTGTGGATTGCATTCATGGTGATGCGAAAATCATTTCGCCTTGGTCCGTACAAGTCAATGATCAAACGCTCACTACCCGCACCATGGTAGTCGCCACCGGCGCCCGACCGTATGTTCCTGATATACCCGGCTTACCGGACCTCGACTACCTTACCTCCGATACTGTTTGGAATATTCGCCAATTGCCCAATCGGTTGCTGGTCATCGGTGGTGGTCCCATTGGCTGCGAACTTGCGCAATGTTTTGCCCGCTTCGGCAGCCAGGTCACCCTGGTGCAACGCGGTGAGCGTATCTTGGACAAGGAAGATCCTGATGTCTCGTCCATGGTCGCCGAACGTTTTCGTCAGGAGGGCATTGATATCAGGCTAAAACATACCGCCAGTGCATTTAGCATGGAAAATGGCCGCAAGGTTCTTGTATGTGACCGTGACGGTGAGCGCCAGGAAATCGAATTCGATCAAGTTCTGCTGGCGTTGGGACGCAGGCCCCATGTAAGCGGCTTTGGCTTGGAAGAACTGGGTGTAAGCATCAGTCCGCGCGGCACTGTACAGGTGAATGGTTTCTTACAGACCAATTTCCCCAATATATTTGCCATTGGGGATGTTACCGGCCCCTATCAATTCACCCATACCGCCTCCCATATGGCCTGGTTTGCATCGGTAAACGCCTTGTTCGGGATGTTTAAGAAATTCCGGGTGGACTACTCGGTGATACCTTGGGCGACATTTACCGAGCCGGAGGTTGCCCGGGTAGGACTGAGCGAAAATGAAGCCAAAAAACAGGGGGTCGCGGTTGAAGTTACCCGTTACGGCATTGACGACCTGGACCGCGCCATTGCCGATGAACAAGCCCATGGCATGGTCAAGGTTCTAACCGTACCCGGCAAAGACAAAATTCTCGGTGTCACTATCGTGGGTGAACACGCCGGTGACTTGATCGCCGAATTCGTAACGGCCATGAAACACGGGCTGGGACTAAACAAGATTCTCGGCACCATCCATATATACCCGACCCTGGTGGAAGCCAACAAATTCGCCGCCGGCAATTGGAAGAAAGCCCACGCGCCGCAAACCATCCTGGCATGGCTGGAGCGCTTTCATCGCTGGCGTCGCGGATAGTAGCATTGTGCCAAAAATTCACGAGACCATTACCATCAACAAACCCAGACCGGCGGTATTCGCATTTGCCCACAGCCAGAAAAAACGCCTGCTTTGGGACAGTTTTAGCAAAGACTTCCAATATTTAAACAGTGCAAGCCGCGCCGACCCGGGCGTTATCGCACGTACCCGAATGTGGCATGGACTCACCATGGACGTGGAATATATCAGCTTTCATGAACCGGCTGTCGCGGCGATGAAAATGGTTCGCGGGCCGTTCTTTTTCCGCAAATTCGCCGGCAGCTGGCGCTTTGACGACATCGGCGACCAACGCACTCGAGTACATTTTATCTATCATTTTCAAAGCCGCTGGCCACGGTTACGCTTTGCCGTTGACTACGCGTTACGCCTTGCCATCAGCAAGGATGTACGGCGACGATTGCGGGACCTGAAAAACGCACTGGAAACACCGGCGATAGCCGGTTAACCGGCATACGGCATGCAAAGTTGGGCTCGAGAAAACGAACGGTAAACAACTGAATAATCGGCGCAATACACAACGCCGTCGCAACGTGTATCCCGCGCCATTCAGTACCAGTGTCGTGCCTCACATAAAACGCACATGTAGACGCGATAGACTTGATGGTTGCCTAAAAAATCTATCTCGCACCTTGAGCGGCTTTCTCAATGCACGTTTTATAAGAGACACGACACTAGAAAATATGCGTCAACTGCAGGGCGTAACGTTCAGCGATACCGTCCATGTTGGCGTTTGGTCCGGCACCTGCATCCCATTCCGGCGAACCGACGTCGCGACTGGCGATATTCAACGTCAAGCGGGTTTTCTTGTTGAAGTGGTAGTTGACACCCAGGGTAACGGTTTTCCATTCCGATTCGAAGCTATTACCGTTGGCCCCGGGATCGCCTTCCAAGCGGTTATAGACATCATAACGCAGATCGAACTGCCATTTGTTACCAACATAATAACCGCCTTCAACATACCAACCGGATGCCTCGCCATCGGATCCATCGGCGTTGGGTTTGGCTCCGTTTTGGTCAAACGTGGGTTTATCCGGACCAACAAATATCATACCTTTACCGGCCATATATTCCATCGTGGCACGAAACGGTTTTCGCAAGTATTTGACACCAAAACCCATTCGCTCACGATCATAGTAAGCAGGACTGTAAACCCCATCGCCGGTTTTATCCAATAAGCGTTTTCCGGTCTGGCTCCAGGCAAATATCTTCAGGCCTTGTCGCCGGGGACCACCACCACCGTAAAGGTTTTCCAATGACACATACGCGTATACATCCTTTTCGTTGTCGGTGTCGGAGAAATTAAGGCCGTTTCCATTGCCGACCATGACGGCGTAACTCAACTCCCAGGCTTGTTCAAGACGAAACGCATCGAATACCTGAACACCCACGTCCCGAAATGCTCCCACCGGCTTGTCAAATTGGTTAAAACCACCGGTTGCCGCTTCCGTCAAGGTCAATCCCCCGGCATTGGAACTGTCCCGGTTATTGGGAAAACGCTCCAACATGAGTTGATTGGATACGGTGGTAAAGTTGATATAGTCAAATACATGGATGGCCTGCAGGCCTTCTTCCGCCATGGGCGCCTTAAACAATCCGGCCCGGATACGGGCGCCTTTTATATGGTTTAAGGTGATACTGGCATCGGTGATAAGCGTACCACCGTCGTTGGCCGCGGTAATACCGTTGTTACCTAATTCAGCCAGGACAAAATAGTTTACATTCGGATCCAATGGAAAACCGGTACCGCGCACCCCAATGCGGGCCCGATTCACATTAAATGCATCCTGCGAAGTCAGGTTTGGCCCGATCATTTTCGGCGGAATATACGTTTGACCGTTTTCATTCGGGTCGCTGGCATCCAATTGATACTGAAACTGTACAAAACCCCAGAGTTTTGCCCGGCCAACCGAAGCCGAAGGTTCCGTGCCTTGTAACATCAGCCAATTGGCGGCCATGCCATCCACACTCATGAATAGTGCACCCGCAAACGCCAGGCCCGACATCAAATGTTTAATTGTCATAATCTGCCCCCAATCTATCTATTATCTATATATCTATATTTATATATAACTTAAGGTTTAACCAGAATATAGCCTTGATCGGTAACCAGGTTGGCAATCCGCACGACTCCCGGAGAGTCGGATTTCGCTACCGGGTTAAGCACCACGGGTTTGCCCAGAAGTTTTGACATTTTCTTGCGCGTATTGGAGCAAGCGGTGAATTCCACACCGTTATCGGCAAGGCCTTTGATGCGCGATTTATTGGAATTTTCATTAAACAACAAACGCAAACCGGGCCCAAACGCAACGATTTCAACGCTTACACGATCAGGCCCATACGCACGCAATAAATTGTTGGCAACATTCAAAACCAAGGTTTGTTTGCTGGGATCGGCATCACTGATCTGTAACACTACTTTCTTCTCGGCAAATTCACCGGCCTGGGTGGATAAGGAAAAACAAATCAACAAGATGGATAAAAAGATAGAAGCAGATACGGTAGAAAACAACTTCATCATCCGGTACTCCTGATAGTTATTACGATATACTATTTGAACTCCTAATCATTATAGTTATAGGCTCTAATGTCAAGAGAGCAATATCTTTCACTGTGATCAAAAAAGGGTACAAGCCGGCCGGCATTGATTCGAAAAAATTTACAACCTTCATGCACCTATTCATACTGCGTGACGCCTGTTCGCCATAAACACCAACGCAGGCATGCTTGACAGATAAAGATAAGGTAAGACAAGGCAAGACTCGGTTAACGTTTTTCCAACTTCCGAAAATAAACAAACATTCGTACAGGACAGAAAAAAAATCCGAACCGGCGTTCTTGATGAATTGACGGACGTCAAGCTCTGGCCGTGTTAGATGGCGTATCGGCTAGGGAAGGGGTTAGCTGTTGACGGGGAACCGGGACAATGCCTGGCGGATATCGCCGTACAATTGCGGCAACCAGCCCGGCGTACCCGGCGTACCGCCCATGCGAACAACGCGCGCTTCACGCATATCATAGGGCGCGATGATAACCTGCGCATTGTCAACACCGACCGCCTCCACAAGACTGAATAACTGCTCGATCACCGCGTTTCCCATGGCCAGACAACCGGCGGATACCGCTTCGCCATGAATAAAAATATCACCACCCGGATCGCTACGACCTTCCATGCGTGCATGTTTCGAATCAAATGCGTTGGGGTAATTGATTTTCATGGAAAGATGATAATGCGAATGGGGATTCAACCAAAGCACCCTATACTCTCCCTCCGGTACTTGCCTGTCACCTTGAACCAGCTTGGGCCCCAGCACACCACTGGCCGCCAGAATGGGATAGCTGCGTATATAGGTCCATTGCTTTTGCACTTGTGCCCAGACTTCCATTTCGCGCTCCTGTTTAAACGCCAACAAGGCGACTTCATCCGGCGGGTATGGAACGCCGACATTGATAAAATCACCTTTTAGTCCGGCGGCCGCAGAAACTGCAGCATGGTCAAGCACTTGTTGCCGTGACTGATTTTGAAACGGCTGAGAATTTTTCTGCTGCGATTTCGACGGTGTCTTGACGCGGTTTTTGTCCATGCCGTATTGATAAAAAAACCAGATGCCTATGACGACACACAACATAATAATAACTTCTGTAATAAAACTCTCTTTCATATCACCCTTCCCAAGCATCGTGCGCGCAATTATTCCGCCCGCTCACCCATCATCTGCTGCCCCCCCCTCAAGGCCGCGACTTTCTCTTGAAGAAGCGGCGCGGTAGCCGTGCTTGCGTGCACGGGATCACCGGCAACCAAACCAACCCGTGACCACAAGCGCCGTAACGGCCAGCCTCGCATCGTCTTTCCACCCCGGCAACTGAAGAAACTCCCCCACAAGCCCCGCAAGGCCATGGGAATAACCGGTACCGGTGTGCGCTGTAGAATTTTTTCCACCCCGGTGCGAAAAACATTCATGTTGCCATCCTCGGTTAATCGCCCTTCCGGAAAGATACACACCAGGTCACCGGCCTCCAACGCGTCGGCAATATGATCAAATGCCTGTTCCAGCATGGAGGGATCTTCCTTGGCAGAAGCGATGGGAATAGCCTTTGCCGTACGAAAAACAAAATTCAATACCGGTATATTGAATATCTTATAGTACATGACAAACCGTACCGGCCTGCTTACACAACCGCCGATAACCAGCGCGTCAACAAAACTTACATGGTTGCATACCAGGACGGCGGGGCCTTGCTCGGGAATTTTATCCATGCCCTGCTTATCCACTTTGTAAATGGTATGAATCAATATCCAAACCAAAAACCGCATCAGGAATTCAGGCACCAGGCTATAGATATAAAACGCAACCACGGCATTAAACAGCGCCATCACCAACAGCACATAGGGTATGGACAGGCCCGCCATACCCAACCCCATATTCACCAGCCCCACCGTGACAATGACAATGGCATTGATAATATTATTGCCGGCAATAACTCGGGAACGGTGGTCGACGGGGCTACGCGATTGCACCAGTGCATACAGCGGTACAATAAAAAATCCGCCAAACACGCCTAATGAAAACACATCCAGCATCAATCGCCAGTAGGCGAAATAAAACTGGCCGCTATACCCAATAAACGCACCGATACCTTGCAAGTTCGCCTGTACTATCGGCGCGGAATGCGCGGCAAAGAAGAAATCCACGCCAAAAATCGTTAAACCGATTGAACCAAACGGTACCAGCCCGATTTCAACCTTATGGCCGGACAAGCGCTCACAAAGCGCGGAACCCGACGCGATGCCGATGGTAAACAGCGCGTATATCAGGTCGGCCACATACTGGTTAAAACCCAAGTCGGTTTTAATAAATTCCGGCATCAGCGATAAATAAGCGGCACCAATGGACCAAAACCAGGATATACCCAGAATCGACAAAAACACGCTGTGATAGCCGCGGGTAAACTCGATGATCCGCCAGGTTTCGGAAAGGATATTCCAGGACACTTTCAGATCCGGCGCCGTCGAGGGTGCCGGCGGAATAAACCGGCTGCTCAGGTAACCGGTCACCGCAACGACACAGGTTATAACACCGACAATCACCGTTCCTTGATCCAGCCCGATGAGTACGCCACCCAAAATGGTACCGATCAAAATGGCCAGAAAGGTGCCCAACTCCATCATCCCGTTACCGCCTATCAATTCGTTATCCGTTAAATTTTGAGGCAGCAAACTGTATTTAATCGGACCAAACAGCGCCGATTGGGTACCGAGCAGAAATAAAAGCCCCATCAACATGGGCACGTTTTCATAATAAAACGCGACGGCCCCGAAACTGACGATGACAATTTCAAATAATTTGATCCAACGTACCAACACGGATTTTTCGAATTTGTCGGCAACTTGCCCGGCCGAGGCTGAAAACAAAAAGAACGGCACAATCAACAATATCACCGACAAAATGGCAAAATTTTTCGAATACTTGGCAACTTCGGCGGTACTGCTATAAGCGATATAAAATATCAGCGCTTGCTTGAAAATATTATCATTAAATGCGCCGAAAAACTGGGTAAGAAACAACGGCAAAAAACGCCGTCTGGCCATTAATTGGTATTGACTTTCGGTAGGTCTTATTTGTGATTCTGTCATGGTGTTGTGTTCACATTCCAATACTGCTGGGCCAGGTAATCCGTTCCGCACGCCATCGCCGCACGCAGCGGACCGGGCCGTTGCTGCATCGTACCATCATGGCGATGGCTGATGCATGATGGCTAAAGGGGTTTCTTCCAAACAGGTAAACACCGTCCGGCAAACGATTCCATCAGGTAAATCACGGCCACCCCGGCAATGAGCGTGGCCGGCAGCGCCGCCCACATTCCCAACCGTGAAAAAAACAGCCACGTCACCGGAGCGATTATTAAAATCAACACCCACTCCAATGCACGTTGAAAAACAGCTGGAATATAGACGCGACCCCCACACCGTTTACACCGGGGCGGCCCACTGAACACGGACGACTGTAAATCGCCTATGGCGACGTTGGGACTATGGCAATGAGGGCACTGCCGGTTGACGTTTGTCATATTCTTGCGCCGTAGTCTTGTCGTTAAATGCATCCATCATAACGTACTGTCGCCGGCAACACCAAATCAATGCCATACCTACAGCATGTCCATGTATTTTTGCCCCCCCAACTGGCGCATTTGCCGCAGGATATGGTTTTGCCGAAAGCGCAGATAACCCGACGGCTGCTGGACATGCAGGCGTTTGGGATTGGGCAGCACCGCGGCCAGCAGGGCCGCTTGCCTTGGACCGATTTGGGCGGGTTTTTTATGAAAATAGTGCCGGCTGGCGGCGCCTACACCGTAAATTCCCGGACCGAATTCCGAGGTGTTTAAATACACTTCAAGAATTCTTCGCTTGTTCCACAATAATTCGATCAACAAGGTGAAATAGGCTTTCACCCCTTTGCGGACAAAACTTTGTGTTCGCCACAGGAACAGGTTTTTCGCCACTTGCTGGCTGATGGTACTGGCACCACGCAAACGGCCGCCGTGCAATTTTTCCGACACCGCGGACTGGATGGCGTCAAAATCAAATCCGGCGTGTTGGGCAAAGCGTTGGTCTTCCGAAGCGATTACGGCCAAGGCGACATGGGGGGAAATAGACTCAAAATTCACCCAGCGATAGTGTACCGCCTTGGGTTTGCCATTGAGCCAGGAACGTACCTGGTCCTGAAATACAAATGAGGTACTGGGCGGCGGCAACCAGCGCATGACCAATACTACAAATACGCTGCCGGCAACCAGTATCAATCCCACTCGCCATAAACCGTACAACAATGTTATCTGCCAGTTTTTTAACTTTTCCCTTAATGTCATGTCTTCTCCGAAACACCCCTCGCCAGATAGCCCGCCATTACCGCATAATAAGCCCTCCTTATGGCAAAACTGGGATAATAAGTGGCAATAATCGGGCCAACGACTATTAGAGCCCCGCGGGGTAGAGGCTGTTCCCTTAAATTGATGCTGATTTGTTTCCTCTGTATTCAGCTATTAGCCTGTCAAAATGATCAAAAACAATGGGTTGCCGGTTGGCAGGCTGCGCCTGCCCTAAACCAGGCCCGTTCAGGATTCGCCGTGGCAGACCAAAACGGATTTATCTATGTGGCCGGCGGCGTGGACGGACGACACTTTTTAGCCGGCACCGAATGGACCCGTATAACGAATGGCATGCCTGCCGCTTGGCAGAAAGGCCCTGCCATGCGCAGTCCACGAGGGTTTTTCGCCATGATAGCCCATCACGGGTTTTTGTATGCCGTGGGTGGCGGCAAGGGTGAAAACGGTAGCCAGTTGCTCAACTCCGTTGAGCGAGCCGCCCTGCGAAAAGACGGCAGCTTGGGTCCGTGGCAAATGCTGCCGCAAACCCTGCAATTACCCCGCCGCTGCGCCCGCCTGCTGATTGCTAACGATCGTCTGTTTGCGGTAGGTGGATTTGCGGGAACCAGCCTGGACAATGTGGAAGCCGCGAGCTTTAAAGCCAACGGCGACCTTGGCCCATGGCAAATCATGCCGGAAAAACTCCTTGAACCCCGTTATGTGCATGCCACGGCACAAAGCCGGCGTTTTGACATGATACTGGGTGGACATATCCAAGCCAAAGGCGTGGGCAGCCGAACCGTAGGCTGGCACCAAGGGGGGCAATCCGCCTGGCATAAAGGACCGGATCTTCAGACCGGCCGGTTCGGCCTGAGCGCCGTGGCCACCGAGAAATTTGTATACGCGCTCGGCGGCATGAGCGGGGTACGTTATTTCAACAGTGTTGAAAAAAGCCGGCTGGGCCCGGAGGGCCCGCAAAACTGGCATACCACCACGACCCTGCCCCAGGCCATCGCGGAATTCGGTGCCGTGGTCATCGACGAAAACCTGGTCATTATCGGCGGCACGCACGCCTCTGGTTACAGCGACAAGGTCTACCATGCCCGCTTTAATCAGCAAGGCGACATCGGATTTTGGGGAAAACCCGAACAGGCGGTTGCCACGGTCAGCCAATCCGCAACCACCCCAACCACACCCATGGCCTATCAGGGTAAAATCGTGCGGCTAATCGAAGGCGGAGGTTATATATTTCTGCAGCTGGAAGCCGACGGACAGCGCTGGTGGGTAGCCACCCAGGGACAGGATTTTGCGGTGGGCAAAATCGCCCAACACGGCAAAGGCATTGTCATGAAAGACTTTTACAGCAAATCCTTAAACCGTAGCTTTGAACAGATCATATTCACCGGTCGGGTACAACTGCTGGATTAGGCGCGGGTCAAGGAACCAAAACAGCCCCTTTAACCATCGACTCGCCGTCACTGTTCGATTCCTGCCAGACCACCACGGCTGCGCCTTGCTCATTGATAGCCACCTGCGGCTTACTGGCATGCACACTGCCGTCGGTCAATGGCGTCAATGGACCCTCACCCACATCGCTGTTCATCCGCCTTGCCCAAATTCTGTCGTTTCCTTCGGTACCAACTTTATGACCGGACCACACCGCGATGGCGTTACCCGAAGGGTTCATCGCCAGTCGGGGATCATTGAAAGTGGTATCGGAATCGATCAACAACCCGCTGGCATTCAACCAACCGGAATCTGGATGGTAGCGGGAAATCACCAGATTATCCTCCAGCCCCAGCGCGCCGATACATTGCGACATCAACATCAAGATATAGCCATCCGCGTCCATGGCGCTGCCGTAAACTGACGGCTTCTGCCGGCATTTATAGGTTTCCATGATCACCGGCGTTTCCCAGGCGTCACCCATGCGACGGCTGGCAAATACTTTGTAAAAAAGCGTATTGACACCATCGAGTAAATGTCCCGTGATAACCTCGTCACCTTTTTCATTCATATGAATCAAGGGACTTTCATGGCTGTCGGTACCGTTCGTTATGACTAAATTCTGTATCGCCGACCATGCCTTGCCATCGAAATGCTTGCTATGAATTTGGCGGGCCTGCACCCAAGCCACGGTCACCTCACCATTGCGGGTGCCAGCGATACTGGCGTCAAGCAGACCGTCGCCTGCCGGTTCCAGCGCTGGAAGCCACGTGGAAGATTCTCGTTGCGTAAAGTAGAGTTTTCCGCCCTCTTCCCAAATCAAATAGGTTGTCGGGCCCACGGAAATAACGGAAGTTTTGCGGGCACCGGTTTCCGACCAGTGATGGACGGCATCCCATGATCCGGTCAAGCGGCTGGTAATAACCCGTGATGATTTATCCACTTGCCACAGCGCGGTTACCGCATCCGATGCATCGGCTACCAGCGCCACTTTATAAACCGATGATGCGGTAAGTTCAGCGGAAAAATCCGGTAGCTGAAATTCACCGGGATCCTGGTCGACGCTCCAATCCAGGCTGGAATTTGCTGATAACAAACGATTGTAAACGGCTTTTTGCACACCGTCATGGGATTCGACCCAGACGATAACCGCATCACCGCTTTGCGGGCGTATCGTTACACCGGGGGAATAGGCTGTTTGCGCCGATATGGAAGACAACGGTGTTTCAAAATCGCTGGTGAAACCGCGTTGGCCACCGCCACCACCGCCGCCACCGCCGCCTTTACCGGATCCGCCGTTACAGGAACAAAGGAACCCTACAGCCGCCAATAAACAAATCATCTGAATGCTGCGCATGTTTTAACTCCTTACCTCAAACATCGCGATGGAACAGCCGGGAATAATGGCGATGTCACTCTCATTGGCAAAACCGGTACGCGTCATCTGAGCATTGTAGTGGGTGAATTTTATCGGGTTTTTTCTGACATACATACCGGTCAACCTCGCATACTATCAAACCATCACAAAAAGTCTGTGAAACAATCGTCACTGCGCGCTGTGCGTATGGCACGGCCTCAGGCCGACAATGCGGTCAAAATCCGTTTCATAGGATTCACAGGCAGCGAAAAATACCCATCACCGCAAACCAAGCGATACCAAGCGCGGTAACCGCCGCAACCACGCAATCCGCCCACGCCTCCAAGGTACGATTAGGCTGATGGGGTGATTGGCCAAATCCCGGCCGGTCAAAACCCCGGTCTGTCAAAACTAATTAATTATAATTATACGCAACCCCAGTAATGTTGCAGCATCGTGAGTCATCACAGCCTCCAAACGGGAGGCCGGAAAGCCGTGACAATACACAACCTCGGAGCCATCTTTGACGCCGTATTCGCTATACGCCAATGAACCAAAACCGGCGATATCAACCTTTTTGACTACTGCGTCATGACACCTATGTGAAAAAATAATTTGCATAATAGGAAAAAAGATATAAATATAACTGATGGTAATTATCAAATTATATTATGTTTTGGTATATTAAACTCGCTTCCGATGCTGCCGCAATGAGCATAGGTCAGCGGAACGGACAGGCATCGCATTGCCCGAATAGGTTGCGTGAATACTGGAAATCTTCCGGCTTCTAGCGCAAACCATGGTGGAACGGCGCACCGCCGGGGGCGGCTGTAAAAAAAATACCATGGATGTTTGTGGTCGCAAGGCCACCTTTACCGCCGGGGGCGATTGCCCCCGTTTTTATACGCCATCGAAAATCGGCATTATTGGGCCGTAAATTGTCCCCGGGGAAACAGCACGTGCCGGACTGACAACATGCTCCAAGCTCAGCTATATTTTTCTACCGGAACACCGACGGACCTATCCAAGCTCACGTGGTACTCCGCGATCAGCCACAAAACCCTGCAGCATTGAGTTGCCAAACCGATTCAACACAACTCTTAACGGTAAGCGGCTGAAAATCGATGCCGACAGCAGAACACTGCAGTATGCAGTAGCCATTTGCTCAAATTGCTCTATTAGGCTTTTGCTCGCCACACAATATCTGCAATTCCAATTCCCGCTTTACGCTTTGCACCACGCAAACCATTCGGCACTCTCGGCTTCCGTTAACCGCGCCGGACTGTTTATATCGTGCAGGTTTTCGACTTTTATATTTCGCCAAAGGCCATGCCATCCGGCTCGGCACATCCGCACCAACCCAAGGCGTAGGCGCCCTCTTTGACATAGCGATGAAAACTGGAATAAGGCCATTCAGCTACCGCATTGACATAGCCGTGCTTTAAAGGATTACGGTGAATATAGTCGGCAAGCATTTCGAAGTCGTCGTCATCCCGTACCTGATGCTCAAACATACGACGCTGCCATAAATAGTGTTCCCGTCCGGTCTCTTTTGCGCGGGCAATCTTTGGTGAAGCAAGCATTTCGATTGCCTGGCTCACCTTGCGCTTGATAATACTCCAGCGATTCGCGTAGTCATGATCGCCTTCCGGCAATGTCCAAAGGCAGTGCAGGTGATCGGGCAATATGACAAAAGCGTCAATTTTAAACGGATAAATTTCGCCGACGGTACGCATGGACGTTTCCAGAGCGTTATAAACTTCCGCCTGGGTTAATATCTCTTGTCTGTCTTGAGTTGCCACGGTGAAAAAATAACTTGCCCCAGGTATGATAGATCGACGGTAGTGCTGCATATATTTTTAATCCCTTATTATTCGTGTCATATTAGCATCTATTTTAACGGAAGACAGTTTCTCGGGCAATGTTCGGTCTGAGTCTTGTCAACGTGCCGGCAAGGCCCTGATACCCGGCCGGCCATCAATTCGCTATAGTGGTAAAATACCGCCGGTGGTTTTTCAGCATAGCTGTACACCACCCCCCACACCTTAATCCTTTTAACGCGGCAATGATAATAAGCCTCGGCGCTCTTTCACCTATTTTGACGCTTTTTTCTTTTTCTTTTTTGCCCTGTTCTTAACGCTTGCCGCCACGGGCTTTTTCGGTATTTGTTCTGCCTGTGTGGCCGCGCCTTGCTGCACGCTTTGCTTTAACGCCGCCATAAAATCGCTGATTTGATGCTGTTCGTTTTGTGGGCTGATGGGCGGTTCTTCTCCGGCCACCTTGGCCTTGATGACGTCCACCAGCGCTTCGTTATAGCGGTCTGTATAATGGGACAAGTCCACGCCATGGGTTTGCTTGTCAATCAGCGCCTCAAACAACTCGACTTGTTCGGGCAGAGCCCGTTTGGCGGAAATGTCGGTAAAATAGGATTCGGCGTCCCGCACTTCGTCTTGATAGTGCAGGGTTTGCAGGATCAATCCGCCTGACCCGGGCGTGATGGTCACCATGTGTTCCCGCCCGGTCATAATCAATCGAGCAACAGCAATTTTCCGCTGCTTGGCCATGGCGTCGCGCAGCACGACAAAAGCGTCTTCGGCTACTTGGTCACCGGGACCGATGTAATAGGTGCTGTTGTAATACACGGAGTTGATTGCACCGCCCTCGGCAAAGTACATGATCTCGATGGTTTTGGTGGTTTCCAGTTTAATCGTCGCCAGGGTATCATCATCCACCAGCACGTATTTACCCTTTTCGAATTCATAACCCTTGACCGTATCGGCGCGCTCCACCTTGCCGTGCTGTTCGCAGACATACTGCTGCTTCAATCGCTGCATACAGTCTTTATGCAGCAAGTTGAGACGAACCTTGGCCGCGGCGTTGACTGCGGTATACAGCCGCACCGGAATAGTAATCAGTTGGATTTTTAAATAGCCGGTCCATGTCGCCCGTGGTGCCATGCGCCACCCCCTTTACCCATCGATGCTCAATGTATCGACAACCCAAGGATCTGCGTTAGTGCGCGGCAGAAGGCAACCGGAACACATCGCGATGACCGGTGATTCACACACTGGATAAGCGTTTCAATATTTTAGAATACGTTACATGATGGATTGGTAAAAATCAGAATTACGTTCCGCCTCGGCCTTGATGGTCGCCAACCAGAACATCAGGTTTTCCTTGAGTTTTTTGCTCCCAGCACCCTTAAACCAGTCCGCCCGCCAACCGGTTTGTTCGGCTCGGACATGGACCTGGACACCCCGGGACTGAGCTTCCAAGTGCCAGCGATAGTTGGTCTTTTTGCCGAGTTGGCTGCCATGCCAGGCAATTCGCTCGTTGATTTTCAGGCCGTGAATTTCATTGTGTGTGGCCATGCATGGGGCACGGCAGCGAAAGCCGGATCCGATTTTCAGCTCATCATTGATGGTTGAGCTCTTGACACGGGGATTCCAGCGCTTCCATTCTCCTATATCGGTGAGCATTGTCCAAACAATGGTGATTGGAGCGTATACGAGTATGTCTTGTTCTATGCTTACTGGCATGGTTATCCGTTACGGCGAGTCCTGAAAGTGATAATAGGTTTTACTTAAATGATCCACCACGACATCGATTTCATCCGAACCCCAGTCCAGCTTTAAGTACTTGGACCATCGGGTCGCCCAATAACGTATGTCATCCGGCGATTTGGCCTTGTGATTTTCCCGAATATGCACGGTGGAATCATGGCATACCCGGCAATGGTTTTCATATAACATTTTACCCCGGCTGTCGCCATCACTCTGCGCATAGCGGGATGACCCCTTGGCGGCCTGATCGTCTTGCGCGCCGTTTTTGTGCGGTAAACTGCGATGTGGGTCAGCCTGCAGGCTTGCGCCATATAACCCGAGTAACAATATAATGAGGTATCGCATTGGCCGACTCCATTTGCTTGCATCTCCATTAACACTTTATTCCATTCTCGGCAGCGCCGCAAGCAAGCTTGAGCGCTCAGTCACGCGCCATGTAGACTTGCTTACCGCAGTGGTATTCATGGCGTAAAACCGCTAATGTAGCTGGAATCGGGACCAGAATATTAACCGCTATGACACGATTTTCAGCAACGGGGGTTGCCCCTTGAGTTTGCGCGCAGGACTGACCTACGGCCTGGCTGTGTTTGCCGCCGGCATGGTCTGCGGTGCCCTGGTATTTCATTGGTACCAGGACGGGCAGCCACCGACAGTACGGATCAAGGAAATCTTGGTGCCTGAACCGCAGCACAACCCGCCGAATCCGCCTATGACCGGACCGATCCGCAACGACGATGAAAATACCACGCTCACACAGCCAACCCCCACGGCAACAACAACAGCCGACGCACCGACCGCGCACTATTGGGGTATTCGCGACAGACTGATCGCCTTACTCATAAAAAAACGTTATCACGAAGCCATGGCGGTTTTTAACGACGGTATACAAACAAACCCAACTTACGAAGAGCCGCTGCGAGCGGCGCTGATGGCCTACGCCAAAGAGTTATTAAACAATAACCGAAGCGGTGATTTAGTTGATTTTCTTGCCATCTACCTGCAAACCGAACACTTGGATTTTTCAGCCTTTGAATTATTGGGTGCGGCTTTTGCACGAGAGCACGCTTACGAAAAATCCATTCATGCCTACTATCAGGCCAAACAAAAAGCCGTCCATTTTCGTGATATCAACCGAATCGAAGAGCGAATTCGGGTGGTGGTCAACCGCTTTCGTCAGCGTTTACGTTTTCTAAAAAATCACGATGAACTGCTGAATTTGTATCGGCACCTGACCCAGATCGAACCCACTTACGCGCCCTACGTCATCGCTCTGGCGGAAACCCAAATAGAACTGCAACGGTACATCAATGCCGAACAGACATTGAAGTCGGTCATTTATGATCCGACCGTCTATAAAAAAGCCCTGGCGTTACTGGATAAAATTCACGACAAAATCAACAGCAGCAGTCCGTATATGGAAATACCACTGCAACAAACCGGCAGTAGTTTTGTCCTTGAGGCCATGGCCGGCGGCCAGGTTTTACGCTTGTTACTGGACACCGGCGCGTCGATGACGGCGTTAGACGAGGACTGGTTTCATAACAGTGGTTTATACATGGAAAACACCGGTGACTGGCAGCGGTTTCTAACCGCCAACGGTATTGTAGACGCGCCGATTTTTCGACTGGATGTGTTATCCATTGGCCAAGCGGTGGTGGAAAACCTGCAGGTCAGCGCCATGAAATTGAACGCCTCGGAGTATGACGGTTTGTTGGGCATGAATTTTCTAAAGCACTATCAGTTTATCATTGACCAGGAAAACGGATTGCTGCGATTGTATCCGTTAAGCCGGTAAGCCATGGAGCACAAACGGGATGTTCCTTGGGCGACGTTCATCACCTGCCGACCGGCCAAACCGCAAGTTTTATCGGAATCTAGTGTAGTGTTTTAAACAACTTATTGATATGAAAGCACTTGCCTTGAACGACCTACATTTACCAAACTTTCCTCAGCAGATTTGGCCCAGAAAAACGGTTTCTTTTTTTTTATTATGGGTATGGTGTATGGTGATTTCATTGTTTTAAAGCGTCAAAAAACCATGCGGCCCGGTTAAGCAGGCCGCTGGCTCAACTTGCTGCAAAGCATTAAATCCGAAAAAGAATTTCTCTGTAGATAGTGATTCCGAATTCACGAGCGCCAGGTAAAATAAGAACAACAGAGCTTCCACGCGCTCTACTTTCTTAAACAAAGTCGGCGCGACAGGGTGGATGCTTTTGAGTTGATAAAAACGCTTTTCAAGGTTGGGCTGATATTTGTAGGCGACCAACGCCTCTTTTGCCGACATGCGTTCGTCGGTACAAAGTACGGGAAACAGTCCGTCAACATTTTTCTCTTTTGTGAGCGCGAGGATATTTCTCGTCCAGGATAAGGTATGGAGGGTCTGTGTTCTGGTGCGGTATGG
>Ga0114931_10002975_pt1 | contig 21490 bp, 20 predicted proteins | sample 2SBtaG_FD_89579 | JGI IMG/M metagenome (GOLD analysis project Ga0114931, IMG submission 89579) | Deep subsurface microbial communities from Kolumbo volcano to uncover new lineages of life (NeLLi) - 2SBTROV14_V59a metaG | ecosystem: Environmental > Aquatic > Marine > Volcanic | place: Kolumbo...
CGATTTTCCTTCTAACCTGCTCAAGGGCCATAAACAGGTCATTACTTTTCCGCACCTGGGTGCCTCTACGTATGAAGCGGAAGACAATTGCGCAGTCATGATTGCAGACCAGCTCATGGATTTTCTTGAGAACGGCAATATACGCAATTCAGTTAATTTTTTCGAGATACGCCTGGCAAGAACCGGCCATGCACGCATTGCCATTGCCAATCGTAATATGCCGGACATGGTCGGTCAGATCTCCCATGCTCTGGGGCAGGAATCACTGAATATTATGCGTATGGCGAATGAATCCCGCGGCGAGCTGGCATATACTCTGATCGATGTAGACAAGAAACCGGAACAGTCGGCTATCGATAATATCCAGGCAATCGACGGTGTACTCAGTGTAAGAATAATTTAATGTCGAACGAAGAACAGGAACAACTCAAAGCCATTCGCGACCAGATCGATAGCATTGATCGGCAAATCCAGACTTTGATCAATGAACGTGCCGCCTGCGCACAGAAAGTCGCGGCAATTAAAATTGCCAGTGGTGAATCGGATAACTTTTATCGTCCCGAACGGGAAGCGCAGATCCTGCGCAGTATCGAAGATCGAAATGCCGGGCCACTGGATAAAAAGGAAATGGCGCGATTGTTTCGTGAAATTATGTCTGCCTGCCTGGCGCTGGAAAGCCCGCTAAAAGTTGCCTTCCTCGGTCCCGCCGGTACCTATAACCATGTTGCCACAGTGAAGCATTTTGGTAATTCCATCGAACAGAATCCGGTGGAAAATATCGAAGCAATCTTTCGCAGTGTGGAAACCGGTCAAAGTCATTTCGGCGTGGTGCCAATCGAAAATTCCACCGAAGGTGTGATTACCCATACCCTGGACCTGTTGATCAATTCCAGTTTGTTGATCAGTGGTGAAGTGGATTTACGCATCCACCATAACCTGATCAGCCATGAAACCGAACTGAAAAATATCAAAACCATTTACTCGCACCAGCAATCCCTGGCCCAGTGTCGATTATGGCTGGAAGCGCATTTGCCCGGTGTTGACCAGTATGCGGTAAAAAGTAATGCCGAAGCCGTCAGGCTGTGCCGGGAAGCATCTGGTTGTGCCGCCATTGCCGGACAACTGGCAGCGGACATTTATCAGGTTCCGGTACTGTACCAGGATATCGAAGACGAAGCCGATAACACCACCCGCTTTATCGTGATTGGTAAACAACCGGTTCCACCCAGCGGCAAAGATCGGACTTCCTTGCTACTGGCGACGGATAATAAACCCGGTGCCCTGCATCACCTGCTCAAACCCCTGGCTGAGCGTAATATCGGTATGAGTAAAATTGAATCACGCCCATCCCGTCGCGGTGTGTGGGAGTATCTGTTCTTTATTGATATCGACGGTCACAAAGACGCCCCGCTAATCTCGGAAGCCCTGGCAGCGATGAAACATGAAACCGCCATGCTGCGGATTCTTGGTTCCTATCCCAGAGCGGTACTGTAAATATGCGGCGATTTAAAAAACTGGCTGTACCTGGTGTACAAACCCTGCAACCTTATATTCCTGGTAAGCCGGTAGAAGAGCTGGAACGGGAGCTGGGTATTCAGAATTCCATCAAGCTGGCATCCAATGAAAATCCCCTGGGTGCTAGCAGAAAAGCATTGCAGGCGATGCAGCAACAGTGCCAATACATCAGTATTTACCCGGACGGTTCCGGACATAAACTGTCCAGCGCACTGGCAAAAAAGCACGGCGTGGAACCGGCTTGTATTACTCTGGGTAATGGCTCGAATGAGCTACTGGAACTGGTAGCGCGAACATTCCTGGCACCCTGTCATTCAGCAGTGTATTCCCGTTACTCGTTTGCCGTTTATCCACTGGTGATTCAGGCGGCAGGTGCCGAACATTCGGTGGCCGAGGCACGCCCGGCTGATGACGACATGCCGTACGGCCATGATTTGCAGGCCATGGCGGAAAGTATTAAACCCAACACCCAGGTGATTTATCTCGCCAATCCCAATAACCCGACCGGCACCTGGCTGGATGTGGCAGAGCTGGACGGTTTTATTGCCGCGGTGCCGGAAGATATTATCGTGGTGCTGGACCAGGCGTATTACGAATACATGCCGAAGCATCTACAGCCACCGGCTGACACCTGGCTCAAACAATATCCTAACCTGGTGATTACCCATACCTTCTCGAAAATTCATGGACTGGCGGGTTTGCGCATCGGTTATAGCGTGTCTCATCCGGAGGTTGCCGATTTACTCAACCGGGTACGTCAGCCGTTCAATACCAATTCCCTGGCGCAGGTAGCAGCACTGGCGGCACTGGATGATAACGATCATGTGAACCAGAGTGTTGCTACCAACAACGCCGGCATGGTGAAGTTCCAGCAATATTTCGAAACAGCGGGTTATGCAGTCATCCCCAGCATGGCGAATTTTATTACCGTGGATTTCCGACAGGATGGCCAGGCCTTATACCAGCAGCTCTTGCATGAAGGGGTGATTGTCAGGCCGCTGGCGAATTACCAGATGCCACAACACCTGCGTATTACCATCGGTACGGCCGAACAGAACCTGCGTGTCATGCAGGCGCTGGAAAAGGTCATGGCATGATCAATCGTTTATGCGTCATCGGCGTTGGCCTCATCGGTGGCTCATTCGCACTGGCGTTAAAAAAAGCTGGCTACGTCAAACATGTAGTGGGAGCGGGGCGTAATGCCGAACGTCTTCAGGCTGCCCAGCAGCAAGGTATTATCGACTCGTTCGAAACCGACCTGGTCAAAGCAGTCAAAAATGCGGACGTAGTTTTTGTTGCCGTCCCGATCGGTTCGATGGAAGCCGTGTTTCGCCAGATGGCTCCCGGCCTGCAGGATTACACCCTGATTACTGACGCCGGCAGTGCCAAGGTGTCGGTGATCAATGCAGCGAAAAGTGCACTGGGTGCCAGGCTCAAGCATTTCATACCTGGCCATCCTATTGCCGGCACTGAAAAATCCGGTCATGAAGCCGCGTTCGATTCCCTGTACCAGCAACGCCGGGTGATTCTCACGCCACTGGAACAGAATCCCCGTGCTGCCATCGATGTCATCCGCAAACTGTGGCAGGCGACTGGCGCAGAAGTGGATGAAATGGGAGCCAGGCACCATGATCTGATTCTCGCAGGCACCAGTCATTTACCTCATGTGCTGGCTTTCAGTCTGGTGGACTGTCTCAACCAGGTGGATGATGTGGATGAGATATTTCGATTTGCCGCCGGTGGGTTTCGCGATTTTACCCGCATAGCTTCCAGTGACCCGGTGATGTGGCGTGACATCTGTGTCTACAACCGGGACGCCATTCTTGCCATGATGCATCAGTTCGAAAACGAACTGGAGCATCTGAAGCAGGCGATTGATACTGGCAACGCAGATGAGTTACTGGCAATTTTTAGTCGCGCGAAAAAAGCTCGCGATGATTTCTGTATGTAATCCTGACTCTTTCTACGCAGTTAAAACCGATAGCTATAACTGAGATAAACGGCTCGATCAGTGCCGCCTGGCACATCTGGAATATTTCTTCTTACCGGTTCGGGATAACTATATTTTTCATCGAGCAGGTTTTCTATACTGAGCTGTAGCTTATGCTGTCCCTGTTCATAATTAAACGTCAGGCAGACGATATCGTAGGCGTCGATACTGCCACTGCTAGCGTCGGTTAACAGGTAATCAATTCTCCCCACATACTGGTTGGTCAGGGCCGCTGTATATTGCTGGTTGATATGGTATGTGAGGATGAGATTGGCGGAATGGTTGGCAATGTAAGAGGCATCACTGGCACCCAGCGAGTCATCTTCGCCCTGGGTGAGGGAACCGTTGAATATCATTTCAAAATTGTTATGCAGAATGGATCGCCATTCGAACTCCAGGCCGTACATGGTTTTGCCGGCGGCGTTGACATACTCGGTTGCGATGGAATTCGCTACGGGTTGCCGCAGGATTTCGTCATCCAGGTTGACATGAAACAAGGTGAGCTGAAGGGTGTTGGCGACATTTAAGCGGCTATCCATACCCAGCTCCAGGGTCTGGATCTTTTCACGTTTCAGGTTTTCATTACCAAACAGGACATTCTGTAGATAGACGTATTTTTCGATGAACACGGGGGTTCGATAGGCCTGGCTATAAAGGGCTTTCAGGTAGGTGTCCGGGCGAACCTGGTAAGTAATGCCGATGCGCGGAATAATGCTGGAACTTCCTGCGTCCGAATTGTTTTCTACCCGAATCCCGGCCACCAGGCTAGCCGCATCACTGGCATGGTAGTTAACCTGGCCGTAGGCGCTGACGGTTCTGGTTTCCTGGGCGTCGGTGATCGGGGCACCATTGGGATTTACCGCACCATCGGTATCATAGTTGAATAGCAGCGGCTGGGATTTCTGTATTTCAGCATTCGCGCCGTAGACGTACTGAATGTATTTTTGGGGCTGGTTTTTGTAATTGACTTCCAGGGTGTAACGTTCAACCTGGTTGGTGACGGTGGAATGGGCATCACGGCTGCTCGGATTGGCATTGGTGCACAGTGAGACAGGGATATTGTAACTGGCACAGTCTGAAGTGCTGCCGGGAAACGGGAATTCACCTGCATGGATATCCCGGTTGCTCAGGTCGTAACGCAGCCAGACGTTGATCTCTCCGGTGTGAAGCTGGAAGCGACGGTTGAGGTCCAGGTAGGAGCCATCGTGTTCAAAAATACCGTTTTGCCATACCCAGGGATTAATGCCATACATGGCTTTTTTCTGTTGAAACCAGGCCAGGTTGATGCGCCAGTCAGTATCATAGGCATCGATAAACAGATTGGTGTAATCATCACGATAATCCATATTGACTCGATTGCCAAATTCATCCAGCGTGCCGGTATAGTTATAACCATTATCGTTCTGGCCGCTGGCGCTGACAGTGAGGCCGCTATGTGCATGGGTAACATTGGCATAAACATGATGATTGCTACCTGCCTGAATGGTGGCATCGGTATAGTTTGTGTCACTTTGTTTGGTAATGATGTTGATGACGCCACTCATAGCATTGGTACCGTAAAGCACTGAAGCCGGGCTTCTCAGAACTTCAATTCGCTCGATCGCCTGAATGGCAATAAACTGGGACAGGGTAGAACCAAACAGGCTTTCGTAAGATGGATGTCCATTGATGAGTAACAGGGATTTGTTATTGAACAGGCCGGGAGTGATACCACGAATGGTGAAAGTTTCCTGGCCCAGGTAAGTGGTGCTTTTGACCACGCCGGGTAGCAGGGGCAGGGCGTCTTCCAGTCGTCGTATGCCCCATTCCTGCAATTGCCTGGCAGTGATCACCGAGATGATCGAGGCGGATTTCCCCGGGGTTTCAGGGTATTGTGAGGCGGTTACCACCTCAATTTTCATTAATTCTTCCAGAGACAGGGAAAGCAGGTCGGGTTCATGGGCATGAGAACGGTGCGTTGCCAGCATGGCTACCAGCAGGCAGACTGATGCAGCAGTCGCTTTCTGTGATGGAGTGATACGCATCGATACTATGGAGTAAGCTTTATCATTAATTCATACTTATAGACCAAAAGTATCTAAGTAAAAAGTATGGTTATAGACTTATTCGTGACTCAGGACTGGATGTTGTTATCGCATCCGGATAATATGCCCCGCCATTACATCAGCTCTGTTGGCAAATGGCAGCGTGAAAAATCTGTGATCTGATGTCTGAATTATTTAAATAAATAGTATCTGTCTGAGAATTTAATATGCAGCAAGTCGATTTTGTGGTGAAGCCTGGTGGTCGTCTAACCGGCGAGATTCGGGTTCCCGGTGATAAATCCATTTCCCACCGATCCATTATGTTCGGCGCTATAGCGACCGGTGTGACCCACGTCAGTGGTTTCCTTCAGGGTGAAGACAGCCTCAATACCCTGCGAGCGTTTCGAGCCATGGGGGTTGATATCGAGGGTCCAGACGCCAATGGCAAAGTTGTAATTCACGGGGTCGGAATGCACGGCTTAAAAGCACCACAGCAGCCTCTGGACCTGGGAAACTCCGGTACCTCCATGCGTCTTATGGCGGGCTTGCTGGCAGGTCAGGGCTTCCATGTGGAATTGTCCGGCGATGCCTCCCTGAGCAAGCGCCCCATGAAACGTGTCACTGATCCACTGGCCCAGATGCAGGCAAAGGTAGACACGGCTGAAGGTGGGCGTCCACCTCTGAAAATTCATGGCGGCCAGCGCCTCACGGGTATCGATTACATCATACCCATGGCCAGTGCCCAGGTAAAATCCTGCGTGTTGCTGGCCGGCATGTATGCTGAAGGCCAGACCTGCGTCACTGAGCCCGCCATCACCCGTGACCATACCGAGCGCATGCTGTCCGCCTTTGGTTATGAGCTGGATAAGCAGGCTAACCGCGTGTGCCTGCAGGGTCGCGGCAGCCTGACGGCCTGCGATATTGATGTGCCGTCGGATATTTCTTCCGCGGCATTTTTCCTGGTAGGGGCGAGTATCGCGCCGGGTTCCGATCTGCTGATCCAGCACGTCGGCATCAATCCCACCCGCACCGGTATTATCGATATCCTGCGTCTCATGGGAGCGGATATTGAATGCCTGAATGAACGCACCGTGGGTGGCGAGCCGGTGGCGGACCTGCGGGTACGCAGCAGCCAGCTGCATGGTATTCAGGTGCCGGAAGACCTGGTACCGCTGGCTATCGACGAATTCCCGGTGCTGTTTGTCGCCGCTGCCTGTGCCGAGGGCCAGACTGTGGTTACCGGCGCAGAAGAGCTGCGGGTAAAGGAATCCGATCGCATCCAGGTGATGGCAGATGGCCTGCAGGCCCTGGGTGTGAACGCCCAGCCCAGCACCGATGGCATGGTGATCAATCCCGGCCTGATCCAGGGTGGTAAGGTACATGCTCATGATGACCATCGCATCGCTATGGCCTTCGCCATGGCGGGACTACTGGCCCAGGGGGAGATTCGTATCGAAGACTGTATTAATGTGAATACATCTTTCCCCGGTTTTATCGAACTGGCCTGTGCAAGCGGCCTGGATATAAGGAGTGAAACCCTTGGCGAATAAAATTCCGGTCATCACCATTGATGGCCCCAGCGGTGTCGGCAAGGGCACCCTGGCACTGGCCTTGTGCCGCAAACTGGGCTGGCACATCCTGGATAGCGGCGCCCTGTACCGCCTCAGTGCCCTGGCAGCGTTACAGGATAGTCTGGATCTGGAGCAGGAAAGCCAGGTTGCTGACACTGCGCGCAATCTGCACGTCCGGTTTCAGACCACCGAGCAGGAAATTCGGGTGATCCTGCGTAACGCCGATGTGAGCGAGCGAATCCGGCAGGAAGATATCGGCATGGCTGCATCGAAAATCGCCAAATATCAGTCACTTAGGGATGCCCTGTTGCAGATGCAACGAGACTACGCCAGCCCACCGGGACTGGTGGCGGATGGTCGCGACATGGGTACCACGGTGTTCACGCAGGCCGAATTAAAGCTATTTATTACTGCCAGTTGTGAAGAAAGGGCCCAAAGGCGTTATAAGCAGTTGAAACAAAAGGGAATTAGTGCTAGCCTTGCCGACCTCGAAGCTGATCTGAAAGCGCGAGACGAGCAGGATGCCAACCGGAAAGTGTCGCCACTGAAACCCGCCGATGATGCGATAGTGATTGATACCACTGCCATGAGCATAGATGAAGTCAACCAGCAGGTGCTGGATCTTGTGCATGACAGGTTCCCCCGGTAACTGATTGCTCAAATACCAGGTGCCCCTTACAACATGAGGGGTGATGTTAAACAATAACCCTGCATTACAGTTGTTTTCACTGTATGTCACGTCTTTATGTAATGCAGTTATCTCTTGGAACTATTCTCTAATGACTGAAAGTTTTGCTGATCTCTTTGAAGAAAGCTTAAAAAATACCGAAATGAATGTCGGTACCATTATGCATGCCACGGTGGTCGATATTAAAGACGGTTATGTAACCGTATCTGCCGGCCTGAAATCCGAAGGTGTTATTCCTGATTCCCAGTTCATGAATGAAAAAGGTGAGCTGGAAGTTGCCGTAGGCGACGAAGTGGAAGTGGTACTGGAAGCGGTAGAAGATGGCTGGGGTGAAACCCGCCTGTCTCGCGACAAGGCCAAGCGTGCCAAAGCCTGGACCCGTCTTGAAAAAGCCCATGACTCCGATGAAATTATCACTGGTACGATCACCGGCAAGGTGAAAGGTGGTTTCACTGTTGAGCTGGGTGATATCCGTGCCTTCCTGCCGGGGTCACTGGTCGATGTACGTCCGGTTCGCGATACTTCCTACCTGGAAGGTAAGGAACTGGAATTTAAAGTGATTAAACTGGACCAGAAACGTAACAACGTGGTGGTATCACGTCGTGCCGTGGTTGAATCTGAATACAGCGCCGAGCGTGAAGAGCTGCTGAATAGCCTGGAAGAAGGCAAGAGCGTTAAGGGTATCGTCAAGAACCTGACCGATTACGGCGCCTTCCTGGACCTGGGTGGTATCGACGGTCTGCTGCATATCACCGATATGGCCTGGAAACGCGTCAAGCATCCTTCCGAAATCGTGGAAGTTGGCCAGGAAATCGAAGTGGTTGTACTGAAGTTCGATAAAGAACGTAACCGTGTCTCCCTGGGCCTGAAACAGATGGGCAGCGATCCATGGGCCGAAATTGCAGCGCGTTACCCGGAAGGTTCACGCCTCACCGGCAAAATCAGCAACATCACCGATTACGGTTGTTTTGTTGAAATCGAAGACGGCGTTGAAGGCCTGGTTCACGTATCTGAAATGGACTGGACCAACAAGAACGTTAATCCTGCCAAGGTAGTCACCCTGGGTGAAGAAGTGGAAGTCATGATCCTGGATATCGACGAAGAACGTCGTCGTATTTCCCTGGGTATGAAACAGTGTACTCCGAATCCATGGGATGAATTCGCAGCTACTCACAACAAGGGTGACAAGGTTAGCGGCAACATCAAGTCCATTACCGATTTCGGTATTTTCGTTGGACTGGATGGTGGCATCGACGGCCTGGTCCATCTTTCCGATCTGTCCTGGGACTCCAATGGCGAAGACCTGGTACACAACTTCAAGAAAGGCGATGAGCTGGAAGCCGTGGTACTGTCGATCGATCCTGAGCGTGAGCGTATCTCCCTGGGCGTCAAGCAGATGGAACAGGATCCGTTCTCCTCTTTCGTTGCCGAGAACAGCAAGGGCAGCATGGTAAAAGGTACGGTCAAGGAAGTTGACGCAAAAGCAGCTATAATTGACCTTGGTGAGGGTATCGAAGGTACCCTGAAAGCGTCTGAACTGTCTCGCGATCGTGTTGAAGATGCACGCTCTATCCTCAAGGAAGGCGACGAAATCGAAGCCAAGTTCATAGGGGTAGATCGCAAGTCCCGCGCCATCAACCTGTCCATCAAAGCGAAGGATGCAGATGATGAAGCGGCCGCTCTGAAAGAGTACTCCAATACCGGTAGTTCAGCAGCAACTACGCTTGGAGATTTGCTCAAAGAGCAAATGGATGCTAATAAAGAGTAAAGAAAATCATAAACTTGGGTCAGGGACGACCCTTTACTCATAAATGGGGAAACAAGCATGGCAGATGAATCCATCGGAAAATCCTTGATGAAGTCTGAGCTCATTGAGCTGATGGCAAGAAAACAGAACCATCTGGCCTATAAAGATGTGGAGCTGGCGGTTAAGAGTCTTCTGGAGCAGATGAGCGATGCACTGGCTTCCGGTGAGCGCATCGAGATACGCGGATTCGGCAGTTTCTGTCTGCATTTTCGGCCACCCCGTTCCGGGCGTAATCCCAAAACCGGTGATTCCGTCTCCTTACCCGGAAAATACGTACCGCATTTCAAGCCCGGTAAAGAATTACGGGAGCGAGTGAATAATTCGATTCAGGATAACCAGTAATCCGGCTACAAGTTTACCGGTCACTACCCGGCGTAAGCCGATATCCCAGGCAGCTTGTCTGAACGAATCTATACTATCTGGTCAGATACCCAATCGAAATCAAGAGACAGCCTCGGTATTATGATCAAACTTCTCATTGCACTTATCCTCATACCCTTTATCCTGATTGTTGCGGCATTCAGTTACAAAAATGCCCAGTCGGTCAACCTGGACCTGTTTGTTCAGCAGATCAACGTGCCACAATCGGCGATTATTCTTGTCAGCGTCCTGACAGGCCTTATACTGGGGTTTATCGCCAATCTGGGAGTCATCCTGGCTTTGCGATACCGCATTAGACGACTTGAAAAACAGAAGCAAAACAAGGACAGTCTGACTGACATACTCAAAAATCAATAAATGAACAAATGATCATTGAATGGGAATGGGTTCTACTCGGGCTGCTCGTGTTACTGCTTTTGCTGGTGGTAACCCGGCGTAAACGCCGGCGAACCCGACGCAAACAAAAGTTTTCCAGCAAATATTTTCAGGGCCTGAATTACCTGTTGAACGACGAACAGGACAAGGCGCTGGATATATTCCTGCACCTGGTAGAAGTCGACTGGGACACCATCGATACCAGCCTCGCGCTTGCCAGTATTTTTCGCCGTAAAGGTGAAATCGATAAATCCATCAAACTGCACCAGAGCCTGTTGGCACGTCCGTCGCTGCCACCGGATTACAAACCCCGGGTGTTACTGGAGCTGGGACGGGACTACCTGCTGGCCGGCTGGCTGGACCGGGCCGAGGGCCTGTTTCGTGAAATCCTCAACGACAAGGCCTACGCGGTGGATGCATTACAGAACCTGCAGCATATCTACCAGACCGAACAGGACTGGCAGCAGGCGTTCCAGACTGCCTGGAAACAGCAGAAACTATCGGATAAAAACATCAAGCCGGTGATCGCCCATTACTACTGCGAACTGAGTGAAAAAGCCTCTGCCAGTGGCGACATGAAAGAAGCCGAAGTGCTGGCCAACCAGGCCCTGTCTTCCGATCCCAATTCCGTCAGGGCTTCGATGTTGCTGGGGGATATTGCCATGCAGCGGGGGCGCTACCAGAAAGCGATCCGCTTTTATCAGCAACTGGAGTTTCAGGACCTGACCTTTATACCCATGGTACTGGATAAACTGGTGCGCTGTTATCGCAATATGTCCAACCTGCCGGTTCTGATTGTATACCTGAAACAGCTCCAGAACCGGGAGCCTCGGGGCCAATACCAGGGTTTGATCGGAGAACTGATCCAGGAAGTGGATGGCAAGGAGGCGGCTATTGAATACCTGACGGAACAGATGAACCAGCACCCGTCACTGGACATGGTGGATGCGTTCCTGAAAATTTCTCGTCCCGGTTCCGACTGTATCGATCAGGCCATACCGACTGTGATACACCAGCTGGTGGAAAGCCAGACCAGCTATCAATGTGAGAAATGTGGCTTCTCCGCTAATACCCATTACTGGCTGTGTCCGGGATGCCATTCCTGGGCCAGCATCAAACCACGGATACTTCAGGCATGATTCAGTCCCCAGTCATCATTGCACTGGACTTCAATAATACCGCCGATGCCCTGGCACTGGTGGAACAGTTGTCCCCGGAACAATGCCGCCTCAAGGTGGGCAAGGAAATGTTTACCCTGGCCGGACCGGCCTTCGTCGAAACTTTGCAGAACAAGGGTTTTGAAATTTTCCTGGATCTGAAATTCCACGACATTCCCAATACGGTCGCCAAAGCCTGCGAAGCAGCCGCCCAGCTGGGGGTGTGGATGCTGAATGTGCATGCCCTGGGCGGCAGGCGCATGATGACAGCGGCCGCAGAAGTGCTGCAGAAATTTCAGCAACGACCACAATTGATCGCTGTCACCATTCTCACCAGCATGGATGAACAGGATCTGAAAGAAATCGGTATCGATGTGCCAGCTCCGGTCATGGTAGAGAAACTCGCTGCGCTGGCAAATGAATCCGGCCTGGATGGCGTGGTATGTTCTGCGCAGGAAGCCGCAGCTATTCGCGATGCCAACGGAAATGATTTTATACGCGTGACGCCAGGCATCAGACCGGCGGGGTCGGAGCAGGGGGACCAGCGTCGGATCCTGACTCCGTCACAGGCGATGCAGAATGGTTCCAGCTACCTGGTCATCGGTCGTCCCATCACCCAGGCTGCGGATCCTATGGCCAGCCTGGCCGCTATCAACCAGGAACTGGGGGTGTAATTATGGAACTGGAATTCTGGCGTGAACGCTGGCGCGAAAACCAGATCGGTTTTCATCTTTCCAGCGTCAACCCATCACTACTGAAACATTGGGATACCACAAAGCCGGAACAGCACAGCATGGTGTTGGTGCCGCTGTGTGGTAAGTCGGTGGACATGATCTGGCTCGCCAACCAGGGACATCACGTGCTCGGTGTGGAAATCAGCGAAATTGCCATCCGGGATTTTTTTGCCGAGAACAAACTGGATTACCAGCAGGGCAGTTACAAAAATTTCCAGGTATTCAGCTCAGGTCCCATCACCCTGTTACAGGGGGATTTCTTCGAGCTGGATGCGGACATGACCAAAGATGTGAAACTGGTATACGATCGCGCTGCCCTGGTGGCCTTGCCGGAATCAATGCGTAAAGGCTATACAGAAAAAATCATCCAGATCATGCAGCCGAATACGCGCATGTTACTCATCACCATGGACTACGAGCAGTCACAAATGGATGGTCCGCCGTTTACTGTGAGCGATGCGGAAATCCAGCAGTTGTATTCTCAGTCGTTCCAGATAGAAAGCCTGGCGAATGAAGATATCCTGGCACAGCAACCACGTTTTAAGGAACGGGGGTTAACCCGACTGGTTGAATCGGTGCATTTGCTGGCGCGTCGCATATGATTTTTGTCACAGAGTCACGGAGACGCAGAGTTGAAAAGCGGTTGATGAAGTGTAAAGTTTTTCAGAAATAACAGCATTTGAAGCTTCGATTATTCGGAAATATTTTACACTTAAAACCGATGAGCAGCATTTAGGACGCGGTATGCCACAGAATGTGTGCCTTTTATAAAAACGGGCGCAACTATTGCAGGATAGCCTGCCTAATTGTTTAAGGTCCATTAAAAATGAATAAAATGTTTTCCTATCCCCATTGTGCACAAAAAGGTATCTCATCACTGCGCAAGGCCATTCTGAGCCCCGGACTGTTAGCGACTTGTGAATCCTGTCAGGGCACATCGACGATACGATATGCAGCCTGGTTAATTGCCATGATTCCAGGCACGATCCTGATGTTGATCGCCCTGTTTGTAGACTCAACACTGGCCGAATGGATATTAAATATTGTCGGCGTTGTTCTTATGATTGTAATTCCGTTGCTGTTTGCGCCTTTGCATAAAGTTGTTGAAAGCTGATGGTAACTGCATTGACGCAAAACCGCGAAGATTTATTGATGAATGTAATTCTGACTTAGCAACATATTTTTATTTATTCTTCGCGTCTTAGCGTCTTTGCGTCAAAAATAACTCTGCGCCTCCGTGACTCCGTGTCAAACATGTGCTTTTCAAAACTGAGCTTCCCCCATTAAAATACTAGAAGAGTTTGTCAAAAATATAATTCGCCGTACGATTGATCGCTTCTTTCTTAATTGCATCTTCGGCATAATCACCCGCGCCTTTTTCCTGGGTATTTGTGCGCTGTGAGGAATTGCTGGAAAGTTCGGCTTTCATTTTTGCGTTTTCCTTGCGTATTTTATATAAGGTATCAATACGCTTGCCTCTAAAGAATCGGCATTCTTCATATTCGCCTTCGTAACGACAGATGGAATCGCCTTCCGGTTTGTCATTTACCAGCTTGCCTTTGAAAATCATATCGCCATTTTGATAGATTTCGCCCTTGATGCGATCACCAGCCTTGAATTCACCAATAAAGGTGAGGCCCTGTCTGTCTTTTGCGCTGCCCTTGCCGTGCGCTAATCCATTTTTGCAATGGCTGCCAGTATATACCCAGCTGTCGTTTTTCATATTGCACTTCGCCTTTTTTTTCAGTAGGCCAAACTGGCTATCAGATATCTCCGGTTTTATGGTTTCTACTTTGGGCGCAGGGTTAGCCGCTTCTGTCATGCGCGGTTTAGCCGAATCAGGCGGCAGGCTTTTTAGATTCGCTAATATCGGTTGATAAGCAATCTGGTATTGTGCATTTTGGGTCAATGGGCCAAGATGTTTGGCTCCATAAAGCATCTGCTTGCTTAATTGAAAAACATTGCCGCCTTCAAAGCGTACGATATTGGCAACATCCTTTTTTATCATCAGCGGCACACTGCCATGTGCATGACCACTTGTTGGTGTATTGAAGTCTTCAGCATCTTCCAGAAATCTGAAGTTATAAAGGCCGGCTGGGATATCGACTCGGGTAAAGCTGTTATTGGCCAGTGAGATGAACCGCTCATGGTCGATGCCAATCAGTACATTGACGCCACCAGCTGCAAATTTGTCATCCCGTACAATATATACCACCGCCATATTCGGGTTTGCGGGTGTAGGGTTTAATACGCGAGCTTTATCGGCTTCCGACCCAGTGAGACTGGGGCGGGAAGTTGCGCAGCCGGTTAGCAGGATAAGCAGGTAAATCAATAAGAAACGAGTTTTCATAACTTTTGCATTATAGACGATCTGACAGGTTCTGTTATTTGGGGCAGAGTCATTCGCAAACTTGATTTTTGCCTGCTTGGCACGCACCCTCGCGTGAAACAAATAACTCTGCGCCTCTGTGACAATCCGTGGTGTTTCAATTCCTACAACCGAATCTCACTCGCCTTGCGCAGCCGTGCATACTGGCATAGCTTCTTCACCACCCGGTCGTTCAGGGTATCTTTTTCGAAACTGCCATCTACCAGTTCATCGCCGGCTGCCATGCCGGTGAGGATCTCCAGGGCTTCTTCGTAGTGTTCCACCGGGTAGATATGGAACTGTCGCTGTTCCACCGCTTCGATCACTTCGCTGTTAAGCAGCAGGTTCTTTACATTCACCTGGGGAATGATGACGCCCTGTTCACCCGTTAAGCCGCGCAGTTTGCAGATTTCAAAAAAGCCTTCGATTTTTTCGTTCACACCGCCGATGGCCTGCACATAACCCTGCTGGTTCAATGAACCGGTGACGGCAAAGGATTGTTTCAGTGGAATTTCGGTGAGGGCGGAGATCAGGGCGCACAGCTCCGCCAGTGAGGCAGAGTCGCCATCGATATGGCCATAGGATTGTTCAAAGGTGATGCTGGCGGCAAACGACAGCGGCGTGTCGCGGGTATAGCGGCTGGCCAGCAGGGCGGACAGGATCAGTACGCCTTTGTCATGGATGGAGCCACTGAGGTCAACTTCCCGTTCGATGTTGATGATTCGACCGTCTCCCATGTGCACGCTGGCGGTAATCCGGGACGGCTGACCGAATGCGTACTTGCCGATTTCGAATACCGACAGGCCGTTGATCTGGCCTACCGCCTCGCCGCTGGAGTCGATCATCAGGGTACCGCCCTGGATATCCTGCTGGATCAGCCGCTGGATACGTTCGGTACGGCTCACCTGGGCGTCGATGGCACGCTGCACATCGGTGGCGGTGATGTATTCGTGCTCGGCCTGGGAGGCCCAGTACTGCGCCTCGATCAGCAGGTCGTCGATGGTGCGCAGGCGGGTGGAGAGTTTTTCCGCATCCTCGGCCAGGCGCGAGCTGAATTGGATCACCCGGGCCACGGCATCGGCGGTCAGTGCCCGTAGCTGGAACTTGCGCGCCCGCGAGGCGATCAGGCGTGCGTATTGCAGGGTGTTGTCATCGTCCCGTTTGAGTTCTTCGTCGAAGTCCGCTTCCACCTTGAACAGCTCGGGGAAGTCCGGGTCGATTTCATGCAGCAGATAATAGGTATTGCGATTCCCCAGCAGGATGATTTTCAGGCGCAGGGGAATGGGTTCCGGCTCCAGGGTGACGGTGGTGTCGGCATGGGCGATCTGGTCCAGGGTTTCGATTTTGACTTTCTTGGCATACAGGGCGCGTTTGAGGGCGTCCCAGGCATAGGGCATGTTGAGGATCTTATGGGCATCCAGCACCAGAAAACCGCCATTGGCCTGCAGCAATGCGCCGGACTTGATCAGGGTGAAATTGGTATTCGGCCCGGAAGAGCGACTTTCGTATTCAATGCGTCCCACCAGGTTGTGGTAGGTGGGGTTATCCAGATAGATCACCGGTGCTCCCTGCTGGCGGCTGCTATCCACGATCAGGTTGACCTGGTAGCGCTGCAGGGCGTCGCCGGAGGATGATTCACTGTTGCTGTCATCATCTTTTTCGGTGAAATCTTCCAGGTGATCCAGCACATCGTCCTGCACCCCCTTGAGGTAGTTCACCACCTCGGGCAGGGCCTTGTAGCGTCGGCGGGCGTCCTTGATCAGGTTGCTGGTGGCGAACAGGGCCACCTTGCGGTTGAGCTTTTTGAGCTTGATATTGTGCTCGCGCCGCTGGCGGGTCATCTCCGGTACCAGGTATTCCAGTTCTTCCTGGAAGGCGGCAATTTTCTGGTCGATGATGATTTTTTCCTCTTCCGGCAGGGCTTCGTACTCATCTTCCGTGAGTACCCGGTTGTTTTCCATTGGCAGCAGCATGAATCCGGAGGGGGTCTGGCTCAGGTGAATATCCTGGGCGGCGGCTTTTTCCGCATGCTTTTCGATCAGGGCCGCCTGTTTCTTGTTGAAGACCTTTTCCAGGTTCTGGGCCTGGTCCTGGTATTCGCTGGCCTCAAAAGCCGCGTTAATGGCCTTCGACAGGTCATCCACCAGGTTTTTCATGTCTTTCTTGAAGGTCTTGCCCTGGCCTGGCGGCAGCTTGAGGGCGCGGGGCTTGTAGTCTTCCTCGAAATTGCGTACATAACACCAGTCCGCCGGGGTTGGTTCGGACTGGGCGCGACGGCTCAGGTATTTGCGAATAATGCCATGTTTGCCCAGACCGGAAGGGCCCATCACATACAGGTTGAAACAGCGGTGCAGTACTCCCAGGCCGAATTCCACCGCCTGTAATGCTCGGTCCTGGCCGAAGATGCCGGGCAGGTCTTCCAGTTCGTCCGTGGTCTTGAATGGCAGGTTATCGGCGCTGCAGCGGGGGCGGATTTCTTCGGCGGTTAGAGGTATGCGCATGAAATATCATTAAGTTTATTGTGATTGAAACAATAATTTTCGCACATATCTAACATGCAATGTACAATTTGTATTTCCCCTCATAAAAGTGGATAAAGAATGACCAGCCTAGCCGCAAAATCAGACACCGCCCATCCAGCTTTCAGCTGGGTAAGAAGCCAGCACATCGAATCCCTCAATATCAGCGTCGAAGAATACCGTCACAACAAAACCGGCGCCGTGCATTACCACATCGCATCCAGCCAGCCGGAAAATGTCTTTCTGGTTGCGTTCCGCACGGTGCCCATGGATGATACCGGTGTCGCCCACATTCTCGAGCACACCGCATTGTGCGGCAGCAAACACTTTCCGGTGCGGGATCCGTTTTTCATGATGATACGCCGCTCATTGAACACATTCATGAATGCCTTCACCAGCAGTGACTGGACCGCATATCCGTTTGCCAGCCAGAATCGTAAAGATTTTAATAACCTGCTGGATGTCTACCTGGACGCGGTTTTTTATTCACGCCTGCATCCACTGGATTTCGCCCAGGAAGGTCACCGGGTCGAATTTGAGACCCCGGATGATCCGAACACACCATTGGTATTCAAGGGTGTCGTGTTCAACGAAATGAAAGGCGCCATGAGTTCGCCGGTGAGTACCTTGTGGCAAACCCTCACGCACCACCTGTTTCCCACCACCACCTATCATTACAACTCCGGTGGCGAACCGGCACGCATACCGGACCTCAGTTACGAACAACTGAAAGCGTTTTACCAAAGTCATTATCATCCTTCCAATGCGGTATTCATGACCTTTGGCGATATCCCTGCAGCCGAACACCAGCAACGTTTTGAAGAAAAAGCATTGCACGATTTTGAAGCCCTCGACAGCCACATCCATGTGGACGATGAGCAACGCTATCAGCAACCGCTGGTGGTTGAAGATGTATATGCCCTGGACGAGGAAGATACCAAGGACAAAACCCATATCGTCATGGGCTGGTTACTGGGTAAAAGCACTTCGCTGGAAGAAATGCTGCAGGCCCATCTGTTAAGCAGCGTGCTGCTGGATAATTCGGCATCACCCTTGCGCCATGCACTGGAGTCCACCGAACTGGGTACCGCGCCATCGCCCCTGTGTGGCCTGGAAGATTCCAATCGTGAAATGAGTTTTATGTGCGGCCTGGAAGGTTCTAACCCGGAACATGCGCAAGCACTGGAACAGCTTGTTCTGGATGTGCTGGAAGACGTGGCGCAAAACGGTGTACCACAGGACCAGGTGGAAGCCGTACTGCACCAGCTGGAACTGAGCCAGCGTGAGATTGGCGGCGATGGTTACCCCTATGGTTTGCAATTGATCCTGGCTGGTTTATCCGCCTCGATTCATGGTGGCGATCCGGTAGCGGTGCTGAATCTTGACCCGGTACTGGAAAAATTACGCGAAGATATCAAGGATCCCGGCTTTATTAAATCCCTGGTACAAAATTTACTCATCAACAATCAACATCGTGTGCGCCTGACCATGAAACCGGATACCGGTTTGAGCCAGCGTAAAGATGAAATCGAAACACAGCGGCTGGCGGACATGAAAGCCCAGCTAAGCGACGAACAGAAGCAGCAGATTATCGACCAGGCTAAACAGCTGGAAGAACGTCAGAATCAGAAGGACGATGAGGACATCCTGCCCAAGGTCGGCTTGAAAGATGTGCCGTCAGAACTACGCATTCCCCAGGGCCGGGAACAACAGATTAAGACACAGAAAGCCAGCCTGTTCGAAACCGGTACTAACGGCCTGGTATACCAGCAACTGATCCTGGATATGCCGACTCTGGAAGAGCATCAGCTGGATCAACTGGGCAACTACAGCTACTGCATGACCGAGCTAGGCGTGGGGGATAAAAATTACCGTGACGTACAGGCATGGCAATCCAGTATCTCCGGCGGCGTGTCTGCTTATAGTTCGTTCCGCAGTGCTATCGATGATGTCCAGTCTGCCAGTGGTCACATGATTATTTCCAGCAAGGCACTGACCCGTAATCATGAAAAATTTAACCAGCTGATGGAACAGACCTTCCACCAGGCACGCTTCGACGAGTTGCCGCGTATCCGTGAACTGATGGCGCAGAAACGCGCGCGTAAAGAGCAAAGCATTACCGGCCAGGGACATAGTCTTGCCATGATGGCTGCCAGCAGTGGTATGTGTCCGACGTCGGCACTGAATCATCGTATGTCGGGGCTGGCGTCAGTGAAACATATCAAGCAACTGGACGATTCACTGGCAGACGCAGCGAGCCTGGAAAAACTGGCACAGGATTTCCAGCAAATCCATGACAAATTACTGACAGCGACTCGCCAGCATCTGTTAATTGCCGAAGCGGATGCGCTGCCAATGCTGGAAAAGGATATAGAAACCTACTGGTGTGGCAGTGAATCTGTAGCGCAAGCTGACTTAACCCTGCCGCAAATCCATCAACAGGTTAAACAGGCCTGGGTGACCAGTACCCAGGTAAACTTCTGTGCCAAGGCATATAAGACCGTGCCGGTCGAGCATCCGGATGCGGCCGCGTTGACCGTACTGGGCGGCTTCCTGCGTAATGGTTTCCTGCATCGTACGATTCGCGAACAGGGTGGTGCTTATGGCGGAGGTGCCAGTCATGAAGCCGGTACCGCCAGCTTCCGCTTTTATTCCTATCGTGACCCCCGCCTGGTGGATACCCTGAGTGATTTTGATCGTGCGATTGAATGGTTAGTCAATGAAAGCCATCAGGCCTCACAACTGGAACAGGCCATACTGGGTGTTATTGGGCAAATGGATAAACCCGGCTCGCCAGCCGGTGAAGCCAAACAGGCTTTCCATAACCAGTTGTATGGCCGGACCCCGGAACAACGCCAGGGTTACCGTGAACGTATTCTAGGCGTTACCCTGGATGATCTGAAACGAGTAGGTGAAACTTACCTGGTGCCGGAGCGGGCCAGTGTCGCCGTGATTACCAGCAATGCCAATGAGTCCCTGGTTAGCGATCAAGGGCTGGAGATTATCCGGCTGTAGGGCTGATATAGCATCGAATGAAATATGTTTACCGGGCGGCGAATATTCTGGAAGCGCAAATTGTTAAAGGCATGCTGCAGGCCAATGGCATCGGTGCGGAAGTCGGTGGCTATTATCTCCAGGGAGGTGTGGGGGAAGTGGCACCCATGGACACTGCCCGGGTATACGTGGCTGACGATGACGAGATACGGGCCAGGAAATTGATCCAGGATTATGAAAACGACGAGTACATAACGGATGAGTGATGGATACTTGATGCAGGTCAATGCAGCGCCGGTTGCCTGAAACATGTCCTCACCCAGCATTGCTTTTGTCAACGTGACACTTCATATTCCCCATGCGGGCTCGTTAAAAGACAAGCGACGCTATATAAAAAGTATTAAAGATAAATTGCATAACCAGTTTAATGTATCGGTTGCAGAAATTGACAAACAGGACAAATGGCAGCAGGCCGTTATCGGTATTGTGATGCTATCCAGTGACAGGATCTATCTTGAACAACAATACAGTCGTATCGAACAAATGCTGGGAGAATACCGCGATGTCGTGGTTAGCTCCCTGCAGCTTGATTGGCTGTGATACAGACATCAGTAAAATAAACATTCAGTAAGAGGTATTTGGCATGGCAGACAATCAGAAGCATGTGCAGTTGTATGAAAAAATGCTGGCATATGTGCGCGATTTTATGGAACAGGCGAAAAACAAAAGCGAGCCGGTAGAAAAATCACTGGATAACGCGTTTGAAGAAGCTCGGGAACAGTTATCCAAGCTGGGTGAATTGAGCCGCGAAGAAATCGAAACCGTCAGTGATTACCTGGCGCGTGATATTCATGCTGCCGGTGAATACATCGAAGAGTCCGAAGAGCAGCTGGGTCCCTGGCTCAAGTTCGATATCGAACTGGTGGAAGACCGAATCCTGGATGCGTTTAACAAAATTGCCGACCCTGCAACGGTGCAGCAATTACAGTTCTTCCGTAATCTCAAGGACCTGAGTGAATATCATACCGGAGAAGTGACCGGACTGGGCACCCTCAAATGCATAAACTGCGGCGAACTGATTCATTTCCACAAGCCCGGGCACATTCCACCCTGTCCCAAATGCCATGGCACTATGTATGAGCGGGTTAGCGATTAATCGCTTGATCGCATAGTTCTGACGCCAGCAGATGATGCAGAGCATAGGCTGCCGTGAATTTGTAAAGATCCTTCTGGTCTTTATGCTCCTGTTTACCGGTATCACGACCAGTCAGGCGGCAACAGGACATTGTCCAGCTCAGGGCGTCTGGTTACAGGTGCTGGGCTCCGGAGGACCGGAGCTAGGAGACCGGCGTGCGTCAAGCAGTTAC
>Ga0114931_10002976_pt1 | contig 21489 bp, 19 predicted proteins | sample 2SBtaG_FD_89579 | JGI IMG/M metagenome (GOLD analysis project Ga0114931, IMG submission 89579) | Deep subsurface microbial communities from Kolumbo volcano to uncover new lineages of life (NeLLi) - 2SBTROV14_V59a metaG | ecosystem: Environmental > Aquatic > Marine > Volcanic | place: Kolumbo...
CCTCCACTTGGCGCGCGCGCCGAGGCGAGGCTTGCGTGGCCGAACCTCCCCAGTGAACCGGGCCACCTTTGCAAGCCGAGCCGTTCGTCACACCCCCGTGTCGCGTTCCGCCGTGCCCCGGTCATGCAGCCCGATACCGGCACTGCCGCCGACCTTGCCACCGGCAGTGATTCCTCTCTACGGTTCCGGCAACGCCTCCTGCACGTGCTCCCAAATATCCGTCGTTCCGATCACGTCGACTATCATGACGGCTTCGGCCGCCGAGATGTTATCTTGTTTCGCACTGCTGATGTCGAGCCAGCCGGCGATCCGCCGCGCGATCGTCAAGCGCGTAGCTAACTCGACACGGGCGCGGGCCAAGCTGCCAAAGCGCGTCCAACGCATCGACCAGATCTCGTCCGCGAGCCAATCGCCGAACACCTCGTTGGGGGAGACCGGAGCGACGATGCGCTCCCCTGCTCGCTCGAATGCGTCGGCCCAGGGGCGCCCGTGCTCGGTGCGCTCGCGCCGGTCCACCAAGAACCCAATCGCGTCCGCAAAGCGACGCGCCGCGACGGCCGCGCGCGACGGCCCCTCGAACTCGCGCAACTCGTCGACGACCTCGGACCAGCTCATGCCGCGAAGCTTCGGAAACGGGTGCGCTTCGAGCACTCCGACGAGGGCCGTCATCAGATTCTTTCCTTCGATCAACGCCTCGATGAGCCATGCTTCACGCTCCGTGTACTCCGAAAAGGAGAGCGACTGGGCCGAGGACCAAGCGATATCGTCCAGGACCGCGTGTTCAGGCTTCAGGTCGGCATTTGAATCCAACAAGTAAGGCCTCGCAGCTTCGGCGGTAACGGGAGGACGCGCGCCGAGCGTGCGACACGTGCACCGGTGCTGGGTAGAAATCCGGCCGCCAACGGGCGTCGCCGTCAGGGCGTAGGGAAACTGAATGCACGGGCTTGGTTTCATCTCGGGTCCGAGCTGACAATGAATGGCGCAGCCTTGCTCGCTCCAAAATACACAGCGTCCGGTATCACTACGCATCATGAGGACTGCGGCGGCGTCGCCTTCGTGGCGGTCTATCGCGTCCTCTGAGATCACTGCGAGTATACGGCAATCTTCATCGGACAGAGCACCCACCGCGTGAATGTCACTGCAGCAGAGGCCGTCCCCTACACACGCAAACCGTGCGCCTGGACGCACGAGCAAGGGCTCACGTCTTGCGACAACGGTCAAGGGCCCTCCAAACGCTCGCAGCCTATTGAGCCGCGACCGGGGTCTTTTCGACCTCGTCGAGCTCGATCGCGTCTGCGAGGATCTCGGCGATGTCACGTTGACCGATCTCCTCGTCCTTGTCCTGATCCTTGAGGCCGTCAGTGATCATCGTCATACAGAAGGGACAGCCCGTCGCGATGGTCGCCGCGCCGGTGTCGAGAAGTTGCAGGGTTCGCTTGTTGTTCACGCGCTCCTCGCCCTGCTCTTCCATGAACATCTGGGCGCCACCAGCTCCGCAGCAAAGACCTTTGTTGCGATTCCAGTATGGGACCTCGGTCAGCTCCAGACCCTCGATCGACTCGAGGATCTGGCGCGGTGAGTCATAGACCTTGTTGTAACGGCCCAGGTAACAGCTGTCATGATAGACGACCTTGCCTTTCACAGCCTTCGACGGAACGAGCTTGCCCGCTACGAGCAAGCCGTTGAGGTAATCGCTGTGATGCACGACGTCGTAGTTGCCGCCGAAATCTCCATACTCGTTGCCGAGAGTATTGAAGCAGTGCGGGCACGCGGTGATGATCGTCTTCTTTGAGGCTTCGTAGCCGTTGAGCGTCTCGATATTCTGCTCGGCGAGCATCTGGAATAGATACTCGTTGCCGGCGCGTCGTGCGGGGTCACCGGTGCAGGTCTCCTCGGTGCCGAGAATCGCAAAGTCCACATGCGCCTTCTTCAAGAGCTTGGACACGGCGCGTGCAACCTTCTTGGCGCGATCGTCATAACTGGCGGCGCAACCGACCCAATACAAGACCTCGGCGTCCGGCTTGTCACTCAGCAGCGGGATGTCGAGGCCGTCGGACCAGTCGGCCCGATCCATCGCAGAGATGTTCCATGGATTGCCGTTGGTCTCGATGCCGTTGAACGCGCCCTGAAGCTCTCCGGGGAATTCGTTCTTCATCATGACCTCTTCACGGCGCATGCCCACTATCTTGTCGACGTAGGAAATCATGACGGGACACTGTTCCTCGCACGCTCGGCATGAGGTACAGCCCCAAATCACGTCAGGATGAAGGATGTTCGGAATGAGGTCGACAACCGTTTCGCCCACGAAGTAACCGCCTTCTGGCGCGGCCGGAAACGTGTGAATGGGCTCTTGACCGTCGCTGGGGGCAGGCGGCTGCGCCGGCGCATTGCTCGGCTCCTCAACGGGCTCCGCCTTGCCAAACATGTCTTTTTCGGTTGCGTACAGGTGGTCCCGGATCGCCAGCGTGAGGTGCTTTGGCGAAAGCTTCTTGCCGGTTATGTAGGCCGGGCAGTTGTCACTGCAGCGTCCGCACTCCGTGCAGGTATACAGGTCCAGGATGTGCTTGTACGTGAGGTCACCGAGCTGATTGATACCCAGCGACTCTTCGCGCTCCACCTTACCTTCGAGATCCTCGACCTTCGGAAGCGCATTGGGCTGGCGTTCATAGCCAAAGACGTTTGGCATCACGGTCAGCACGTGGAAGTGCTTTGAGTAGGGAAGGATGTTTAAGAAGATGAGAACGAATGCTGAGTGCCACCAAAAGCCGAAGTGTTGGAACGCCGTGAGCAAGCGTGTATTCGCCGCATTAGAGAAGAGCTCTGCGACGATGCCGCTGAACGGCTCCCACCAACCCGAGTTAATTGGCTCGCCATAGGCGCGCGCATCGAGCGCTAGCGACGACCCGACGTACAGGAAGTCGGCAGCCATCATCGTAATGATGATGAAGAGGATCACGATCGGCTCCGTGAAGACGTAGCGGTTGATGTGATGGCCGAGCGTCATTCGAGGCTTGTCGTGGACAGCCCGCGGGTCAGCGCTGTCCTCGCCGCGCTTCGCCCAGCGCAGGTAGAGGAACACCACCGACCCCAGGATCGCGGCAAAGGCGGCAAGCTCCTTGACGAAAGAGTACAACTTGCCGAACAGGTGGTCCGTGCTCAGCAAGCCCCAGAAATCGAATCCCGTCTCGAACCCGCGTCCCCAGAGCATCAGGCTATTGAGTAGGAGCACCAGGAAGGCGACGAAGATGCCCATGTGTGCAAACCCGGCCAATGGATAGTTAGGCATTTTTTTCTGCCCAAAGGCGTAGACCAGGAGTGTCTTCGTGCGGTCTGCGATTTGCTCGCCAGTCCAAGCAAAGCGCGGATCGGGCACCCCGACCTTGAGCTGCCGAAACCGCCGGAATGCGGACCAAGAAAACAAGCCGAGCGTGCTCACCAACAGCAACGTCATCCAAATCGGACCCATCGTCTTCTCCCTGACTTCAAGCGCGGAATCAGTGCAAACGTAGGCTCGCGCTGCGCGAAGGTGTAGAGGTGCCGCGCATCGAAGTCAACCGCCGTGCCATACGTGACCGGGCCTCCGAAGCGCCCTGCTACTATGATGCCGGGATGGGCCGTTTGGGGTCGATATTGCTGCTGGGGCTCGCCGCATGCGCGCCCTCGACGCTGCGCACCGTGCCCCGAAGCGTGGATGGACAGATCGAGAACGGCCCCTTCGTGTCTCCGTACGCCTACAAATGGTTCATCGAGGGAGAGGTCTCAGCAGCGAAGGGCCAACACGGCGAGGCCGCCATGGCATTCGAAACCGCAACCACCGCGCCCGCGGACGACGTCCTGCTTATGACCCGATTGGCCGAGGAGTACGAGCTCAGTGGGGCATCTCGTCGCGCCGACCGCGCTCTGGCATTGGCGCGTCGTTACTATCCCCAGTCGGCAAGGGTCGCACTCGCGCAAGGGCGCATTCGAGAAAGTAGAGGCGCGAGCGGCGAGGCGCTTTTGTCGTTTGCACGTGCCGAGGAACTGGCGCCGACATCGGACGAGCCTATCGTCGCAATGGCCGAGGCCCTCATCAGCGATGGGCACGCACACAGAGCCAAAGCGATGTTGCTCGAGTACATGCAATCCGCGGCTGGATCGTGGTCGCATAATGCTCGGCGTCTCTTGCTGGATCTGTCGCGCCACACGGGGGACGCGGAAACCTTCGAACGTGCCCTCGCGCTCGATCCGAGCTCGACCGCTGCCGAAAGCGCCCGGGCCGCTGGTGAGCTAGCGCTCGAGACGGGACAACCCGCGCTGGCAGGGCGCATACTGACGAAAGCACTGGACACGCCCGAAAACACCATCCTGTGGCTGCACGCGCTCGTCGAGAGTGGGGACCAGGAAAAAGCCGCGGCATTCTTGGCAACGGCGGATAGCAAACGACTGGGAGGAGTGGTCGAGCACGCCAGCCTACTGCTGCAGATCGACGAAGTTGACGATGCTCTCGATTTGTTGGAAGCCGCCGACACGTCCCCGCGAGTCGAGTACGCCAAGGGACGCGTGCTTCTCGCTCATGGTGACTACATCGAGGCGGCCACGCTCTTTGCGCGCGTCCCGTTCGGCGCTGCGAGCTACGAGCCTGCGCGGGTCGCGCTCGCCGCATGCTGGAAGTCACGGAAGCGGCAGGGCGCGGCGGCGGAAACATTGAGTCTAGCGCCCTACGACTCACTTGCAGTCAGAGAAAAGCTCGCACGAGTCTATCTCGAGGAAGGCGCCTTGCCGGCGGGCCTACGACTCTTCGATCCTAAGCAGCCCTCGGAACACGCGATCCTCGCAGCTCTCTTCGAACGAGCAGGTCATTTTGAAGAAGCTTCTGCTTACTATGCGACCGTCAACATAGTTCCTGGCGACGAACCTCGGCTCCAGGCGCGCGTCGCAGCGGAACGGCTTGTTTCGCATGGAAATCGTCGAGGCGCGATCGCCATTCTCGCGCGATGGACCGCATTCGCCCCAGACGATCTCTATGCGCGGGTTCGCATCGTCGAGCTCCTTCGGGCCGACGGTCGAGCCGAAGCTGCGCGAAAGCAGGGCCGCCAGACACTCGAAGTCATCGACGACCCGCTGCTGCGCGCACGCCTCATCGATATTCTGGGAGCGCTGGCGGATGCCGCGCATTGAGGAAAGTTCAGTATTCGCCGAACAGATCTTGAATCCGAACGTCCAGCGCAGTCGCGATCTTGTAAAGCGAGCTGATCGACGCACTCGACTCCGCGCGCTCGATCTGTGAAAGAAGCGAGACGCTCAGCCCGGTGCGTCGCGCCATTTGCTTCAACGTCAAACCGCGATCTTTGCGCAGCCCTCGAATCGTCTCGCCGATAACACGGTGCAGGTTTTCTTCGGGCGTGCGAAGGAGCCCCTTCTTCCGCATCACGCGGTCGAGCACCTCCCGGAACTCGTCGGGATTGAAGGGCTTCTTGAGGTAGTCGACCGCATCGAGCTTCATCGACTGAACGGCGGTGTCGAGCGAGGGGTAACCGGTGAAGATCACGACGGCGACATCACTATCGACTTTGCGGATCTGCTCGAGAACCTCGACACCGCCGAGGCCTGGCATCATCAGGTCGAGCACGACGAGGTGGTAACCGCCCTCTTTGACTTCTTCGGGTGCGTCTTTCGGGTTGGCCAGGGTAGTGACCTCGAAGCCGTCCTTGGTAAGAAACGTCTCCATGAACTCCAAGATCGCTGGGTCATCATCAACGACGAGAACTCGTACCGGTGGAAGCGCCTTTGCCATCATGCCTCCGCCGCAATTGTAATTGCAGTGTTCAATTCTAGTCGGGGCGAGAGGATTTGAACCTCCGACCTCACGGTCCCGAACCGTGCGCGCTACCAAACTGCGCTACGCCCCGTATTTCAAGCTCGGCGGAATCTAGCGTTACCGCGGAGAGCTGTCAACGAACTAACCTACATTTACCCACATATAGATTTGATAGGCGTCTGCCCAGGGGCCGGCGCCCTGTACCCAGGGGCCAATAGCGAGGCAGCCCTTCGATCCAAAGTGCAGTGATTTCAAATGCGAAGCTCGCCCAACCTGGAGATCAAATCCATCCAGATCGACGGCATCGACGACGGCAGCGCCCTCGTCCTGCAGGGGAGAGCAAACCGCGTAGACGAGGGTTCCCCCAGGTCGAACCAGCAAGGCAGCGTTCTCGAGCACGCGTCGCTGGATCTCACCCATGCGGGTTGCATTTTCGGGTACGGAACGCAATAAAATTTCAGGCCTACGGCGCAAGGTGCCGAGCCCGGTACAGGGGGCATCGACGAGCACGCGATCGAACTCCCCTCGCACTGCGCCCTGGCCAACCGTCCAATCCACGCACACCGTTTCGAGTCGACTGGAGTTCAAGCGCAGGCGCGCGAGCTCCGCAGGGATCTGCTCCAGGCGGTGTTCGTAGAGATCGGTGGCCACTACGCTACCGGACTCGCCAACGGCTTCGAGCAGTTGAGCGGTCTTGCCTCCACGTCCTGCGCAGGCATCCAAGACCCGTTCGCCCGGCTGGGCCTGTAACAGCAAGGCGATCAACTGCGCACCTTCCTCCTGAACCGCGAACGCACCCTCTTCGTACCCCGGCAGGGCGCGTGGGTCGCCCGCTCCTCTGACGCGCAATCCGTGGGGCGAAAGCGTCGCATGAGACACCAACGCGTCGGGCTGTGCCGCGACGATGGCTTCGGCGATCGCGCCGCGGTCATGGTCAGAGCGAACCCGCAGATCGAGCGATGGGAGCTCCCGCCCGACCCGGAGAAGAGCCTCGGTGTGCTCGATTCCAACCGAAGACCGCAGCGCGTCGCGCAACCAAGAGGAGACAACGACGGACGACGGGGGTTGCGGAACCTCGGGACGATCGACTGCAACCTTGCGGAGAACCGCATTGGCAAAGCCGGCAACCCTCTTGCCGCGTTTCATGCGAACGAGCTCCACGGTGTCATTGACCACGGCATGGGAGGGAACGCGTTCGAGGTGGAGCAGTTGATATACTGCCCCTCTCAATGCAGCCCGTGTCCAGTCATCGACTTTGACCGGACGTTGGGCGTGATGCGCGAGTACTGCGTCGAGGGCGGGCGCTGCCCGAAGGCTGCCGTACACGATCTGCGTGGCAAGGGCCGCGTCCGCGCGGCTGACGGAGCTACGGCGAAGCTCGGCGTCGAGGGTGGGCGCCGCCCATGCATCGTCGCGCGCAATCCGGTAAAGCACGCTAGTCGCAATGTTTCTGGCAAGGGCTACCACAGCGCCAAGCTTACTCGCGTCCCATACGCAGGCACGGAGATTGGAGGCCTCGCGAACCGCGTGATACCGTAACGGCCGTGGGGAACGGCAGCAGTCGTCAAAGGACCAAGGGAATCAGGCGATGAGTGCTTTGGTTCTCGTGGCGGATCCGGATCCCTTCAACCTGCGTTTGCTGCACGAGGCATGCGAGGCTGCCGGATACGACGTAGTGACAGCGGCTGACGGACCCGAGGTGCTCGCCATGATCGCCCGCCGGCCACCTGACCTGCTCGTGCTCGACGCCAAGATGTCGGAGATCGATGCATTTGAGATCCTTCGCATCCTCAAAGCGGACACCGGCCTGGCGAACATCCCTGTTCTGCTCGTCACGGACGATGGCAACATCGAAGCTCGGCGTCGGGGAATCGAGCTCGGCGCGGAAGACTATCTGACCCGGCCGTACCGGGTCTTCGAAATTCAGCGGCGCGTACGCAACGTGTTACGCGCAACTCGACACGGCCGGCTCGGTATTCCGGAGAGCTCGCCACCGGCTGACCAACGCGACCCGGTTACCGGCGCGGGCACCCCCTCACAACTGCTGATCAGCTTGGATTACGAACATACGCGGGCCGAACGGTATGGACACCCTTTGAGCTGTATCGTCGTGCGGCTTGGAAACTCGACCGAAATCGCGACAGCAAGCGAGAGCAGCACGGCCGATCGCGCCATGGCCTCGATCGGCCGCGGCCTCAAACGCTGCATTCGAGCAGTCGATCATCTCTTTCGTCTGCGGCGCGACGAGTTCTGTATCCTGCTACCAGAGACCGACGGACGCGGCGCGGGCTACGTGCTGCGGCGCTTACAGAGCCAGGTGGAGAGTGGAGAGCTTTGGGGTGAAGAGATCAGACCGAGGCCCATGGTTCAGATCGCGCTGACGAGCACACCCGATGCGCATGTCAAGAGCGGCGATGACCTCTTGAAGCAGACGCGACATGCGCTGACCCGTGAGCTCTAGAGCGCTGCGGCGAGGCGCATCACCCAAACCACGATGGCACAGCCGGCCAAGGCGAGCGCCCAGCGGTCCAGCGCCCAGCGTTCGATGACTGCATCGACCGACCAGCCACGCAATGCGGCAATGACGCCGAGCGGAACGCACGCGCAGACGACGAGGAAGAGGACAAGCCCGAGGGGGTTTGCACGCGCAGCCAGCACCCAGTGGCCGCGGATACCATACGCGAACGCAGTCGTGAGCCCGCACCCCGGGCAAGGAAAGCCCGTGAGCAGCAGAAAGCCACAGGGCGGAAGCCCAAGCTGCGTGTGCGTGCCGTAGCCTCGAGCGTCGGGCTCGACCGATGCAGCGGTCGCCAATACCAGCGCACAGCCCACGACGATGCTCCACCAGAGTAAACGCTGCAAAAGTGGTGCGGACGATGCGCTATCGGGGGTCTTCGTCATGGCTGGGCTCGCGCCAGTCTGGATTACGCCGAAGCTTGCCGTCAATGTTGTCTACGCATGGAAGGGCGCAGTCGAGCTCGCCGATGCCATCGTGCACATCCTGGCCGATCGGATTGTCATTGCCAGCGGCAAAGTCAGCATAGTGAGCGTGTAGACACTTCACGCCACCTGACGACCCGCCGATTCCTCCGCTGGGCCGGTGGCGCGGCCCCCGCGGCAGCAGTGCTTCGCGCTCACGTGCATAGCGGGCGTGCGCGGCCTCGACAGCCGCACTCAATTCGAGATCGGCAGCAACCCTGGCTTGGGCGGCGCGCACGCCACCCTCCGCCTCGACACGCGCGACTCGACGGTGCGCCAGCGGGCAGGTGAGCCAGTAGCGGGTGGGAAATGGCTCCCCAGTGTCGAGGATCGGCGGAACCCCGACAACGATGGGCAAGCCGAGACGGCACCGGCGCAGGACTTCACACGTCGCACGCAAAGGCCGCCCGATCTGTAGGGCAAGGATTTCGCTGTCGCGTTCGCGCAGGCTCATGAGACGCGCATGCGGTCCTTGACCTCGGTCCAGAAGTCGGACTCGCCGATGACCTCGAGCATCATGACGGCCTCAGCCGCCGCTCGATCCGCCCTCGCCCCCGCCCCGCGAAGACGCGCGCAGATGTCCTCGCCGATCGTGAGCCTGGTGGCGAGCTCGGTGCGGGCCAGCGTAAAATGATAGTCCTCAGCCCATTTGAGCGACCAAATCTCGTCGGCGATCCAATCGCCAAACACATCGCGGCTCGCGCGGGCTTTAGGCGCGCGAGCTTGGGCGCGATCGAACGCAGCAGCCCATGGACGGCCCGGAGGCCTGGGGCTTCGACCATTTTGAAGGGCGCCGATGGTATCGCCGACCCAGGCCATCGCGACACCGAACTGCGAGCCATCCCGTGCCCCGATGAACTCCTCGGCTTGTTTGTCCCAGGTGCTCCCACGGAGCCGCGGAAACGGTTTGGCATCGAGGATCGTGAAAAGAGGCTCGCGGCCTCGCAGCCGATCCAGATAGGCCGCCTCGATCGGTTCCCACTCCGAAAATTTGATGTCCTCCTTCGCGCTCATGGGAACGCGCCGTATGCGGCGATCGGCGATCGGCCTACGGCGACCATCTGAAACCGAGCTTTCGACGTCCTCGGGGCGGATCTCCGGACGCTCACCCATCGTGCGACAGGGGCAGCGATGGTCGGTCGTAATGCGTCCACCCACCGGCGTCGCGACGAGCCCCAGCGGAAACCGGCGGCAGCCTTCGGGCTTGGCCTCGGGGCCCAGCTCCGCGTGTACCGAACAGCGTTGATCCGATCTCAAGAAGACGCAGCCGCCGTCCGCGGCCGTACGGAGCATGTATTCGTCGTGATCGTCGTCCCAGCCAGCCGATTTGCGGTCGATGCGGCGCATCTGGGTGACCTCTTGCTTCGTAAGCGGTCCGATGCCGTGGATATCCGTACAGCACAAGCCGTCACCAAAGCAGGCGTATCGCGCCCCCGGGCGGGGGAGTAGCGGTCGCACTTTCGTCTTTTTCTTTTTGTTTCCAGCCATGAACCAGCCTGGTTTCCCTCAACGCTTGGGAAAAGGGGACTGTCCCCTTTTTCTGGGATATGATTTTGGGATGGGAGCGAATCCTTCACCGCTCGTGGGGTACAACACGAACGTGCGCCATAAGGGAAACCTGTATCACATTCAAACCGAAGATTCGGGAGTGAACCGGCCTCACGTCATCACGCAGCTTTTCGCCGATGGGGGACGCATCATCGCGTCGGAAAAGACGTCGTATGAAGAGCACCTCGAGGCTGAGAACCTCGCGGCCATCGTCAAGCAGCTCATGCAAGAGCAACACAAACGCGTGTTCATCGGGCTCCGGGACGGTACGTACGACGAGGACGACCCGGGACGAACCGGCGACCCCGACGCGGAGGATGCGCCCCCTGCGCCTGTCACCACGGAGGTTCTCGAACATGCCGCGGCGCGTCTGGTCGAGGGATCGCCACACTATGAGCAAGTTCGCGCGGGCAGCGTCTCTCGCCAACGGATTTCACGAACGCCCGCGGCTCCGTTCGGGCATGAGGTGCTGACCGAAAAGACCCTCGACGAAGTCATTCTGGCCTACCTCGCGCAAGACTTGGAAACCGGCACCTGACCTAGGTCGGCTTGACACCCTGCGAAGCCCGTTGTTAGCTCCTGGTCTGCGGTAGAGCCGAGCGGAACGATTTTACGATGCCCGACGCCCAAACCTCATTCACCCGAGACATTCCTCGATCGATCGAGAAAGACGTCGACAAGGCCAAGGCCGTCGACGCGGTTTTTCTGTTTAGAGTCAACGGCGACGACGGCGGCATCTGGACCGTTAACATGAAAGACGCGCCGGGCGTCACGGAGGGCGATGCGGGCAACGCCGAGTGCATCATCGAGCTATCTACCGAAGACTGGAAGGCGATGACCGAGAAGCCCGGCGCAGCGATGCAATTCTTCATGCAGGGCAAGATCAAAGTCACTGGCAACGCGCTCCTCGCCACCAAGCTTCAGTCCGTGATCGGCTAGCTACGGGGACGGTCTTTACTTCTTTCCAAATGCGCCCTGGTGGTAGTCTCAAGCGTGGACCACTGGACCCGAAACGGAAAGAAGTAAAGACCGTCCCCGTCATTCCCCTCTACTGGCCCCACCACGATGGCTCAGCTCAAAGACCGTGTCTTTCGCCTTCTTCAAGACCCACGAGTTGCCCAACTCGTGCGGGATCCCAGGGTTCGCGGGCTGATGGTGAAGGCCCTCGTCTTGCGCGGGCGCATGGAAGGCGCGCTCGACCAGCGCGTACAGCGCATTGCCGGCTCGTTGAACCTTGCAACCCAGCGCGATCTGCGTTCGCTCCAGCGACGAATTCGTCACCTCGAACGGGAGCTTCGTGCAACCGAAGAACGGTTGACTGAAGCCGATCTCGTAACTAACCGCTAGCGCTCAGCTATCGGCCAAGACATGGTCGCCGCAGACTTCTACGAAGACCGTGCGCAGTCGTTCACGCAAGTTCGATCCTTTTTCGACGAAGTGGTGAATACCAAGCTGGTGCAGAAGCTGAACATCATGCTCTTGCGCGCCCGCGCTCACCGAAATGATCGAGCAGCTCTGCGCAAGCCCTTCGCCCTTGAGCTGCATGCAGAGCTCGACACCGTTCATGCGAGGCATGTGCAGGTCGAGCAGCATCACATCCGGCTCTTTGTCTTGAACGTCTCTCAGCGCCTCTTCGCCGTCGTGAGCAACGCGAATGTCGGACGATCCTACGATCTGCCGCACGTAAAACGTGAGGATTTTTGCGAGGTCCACGTCGTCGTCGACGATCAACACAGACGGGCCCTTCGCGCTTATCACCGTAGGGGTGTCGCTGCGGGGCCGCTCGTCTCGAATGGCTCGCATCTGCCAGGCAACCGCCTCGGCGCTTTGAATGCGCAGCTGCGGGTTCGAACTGAGCATCTCGTGAACGATCTGACACAACGCCAGGGGACAATCAGGCCGAAGCTCCGCGAGCGGCGCCGGTTGTCCGCGCTCGTGTGATGCGATCACCTCGCGGATGGTCATCCCTGCAAACGGCCGGATGCCGGTAAGGAGCTCATATGCGACGACGCCGAGACCGAAGATGTCGACGAGGTGCCCACTGCCCGATGCGGCCGTGTTGAGTAGCGCCTCGGGCGCCATGTAAGGCGGAGAGCCGGCGACCCGCTGCGTACCGTTGACGTCGAATTCAGGCAACACGAACCCGAAGTCCATCAATACGATCCGGTGGACTGGAGTCATCATGATGTTGTCCGGCTTGACGTCGCGATGAACGAGCCCGGCGCGGTGCACGACGCTGAGCCCTTCGGCGGCAAGCAGCAAAACCTGTACCACCTCGGCTGGGCTGAACTGCTCGCCGCTCGCCCAGCGCGTGGACGCGTGCCGGGTCAACGACACCCCATAGACCCGCTCCATCACCAGGTAGTCGATCCCCCGATGTTCCCCCAGGGTGTGAACGCTCACCAAACTCGGATGCTGAAACGCTGCCAACGCCCGCGCCTCGTTGCGCAGGGGTGGGGTCAAGGGATTCGGCCAGGCAGCCTTGATCGCGACGCGCCGATTGAGCAGATGGTCATGTGCTTCAAACACCTGGCCCATGCCCCCGCGCCCTAGAAGCTGCATGATTTCGTAAATGCCGTCGAGAAGCTCACCCGTTGCGAAAATTCGATCTTCGCCGTCGATCGGTGGCTCGCTTGCAGCGATAGCATGTCCCCCTACATGACTCATAGCAGTATTTATATACTATACTGCTGACACTGTAATATGCAACGTCAGAGGTCGATCGCGGTGATATTCAGCCCCTCTAGGGGCTTGCCAAGGAACCTCGAGGCGGCCGAACCGAACTGACCGGGGAGATCGGTCACCAGGATCTGCAAGGACCCAGGGGCGGCTGAATCGGCGCTGAGCATTTCGGCCAACGTGGCGGCCGTGGCTTCGGCGCTGTCTACGATGGCCACGTCATGACCCAGCAGCTCGGCGGCACTCTCGTGGATCGTCTCGGAAAGCATAGGATAGTGGGTGCAGCCGAGGACGATCGTGTCGACGCCTGCATCGGCAAGCGGCTGTAGGTATCGCCGAGCGGCAAGCCGGGGCACCTCGCCGGCGACCCAACCTTCCTCGGCGAGCGGCACGAACAAGGGAGCCGCTTGAGTAAAGACGCGCATGGCATCGTTTTCCCTGTGAATTGCACGCTCGTAGGCGCCCGAGGCTACGGTGCCAGCGGTCGCGAGAATCCCGATGCGGCCGCTATGCGTGGCACGCACGCTCGCACGCGCGCCCGGCTGGATGACCCCGACGACCGGGATGTCCAAGCGGCTCCGGAGCTCTCCCAGCGCAACGCCGCTTGCCGTATTGCAAGCAACAACCAGGAGCTTGATGTCGAAGCTCAGCAAGCGTTCCGCACAGCCAGTGGCGTACTTGACCACAGTCCTGGCACTGCGGGTCCCGTACGGAACCCTTGCGGTGTCGCCGAGATAGACGAGGTTTTCCCCCGGAAGCGCTCGGCGGATGGCGCGGGCCACGGTGAGGCCGCCCAAGCCCGAGTCGAAAATGCCAATCGGCTTTGTCACGTACCCCCTCCGCGCCAAGGTTACACGGCCATCCCGAAAGAGCCACTCGCAGAGCCGTCTCTGGTAGGCTGCAAACACATGCCCGCCCTGGCGCTGATTTCGAAAGATTCGACCCTGTACCAGGAGCTCCTGACGACGCTCGAAGGGACGGCCTGGTCGATCGAGTGGCTGGAACCCGACACCGTGGATGACAGGGAGCTCCATCAAGACATCGTGTTGCTGGACGCAGCCCACCCGGGGGCCAGCATGTGGGAAACACGGCGAGCCAAGCCCGTGCTACTGCTGGTCCAGGATGGCCACTCTCGGGGATTGGATGAGCTCTCCGATGACATCGTCTTTCGCCCGACAGGCCGAGAGGAGCTTGTGGCCCGACTGGAACGACTGCGCGCGCGCACGCCGCTCGACGAGTTGCTAGGCCGGTATGCCAAGACCTTTGCGTCGATGGCGCCTGGCATCGTCGTGGTCGGACCTGATCTCGAGATGGTGTTCGCGAACTCCCGATCGTACGAGATCGTCGGCCACCGCGAGGAAACGATCTCCTCGGACGACATCGGACAAGTGGTATCCGCCGACGATCTTCCCCGCGTGCGAGATGCCTTGGCCCAAGGCCAGTATCCACGAGGCATGGACATCCAACTCATTCGGAGAGATGGCACCAAAATCATTTGCGGCGCCTCGTTCGCTCCATTGATCGGAGCAGAGGACCACACGGTCATCTCGTTCGAGGACGTCACTGATCTACGCGAAACAGAACGAGAGCTGATCAAGACGATGGAGTTCTTGGAATCGTTGATCGATGCAAGCGTGGATGCGATCATCGCGGCGGACATGGAGCAGCGGGTGGTGCTGTTCAATCCCAGCGCTGAACGAATTTCCGGACGCCACGTACACGACGTACTTGGGAACGTGAAGCTCGAAGACCTTCTTGGTCGGGCCCCGGCTGAGCTCGTCATGCAACGGCTGCTCGCGCCGGAACACGGCGGCGCGGGACGACTCGAGCCAACCATGCTCGACCTCTTGGACATTCACGGCACTCGAATCCCCGTTCAACTGTCCGCTTCGCTCATTTACGAGCAGGGCGAGCCCTCCGCGATTGTCCTCATTTTTGCCGATCTGCGGGACCGGATTCGAGTCGAGGAACGTCTCGCCGAAGCTCAGAAAAAACTGGCGTTCACCGAGAAGCAAGGCGTCCTCGCAGAGTTGGCTGGCACTGCTGCGCACGAGCTCAACCAGCCCCTCACGAGCATGATGGCCTACGCCGAGCTGCTGCTACGCCAATCCGAACCCGGCTCCACGGGGACGAAAGCGGCGCAGGTGCTGATCCGGGAAGCGGAGCGCATGGCCGAGATCGTTCGTAAGATTGGCAGGATCACCCGCTACGAAACCACCTCGTATGTCGGCCATCAGAAGATCTTCGATCTCGATCGCGCGGCAGGCGCTTCGAGCAAACCGGACACAAAGAGCTGAGCAATGGACGATTCCGCGCACAAGGATCCCCCTTCTCGACGGACTGTAGAACCGCGAGTCTCGTCGGTGAAGTCGATCGTGACGCCGAGACGGCACTCGACGGAAAGCCGTTCGCTCGCGGAGGTTCTGGAGTCCATGAATCAGGCGCAGCGCGAGACGAGTGCCTTTGCAACGGACGAGAAGGTCTTGCGCTCGTACGTGCATGCACTCGAACGCGTCTACCCCGATGTACGCTTCGCGATGAGGTTATCCTCGCGAACCGTGGAGCGAGCCGCCATCGTGCAAGCCACGACACATCACGTCCGGCCTGAAGCCATGGACGAAATCTCAATCACGGAGGCAGGGCTCGCGCGAGCAGGATTCCCAGCTCAAGCGGAGCCCCCGAACGGGATTGTTTTGCGACGTACGTACCAACCGATCTTGGTCGCAGCTCCCACCGAGGAACCGCTCCGAACGGATGGCTTTGACGCCCCTCTGACGCGTGCGGGCGAGATCGTCGGCGTGGTGGTGGCCGAGCTCGCGCGGGGAACCGAGCTGCCAGCCCGTTTAGAAGACGCCGTGCTGATCGCGGCGACCCAAGCAAGCGCTGCGATCGAAAACGGTCGCCTGCGCCGGGAGTCACTTTACCTCCGGGACTATCTCGAAAAGCTCCTGGAACACGCGAACATTCCGGTTTTGGTGGTCGGCCGCGATCGAGGAATTCGCGTCGTGAGCGGCGCCTTCGGACGTATTACAGGACTCGATCGCGCTGAGCTCATCGGCAAAGACGTGCTGCAACTGGCGGGGCCGAACGAGCGAGTGCGGGTCTTGTCAGCTTTCGTTGGCGCTCTGCGCGGCCGCGACGTGTCGCCGTTCGAGCTATCCTTGCCCAAGGCCGGCGGCGGAAATGCGCGCCTGCGATTCACGTTGGCGCCGATTCTCGATTCCGAAGGGAGAGCCGCCGGCGTCATTGCGATCGGCCAAGACCGAACCGAAGTACGCGAGCTCGAAGGGCAGGTCATTCAAGCCGAGAAACTGGCAACGCTGGGTCAGCTCGCTGCGGGTATCGTACACGAAATCCGCAATCCGCTGACGAGCATTTCGGTCTACGGCGAGTACTTGCTGAACAAGCTGCGGCGCGCGGGCGCCGATCAGTCCGATCTCAAACGAGTGGACCGCATCTTGCGGAGCTCCGACCGCATCATGTCGTTCACACGCAATCTGCTGAGCTATGCTCGCCCCTCGAAGGAAGAAGCGCAGCCGGTCTTGCTCAATGACGTTGTAGAAGAAGCCATCAGCTTCTGTGAGCACATCATTCGTGAAGCGCAGGTCACCGTGAGCCGAGACTACGGGGAGGCCCTGCCCAAAGTGAACGCAGTGCCCGGACAGCTTCATCAGGTCTTGGTCAACGTCATCACGAACGCGTGCAATGCAGCGCCCGACAATGGCGGGCAGGTGCGCTTGTCGACCCGCCTCCACGGCCACGATCGAATCCGCATCGAGATCGCGGATAACGGCGTAGGGATTCGGGCCGCCGATCTCGGTCGGATCTTCGAGCCGTTCTTCTCGACCCGCCGCAAGGGCACGGGAACCGGCCTTGGCCTCTCGATCGTCAAGAACATCGTCGAGGCGCATCGAGGCACCATCGAGATCGACAGCGAGCTTGGCCGCGGCACCGCAGTCGTGATCACGCTCCCCTGCCTCACGGGCTAAAGCGCTGCAATCACGAGCTCTTGCCGTAACATTTGCAGTCATTTTGCAGTCATTTGCAATCCGTGTGCCTACGGAGGGAATCAACCCAGCGCCCCGAAGGTTAGGGGACACAGGAGGTACCTTCATGTTCCGCACCGCGATCCGGCAGCCCTGGGTCATCGCTCTCGCCGCAGCGTTCAGCATCGTCACCATTACTACCGCATTCGACACGGTATCTGCATCGCCCAGGACGACATCCGTCGACCAAGATGCCTTGTCCAGAGCGGAGGCCTTTGAAACTGCGTTGACCAACGTGGCCGAATCGGTGTCGCCTTCAGTGGTCAGCATTCAGGTCGAAGTGAACAGGCCTCAGAACGCAGGCTTTCCGTTTTTCTTCGGCGGCCAGGGGCGTGGAGGCATCGTACGTGGTAGCGGCTCGGGCATTATCCTGCGCTCGGATGGGTATATCTTGACGAACAACCACGTCGTCAAGGACGCGACCCGCATCGACGTTCGTCTGAAGAATGGCAAGAGCTTTCCCGCCAAAGTCGTCGGCGCGGACGCAGCCACGGACCTAGCCGTGGTGAAAATCGACGCCAGCGGTCTGCCTCGAGTTCAATTTGCGTCTTCAGAGAAAGCGCGCGTCGGACAATTCGTCATGGCGATCGGATCGCCATTCGGGCTGGACTACACGGTAACGACCGGCGTGCTGAGCGCAAAAGGTCGCGGGAGCATCGGCGCGAACGAGATCGAGGACTATCTGCAGACCGACGCTAGCATCAATCCCGGAAACTCCGGTGGCCCGCTCGTCGACCTTCAAGGCCGGGTGCTCGGGATCAACACGATGATCATCGGCCGCGGGTCGGGGATCGGCTTTGCGATCCCCTCGGACATCGTCCGGCGCGTAGCTCGCCAACTCATCGAAAAAGGGAGCGTCCAACGCGCGTGGCTCGGGGTTTCATTCCAGGAGCTCACCCCTGAGCTGGCGGCGCATTTCGCGGGAAGCTTCGACGGCGGAGCACTGATCAACGCCGTGGTTCCGGACGGGCCAGCGGATAGAGCCGGTCTGCAAGCCGGCGACGTCATTACGGCAATTGGAGACACGAAGATCAGAGAAGGACGCGACCTTCTACGCACGGTCTTGCAACACGGGGTAGGCGAACGGCTGAGCCTGGAAGTACGCCGTGGGAACAAGACGAAGAGGATTTTGCTCGTAACCGACAAAAGGCCAAACGAAGAGAGCGCCGAATCCCCCCAGCAGGGATCGCAGGACAGTGGCATGCTCGGTCTTGCCCTGGAAGATTTGACGCCGACACTCCGCGCGCGTTTCCACTATGAAGGAGACGGGCGGGTATTCGTCCGCGGCGTGGTGCCTGGCTCCGATGCTGATCGCGCCGGCCTTCGTCCCGGCGACATCATTCTCCAAGCGGACCGACACCCGATTCGCGCGACAGCTGACGTTCGAGCGGCGCTCAAGGACGGAAACGCATTGTTGTATGTCGAGCGCGATGGACGACGATTCTTTCAGTCAATCACGCGGTCCAAGTAGCGCTTTCGCACATAGTCTCGCTATCGCGCGATCGTAATCTCGATGCTCGGTCCCCGCGCCTCGACTCGGTATGCCGGCGTGCGCCCCGCGACAAAGCGAAGCGTGAGCTCGGAAAAGTCTCCGCGGTTGAGGATACTGGCGTGCTCCACGTCGGGATCTGCCGTCGCAATCGGACCCGCGCGTGAAAGGGAAAGACTCCCCGGAATGGTGACGGAGAACCCATCCTCTTCGACGATCCCGTCCATCTCGGTGACCGGATTGCTCATGCGCAGCACGTACGTCTCGCTCCCCGCCACCGAGTCCGCCCCAAACGCCGTCCCGCGAACCGTCTGGGGAGGCAAAGGCGCTCCCTGCACCGCATACTCCGCAGACCCGAGAGGCTCATCCATCCCCGCCGTGGCCCCGGTCTCTGTCCCCGCCGATGCCTCTGCCCCTGCCGATGCCTCTGTCCCTGCCGATGCCTCTGTCCCTGCCGATGCCTCTGTCCCTGCCGATGCCTCTGTCCCCGCCTCAGTCCCCGGCACCGCCCACACGTAGGTCCCCCAACCCGCAGCGACGATTCCACAGACCAACGCTGCAAGGACTAGATACCGACGCGCGTGGCGGCGGGTGTTCTTGAGGTGGGCGCGCGCCGCTTCGCTTCGCGGGACCTGCTTGCGGCGAGGTTTCTCGTCGAGCCGGGAGCGCAGGGCGCCGATGAACCGCGCGCCTAGCGCCAAAAGCTCCTTTGCGTTCCTGCCGATCCGTGGAAGCAGCCCATCGGTCAGCATCCTGCGAGCGCTGCCCACCGTGCCTGCCAGCTGGCCGGTCGCCGATTTTGCATAGGCGCGCAATCGATCGGCAGGTGTCTCGGTCGCTGTGGCCTCATGTTCAGGGTCATAGCGCACGATCCGTGGCGTATCGTGCAGCCGCTCTTCGGCGCGGCGCCGATTGGCCTGCTGACTCATCGACTGACTCACTTGGGCCACCGAGGGAGCTTCGTCAGGCAGCGTGTCTCGGTCGCCCCCATCACGGCTGGAAATCTCCGCGGCGCCCTCGGTCTCGTAGCCGATGCTCAGCACCAGCTTCGGAGTCTTTGCATCGATCTTGAGCTCGACGGCTTCGAGATGGCCGCGTCGACCAGCGCTTTCGTTGAGCACCGCACTCCCAATGGCCAGGAACGGGAGCGGCTGCTCGACCGAAAGCTCGCGGTCACTCTCGGATTGGACCTCGGCCACGATCGGAGATGTCACGCCGTCGAGCTGTAGCTGAACGACAGGCGCCTTGGCTGTCGTGCGCCCCCAGCGCTGGATCAACGCCTCGATACGCATCTGGTCGTCATCGGACAGATGCGTAAAGCGAATCCCAAACTCGCCGACGTGCGGGCCGTTCTCGTGTGCCCAGACGACCCGGCCGATCATCTGAATTGCCTCTCCGCCGATAGGATTGTCCAACTGACAACGGAGCGTCGACCCGACCGCCGGTAACACCGACGCGCGCATCGAGAGTCCCCCCGCACCTACATTGATGCCATCGGCTTGGAACTCTTGGTGAAAGCCATCAGGATGAAGCTTGATCAGAACCTCGTCGAGCTGCACACGCGGCGGCCGAGGCGCTTGATAATAACCCGCAGATGTGTTCATCGAATGCTCTCCTGCACGACCCGTGAGTCGCCCCCACCCGACTGGTCCCAAAACTCGGCCGAGGCGTCCACTTTTCTGCAACCCACTTCCTTGACGGCGCCGTGGCTGGACCTCAGTGTTGGCGGCCACGATGGGCGTAAGGATAATGGTGCAATCGCTTTGGACAGAAGCTGCCCCTTCGACGTTCGTCTACGAGTTCGCACAGGCTCGCATCGTGATTGGGCGCTCGCGGAGCGCAGATGTTCAGCTCCTTCACGCTGCAGTGAGCGGAACCCACGCGAGCATTCGCGAGAGAGGGGCAGGCTACGTCCTCGTTGACGAGGGCTCGACCAACGGCACGCGGATCAACGAAATTCCTGCCGTGCCAGGGCGTCCCCAAGTCCTGCACAATCACGACCTCCTCGACCTGGGCGGCTATCGGCTCAGCATCGATGTTGGAGTCCCAGTGACGCAAACGATGTCAGCCCGTCTCACCGCCGAGTACGCGCGGCGGATGCTCTGCGAGCAACTCGCCGACGAGGACGAGCGAACGATCGACAACGCGGTGCAGGCTCTGCAGAGTGCCCCCGACGAGCGCGTGGACCTGCTTCCGATCCTGAAAGAGGCGGTGAGCGAGCCGCCCCTTGCAAAGGAATCGCGACCATCTAGGCCGCGGGCGTCGAGCCCGCACACGGAGCAGCCCAGGGAGCCAGTCCGGCTCGGCCGAGGCGAGATCGCAATCTACTCGCTCGCCGCGCTGGTGGTCGCCGCGAGCATCGTTGCGATGGCTTTGCTGGTGCGGTCCTAAGCGTTGCGCAGGTGGATGAGGCGGAGTCCCTCTAGTGTCAGGTACTCGTCGACCTCGTCGATGGTTTCGCTCTCGGGCTCGATCAGCCGGGCTAGGCCTCCGGTTGCAATGACCGCAACCTCCGCGTCCATCTCCGAGGCCAGGCGGCGCACGAGCCCGTCGACCAGACCGACATAGCCAAACACGATACCCGCTTGCATCGAATGCACGGTGTTGCGCCCGATCGCGTGAGGCGGCCGGGCAATTTCGCTGCGGGGCAACTTGGCTGCGCGGGCGAACAAGGCGTTCGCGCTAATCTGCATCCCTGGAGCAATCGCACCCCCCAAGTACTGACCCTTTCGAGAGATGCAATCGAAGGTCGTCGCAGTGCCGAAGTCGACCACGATGGCTGCGCCCTGCACCCGCTCATAGGCCGCGACCGCATTGACGATGCGATCGGCGCCAACTTCGCGAGGATTTTCATAGAGCACGGGCATCCCGGTCTTGATCCCTGGGCCCACCACCATGATCTCGTGATCGAAGGCACGATCGACAGCCTCGATCACCGTGTCGTTCAACGA
>Ga0114931_10002977_pt1 | contig 21485 bp, 18 predicted proteins | sample 2SBtaG_FD_89579 | JGI IMG/M metagenome (GOLD analysis project Ga0114931, IMG submission 89579) | Deep subsurface microbial communities from Kolumbo volcano to uncover new lineages of life (NeLLi) - 2SBTROV14_V59a metaG | ecosystem: Environmental > Aquatic > Marine > Volcanic | place: Kolumbo...
GTGCGACTTGACGGGCTGAAGGGTCGGGATGCTGGCTATGCTTTGGACAGGTCAAAGAAAAAGCGCGTATTCTCGCGCGTTGTCGCAACAAAATCCTCGTAGCGTTCCCCGCGAAGCTCCGCCAAGAACCTCGCCGTGTGGGCGACGTGCGAGGGTTCGTTGGGGCGTTTGTTGCGAACCGGGACCGGAGACAGATAAGGTGAATCGGTTTCGATCATTAGTTGGTCCGCCGGATAGGTTCTGGCGATCTCTTGCAACTCGGTTAAGCGCGGAAACGTTACGATCCCCGTAAACGAAATACGCCACCCCTTCCCGGCAATACGTTCTGCCTCGTCGCGCGTTCCGGTGAAGCAATGAAACACGACGCGCCGATTCGTAAAACCGTGATCGACGAGGATTGGCAAACAGTCGTCGAGCGCCTCTCGACAGTGGATCACGATGGGTTTGTCGTAGTCGATTGCCATGTCCAGTTGGCGTGTAAAGACGCGTCGTTGATTCTTTCGGTCGGCATAGTCGTAGTGATAATCAAGACCCATCTCACCCAGGGCGACAACGGCGGGGTTGTTCCAAAGCTCCGCGAGGGCGTCAAGATCGGAATCGGTTGTTCGGTCGGCCTCGTGCGGATGAAACCCCGCCCCCGCGCGAATTCGCTCGGGATAGCGTTTGGCGAGTTCGACGGCTAACCGCGCATCCGCGATATCCGTCCCGATGGTAATGACCCGTTCGACGCCGGCTTTTTCGCAGCGTGCCAGCACGTCGTCGACCTGGCCAACCAGCTCGGGGAACGTCAGATGTGCGTGCGAATCAATCAAACCCATGCGGCGATGATCGCAGACAACGTTCGTTCGTCAAACGCTCGCGTACCGTGACGGACCCGATAGAATGTTGCGGCGATGGCCAAGTCCAAACGCTCCGGTGTTCAAAAGTATCACGACCGTGTTGCGCATCGTTACGACGAGAGTTACGACGACGCGTTTTGGCAGTGGCACGACGCACTGACCTGGGATTATCTCAAACCGCATTTACCCCGCGATCTTAGCGCAACAGTGTATGACATCGGATGTGGGACCGGTAAGTGGGGTGTGAAGCTCATCAAGAGCGGTTTTTGTGTTACGTTTTTGGACATCTCGCCGCAGATGCTCGATCGGGCGCGCGGCAAGGTCACCAGGATGGGCGCGTTGGACCGGGCGGAGTTCGTACAGGCGGACATTGGCGATCTTTCCGCTTTGCCTTCGGGTGGGGCTGCACTGGCTGTCGCGTTTGGTGAACCGATTTGCTGCGCGAAATCGCCGCCCAAGGCGTTGAGGCAGCTTCGACATTTGCTTTGTGATGGCGGGCTTTTGGTCGGAACCATCGACAACAAGCTGGCAGCGGTCGACTACTACCTACAGCGCGGGGACCCCAGGGAGACTTCGGAGTTCCTTCGCACCGGGCGTACGCACTGGCTGACGTCGTCCGCAGAGGAGCGGTTCCCTTTGACGACGTACACGCCGACTGAATTTCGAATGCTTATCGAGAAAAGCGGTTTTTCCCTGACCGATATGGTTGGAAAAACGGTGCTGCCGATGCGTCACCATCGACAGCTTCTTTGTGACTCAGCCAGCCGTCGCACGTGGGCCAGGATTGAAAAAGGTTTGTCGCGCGACCCGGCGTCGATCGGTCGGGCATCACACTTGCAGTTCGTTGCCCGGGTAGTTTAAGAAGACGCGCCAGGTGCAAGACGGAACCGGCGACGTCGGTTTGCGGCGCGACCCTCGCTCATATGATTGCGCGTCGCAAGTTTTCATCATTCTCAATCTGCCACGGGTGTTTTCAAGGGTTTGCTCCCCGGCGCATTCTGAGGCCACCACGGGCGCAAGAAGTATTTCCCCGCGTTCCAGCCGCGTTGCGAAACCGCCTCGGAGATGCTTCGCTGCGCTCAGCATGACACATTCGGTGAAACACGTGCGGAGAGTCTTAACGCCGAATAGGGCTTCGGTGGCCGTGGACCAGGGAAAAACAAAAACCAACATCTACCCTGTCGTGTGTCCTGTGCGCCAACCGGGGTGACCATCCCGGGTTCGTGTGCAACTTTATTTGACGCGGAGTGGGTAGCCTCTTACGGTTCCCATGATCGCGTGGCCACGCTGGGGTTTATCAAATGGTGACAGCGCGGGGTGGGCCGAAATCTAGCGTCGTTTTTTGCGCTGTTTCAATTCAAGTGGAGAGCAGAAAATGGAAACCATTGTTCATTTTTGGATTCCGATCGTTGTTTCAACGGTCGCCGTTTTTATAGCCAGTTCAATCGCATGGATGGTGCTCCCGCACCACAGGGCGGACATCAAGTCGCTACCGGATGAGGCCACCTTTGTCCGGCAACTGAGTGGTTTAGGCATTCCTCCGGGTTTGTACATGTTTCCGGGTTGTGGTTCACCCGAAGAAATGAAAACCGAGGACTACCACACTCGGTTTGCGGCCGGTCCATGGGGTACGTTGACGGTGCTCGGTTCCAAGCCGAACTTCGCGCGGAACCTGTTTTTTGTTTTTTTGCTTTACGCCGTTGTCAGTGTGTTTGTCGCGTACATTACCGCTCAGGCGAGACCGGACGGCGCAGCCTCTGCCTCCGTGTTTCAAGTGGCAGGTGCGACGGCGATTCTTGGATATTGCGCGGGGCAGGTTCCCGGCGCGGTTTTTTTGTCCAAACCGTGTCGGTTCTTTTGCACGGACATGATCGACGGAGTCGTGTACGGTCTTATCACGGGGGTGATTTTCGCATGGCTGTGGCCCGCTACGAGGGCGGTCGCGAGCGCCGGGTGACGGTCAATACCCCTTTGCGTTGTGTTGTCAGTGGTCGCCTGCGCACGATCGGGGCAGCGATCATGAGGGGGCTGACGGAGTGCAACGGCGTGGCATGGGTGTTTTCGTTCTGAATGGAGGTGGCTTCGTGCGATTCGCGGCCCGTTTGGCCGTACACCCTGGAATGATTGTTGGTGAGAATACCGATTGACACCGTCGCGCCTGCGCGCGATCCTTCCGCCATGTCCGGTGAAATGGTTTGCGTTCATCATGCTGCCACTGTGTCCGAGGCGGACATTGTTGCCTCCTGGTTGGAGGAGCAGGGCGTTCGCGCTTTTGTCAAAAACCGCATTACCGCCGAGACGCTTCCCATTGATGTTCACGTCACGGGTCGCGGTATTGAGGTGTGCGTGAGCGACGACGAAACTGCGGAGCGGGCGAAGCAGTTGTTGGCTGACCACAAGCGGCAGATCGACGCGGAACACGCCCCGCCCGTCGATGACCTGCTGTTCGACGTTACCTGCGGCGAATGCAATGCGACCATATCGTTTCCGCTTTCCGCTGCGGGAACAACCGGGAGTTGTCCCCACTGCGGCGGATACGTTGATATTCCCAAGATGTAGTTTCCAAGCGCGGGTCGAACGGGTTCCATGTCTACCGGCAATCATTCGGGTCACCCTGCGGTTCTCATTCAAGATAGCGGCGATTCGCCCCGGGTACCTCGTCGCGTCATCACGCTGAGGCGACCGGAAAGAAGAAACGCGCTCGATGTGGAAACGATGGACGCCTTGATGGACGCGATTTCATCGGCGGGGAACCGATCGATTGTGATCGTTGCTGCCCCGCCCGCTTTTTGTGCCGGGTTGGATCTGAAAGCCATTCTCCAAGCCGGCTCACCCGAAACGCAACTGCGAAAACTCGTTGACCTTCTCATCGCGTTTTCGCACCATCCCCACCCCACATCGTGCTATGTCGGCGGCGCCGCCCGCGCGGGAGGGATGGTTCTTGCGTGTTGCGCGGATGATGTTGTTGCACACCCCGACGCAACCTTGATGATCCCCGGCGAGTCGTTCTACAAACCGATGGCTTTGACCCTTTCGCCGATTCTCGCCGCGCGTCGAAACATGTCCCTCGCCGGCGCGGACACGTTGCCGGGTCGACTTTTAACCGCCGAAGCTGCCCGATCCCTGGGGCTTATCGACTCCGTGTCCGAAGATCAAACGAGGGTTGCGGCATTGCTTGCCGGTTCGCTTAACGAAACGCGTCCCATCCGGTACAAGCGTCGTCGCCAGCGGCTCATTACCCCGGCTGTTGTTGATGAAACCAATGCCCGTCTCGATCACGCCGTCAAGTCCGAAAACGTCGTGCCGCTCCTGGAGCATCTGCGGAAGCGATTGGGTTCGTCGTCCTGAAGTTTTCTTGTGTCTGTAATGTCGCGCCGGCGTGACCACGCCGTTTAGAAAACGTCGATCACTCAGACGACCTGCCCCGATGCATCGATCGTAGTGAGAATGGAGACAGTGTCGCCACATTCGTAGTCGACCGCGTCGAGCGTGAAGCCGATCGGAATTGTCGCGACGGGAATCCCGAGCACGGGGAGCATCGCGATCAGTTCGACGTTCATGTCAGCCTGGTCCGGACAAACGACCTCGAAGCGCGTCTCAAACTTATCGAACGGGAATGACTGGCAGATTGTTTGTTTTGCGCCGTTGGCGTACTCCACGTCAAACGAAAACCGCACCAGAAATCGGGCAAAGTTGACCAGGTTGGGATCGGCTCCGTGCTGGCGGGCGAAGGGAACCAGGTCCGCCGCAACCAGCGTATTTCCCCCGAGTACTTTGACGGTGTGCATGGGATCAAACGCAACGCCTTCCGGCGGGGTGATGTCTGAAAACCCGTTTCCGTTGCTGTCAACCGTCGAGCCTTCCACGTCGTTACAGGTGACGGTTCCCTGGCATCCGACACTTGCTGCGATCACAAGCAGCAACATCAATCTGATTCCGATTTGCACGCTCGAACTCCTTGCTTGTTTTGACAAACGATATTCGTTTCATGCTTTTCGTGCGGCGAAACGTCCCGTTGATTTCTTCCTGGTAAAGGGGGGGCATGCGACGCACAAAAAGAGACGACGCGCCAAGCCCGTCATTTTTTCAAGTACGCAATTGCCACGTCCGTATCTCCGTCCATGGCAATTGTCAAGGTACGACCATTGGCCACCGATGGAAGATAAATCACCCGCACTAACTTCTCAAACTCCGCATCCGCCGGAACGATCTCCGCCATCTTGTTGGCGGACCGCATCAACAGGTCTTGGTTGAACCGATTCTCCGGATCGTCTGGATAGAGAGGCAGATAGTCGATTCCCGCTTCGACCAAATCCTGAAAAAAATGCGTACCAAAAGATACTTCCGGCGCGAACCCGTCTTTGATTCTTGATACCTCGATCAGCAGACGGCAATGGTTGATGTCCGCATAGCGAACCGGAACACCGAGCAAAATGTCCACGCTTCCCCAGCGTCCCGGTCCGATCAAAACGAAGGATTTGGGGGGGAGTTTGTGATTGATTCGCCCCACGACCCGTGCCAGTTCCGTGCGTTGCTGGCGCGTCTCGATTTCATCGTAAAGATCGGCGGGGACGTAGACAATGTACTCGATTCCCTCGATCCATCCCGTACGCACGTACTTGTGAGCGTCGAAAACGACGTCCTCCGATGGGACGTTTTGGGGAATCTTAACCGGACTGCGTTCGGCTGATTGTGACAAAGATCGGCACTGCAAAACGTAGAACTTTTCACCGTCGCAGGCGAACTCCATATCGACCGGACCCCCGTACTCCGGCTCCAGCCGCGATAGCAAGCTTCGCACGCGCGCGACAAACGGCGTTTCACGCAGGAGTTTGTCAAAGGTAATGCAAAACTGTGAAGGCTCGCCGTTCACGATCAGGCTCGCCGGCGTGTAGAGTTCACGATCTCGATGGACGGATACGATTTTGTCCAGCATCGGAAACTGCGTCCCGGTTGCAAAAAGTTCTTCCATGCCAATCGAGCGCAAACGGTTTTTTTTCAAATCGATGACGTCAATGGTTCGCTGGGAGCAACGCAATCGTTCCTCGACCGTTGATTCCGGACGAAGCGTTGGTTCTCCCAGCGCCACCATGCGCGGATAGTCCGACCCGGCTCGATCCACCGCACGCGTCCCCAGACCCATCACAAAGCGCAACATTCCGTCCTCGCGTTTGATGCGCGGCGACCAGCGGTATTCGTTTCGCGAAAAGGCCACGCCCGCAAAAGCCGGAAGAAAATAATCCCCCATCCGAAAACCGACCGCCTTTTGAATCAAAACCGCCATTTCTTCCACGTAGTCGATCAAATGATGTTCCCGGCGATAAAGAATCGGATCCGGTCCCATCACGCTCGCGTAAACCTCGGCGATTGCACCCAACAACGCGCGAAGTCGATGCTCCAACGAGCCTTGATTGGCCACGAATACGCTGGCGTACTTCCCGCAAAAACTCGTACCCAGACGATCCTCCAGAAGGCTCGAAGATCGCACCACCAGAGGATGCGTTCCCATCTCCCCGAGGATGCGGCGCAACTGGTGAACGATTTTCAGGGGGAACTCGCTGTTGCGAAAAACGCCTTTGATCAACGGATATTCGCGCTCAACGTCGTCGATGGGCTTGTATTTCTGACTCTGGTATTCGTCCATGCGGTTAAGACGAAGAAAATCCTCGACCACGTCGCTGCGCAGGTAGCACGATTCAGGAATGGCCAGGGGAAGATACTCATTGGGTTTTTCTTTTTCCGCTAAAATCGCGTGCGCGAGAATCATCCCGCCCGCCTTCCCGCCGATGCGACCCATCCCATGATCGCTTCCCAAAATACGCCGCGTAATGTCATCGAAGTGACGAATGGTCAGGTGATTCTTGGCGATTGCGATAAACTCGAGCTGATCGCTGATCAAATGGCGCGTCAGCGCGACGCGCGTGCCGATGACTTCCGCCGGTGCAAGCTGTGTCTCGCCGAGAGGAAGCTGGCAAAAGCGCTGAACCTTGTCGGCAAGCTCACGAAAGGAAACGTTGGCCTGCGTGGCAATGTTTTCGAGACTGAAGATCTCCTCCCGCTTGAGGGTTAGATTCACAAGATCATCGATGTCCGCCAGCGAAAAGTTTTCCGCAACCTTTTCGCACGTGATCTCCTCAATCAATTGCCGCTCGCGCTCGTCCCACCGATCGCGCTCCGCCTGGTTGGGATCGTCCGTGATCTCCGCAGGGTCCGCCCCCAGCTTGGCACGCGCCAAATCATGAATCTCGTCGATCGTGATAACTCCTCGACGATGCAACTCCATCATGAGCTCGCGATGGATTCGCTCGGCCAAACCAGGGCGAAGCTCGCAGTGCTCCGCCAGACGTGTCGCAACAGCCGAAGCGGTTTCCGGATCGTTGGGCATCATTCCTCGTCCAAACACGCCCGCAAAGACGGCAAATGCAATCGCCGCGACGGACAATTCTTATCGCTGTTTTTGAGCCTATCCCCAATACCCGTTCGGCCACGGCTTTAACCGGCGCACGACATGCGTTGGAAACCCGTGCCCCGCGTCTGCGCCATTCTTGCGTCTTCCGAGGTGAATCGCAAGAACATCGTCGCACATTGGAGGTGAAAAACTTCCCCATCCGCGACAATCACGCCACGTAGCCGATATGATAAGGCGGCAGCGGAGTGGTGAATCGGCACAGGGTGCGATTTGCGAATCCGACGGATTCGAACGTACAACCCCGCCACGGGCTACAATGATTGGCAACAACGAGTGCAGCGAAAACGATCAGCGCAATGAACGACCGTCCGCAACAACCAAACCCCGAGGCGACGCGCCGGAAAGAAGGCCCAGTTTCGCTTCCCGTTCTTGCGGTAAAAAGCACGAACGTCCGTCCGTCCCGCATGAGCAAATGGCGGGCCATCTCGCTTGTTGCCGTGCATCTGGTGATGATCGCCCACGGAGTCCAATGGCTTATCAGCGGCAAGACGCTGTCGCCCATCGAACCCTCCGAAGCGATGTATACCCTTAACGACGGGTTCGTGAACGCGGGTTTTGTTTTCTTCGCCGTTTCAATTCTTGCGACCCTTGTCCTCGGGCGGTATTTCTGCGGATGGGGGTGTCATGTCGTTGCCTATCAGGATTTGTGCGCGTGGTTGCTTAAGAAAGTCGGGATCAAACCGAAGCCCTTCCGCTCGCGCTTCCTGGTTCTTGCGCCGTTCGCACTGGCGGTCTACATGTTTGTTTGGCCAACCGCGTACCGACTGTACGCGGGAAGACCCGCCCCCCCGACGACGAACCACCTTCTCACGGCGGAGTTTTGGAAAACCTTCCCGGGGTTTTGGACGGCGCTGCTGACCGTTATCGTGTGCGGTTTTGTGATTGTCTATTTTCTCGGCGCCAAGGGCTTTTGTACGTACGCGTGTCCATATGGAGGATTCTTCGGGCTTGCAGACAAATTCGCGCCAGGCCGGATTCGTGTCAGCGACGCCTGCCGGCACTGTGGTCACTGCACGGCGGTCTGTAGCTCGAACGTGCGAGTCCACGAAGAAGTTGCCGTGTATGGAATGGTCGTGGACCCTGGTTGTCTCAAGTGCATGGACTGCGTGAGTGTTTGTCCCAACAACGCCCTTTCGTTCGGTTTTGGCGGACCGGCCATCACCCAAAGCCAAACCCGAACAACCAAGCCTCGCCGATTCGATTTTACGATGACCCAAGAGCTTTTGATGGTGCTGATCGGACTCGGTGCGTTGCTTGCGTTTCGTGGTCTTTACGATCGCATTCCGCTTCTTCTGGCGATGGGGATGGCGGCCATCACCGCATTTGCACTAATGAAATCGTGGAAAGTTCTGGTTGCGTCCAACGTTCGATTCCAGAACCTGCAACTCAAACGCGGGAAACACGTGACCAAAGCAGGCGCGATCTATGCACTCTTTTCGCTCGCGCTCATCACGATCGTCATTCACAGTGGGATCGTTCAGTTTGTCCGCTGGACCGCGCACCGCGATCTTGTCGCGCTTCATCTTCCCGACAGCATTTGGAGTCCGGATGACCGTTGGTGGCAGAATACTTCCCAACAGACCCGCAAGAAGATCGCCCAAACCATCGAATCCTTGCGGCGAGTAAACCGTATCGGGATTACGAACACGCCCTCTGCCATGGAGGACCTGGTGTGGCTTTACATGGCGACGGACGACGTGGCACGTGCGGAAAACACCGCCCGCAAGCTTATTCGACACTTTCCGTTCAAACCGGATTATTACCGCGGGTTGGCTGGTGTCCTTCGAAAGATGAAGCGATTCGACGACGCGGAACAGGCCTATCGTAAGGCGCTGGAAATCCAACCATCGTTTGATCGCGCTCGCATCGAACTGGCGCGAATGCTTCAACGGCGCAACCGCCCCGAAGACGCGCTTCGGGTTTTGCGCGAAGGATCAGCCATCGACGGCGGCACGAGGTGGCCACTCCACGTGAGCGAGTTGCTCAGCGCTCTTTCCCGTTTCGATCAGGCGCGGGCGGAGCTTGCCCCGTTTCTCGAGAAAAACTCCGACGACCCGGACGTTCTTGCGGCCATGGGATTCATCGAAACCCGCGCCGGACACGCATCGGCGGGCATCGAATACTGGCGGCGCGCCCTAGCACTCGATCCCGACCGAACCAACGTCCGCTACAGCCTCGCCGCCGCGCTTCTTCGCGGCAAGCGCATCCCCGAGGCCATTGAAAACCTGAGAATCCTCGTAAAAACGCGCAGCGATTTCATCCCGGCCCGCTACGACCTTGCGGTTGCTCTTTCGATGAACGGACAACTTCACCAAGCCCTTCAACAGGCTGAGCAATGCGTCAAACTCGCGCCGGACAACGCACGGTTCGAGCATTTCGCCGCCGCCCTTCGCCGTCAAGTCGAATCCGGTGACCCGGCGGCGCCATAGGGCGGACGCAACCGGCGCAATGCGCGACGGAATCAGAGCAGGTAACAGTTCGCCGTGGTGCACTACTTGTCAGTGGACTTTTTGCGTTTCGCTTCCTTGTCCAGCAGCGCAACCGCTTCGGCATAGATCGCGTCGCCTCCGGTTTTGAGGGCGCGCCAATCCGCGATTTCCTCCTCCACAAACGTCAGCGATGCTTCGAATTGTTCCCGTTGCCGGGGGGTGAGCACGTTCACGATTTTCAGGCGAATCCGCTCCGTCTCCGGATCAAGTTGATTGCTATCGGTACGCCCGATCGGAGCACGGATGATATTGTCCGTTTTGGAGTAGATAATCCGATCTATCTCCTGCTTTTGCTTCGGGGTCAGTGACAATAAAGGGTCCTTCGAGGCGCGCATCACCTCGATGATGGGAATGGAAATCGGTTCCGGCTTGATCTGCGCCCAACGCTTGAGCACCCTACGAAACGCCACTTCCTGGTGAGGCTTGAGCACTTCCAAAATGCGCTCAACAAGCATCACCGGTGTGCCATCGGCTCGCCGCTGTATCCGCCCCTCGATGTGCTGCCCCGCCTGTGCGGAGAGGATGTCGGATTTCCCTTTGGACGTCGATTTGGTTTGACCGATCGGATAGGCGATCAAGACCGGTCGCGGTAACTTTTCCGCGGTGCGACGATAGTAATCGGCAAAAACGAGGTCCAGGGCATGCGCCTCGGTTTTGCTCAGCACTAGGTTGGATTCGATCATCCGGTGCAAAAACCACGCCGCGTGCGTTTCAAAATGTTGAGGCGGTTTCATTCGTGGCGCCGCTTTCGGTGCGTCATCGGAACCGAAGCAGGTAGATGCCGTGGCGACACACACCAGTGCAGATAATGGGAACCGAAATCTACTCATTGCGATGTTCTCCATCTCGGATTCAATCGTTCAGCCTCGTTCCATCCTCTTTTTTTTCAACTCCGATCTCCGCGAACCGGAGACCGCCTTAGTTTCCCCACGGGATCGGCTGCCTGAAGTGAGCGGGAACGGCCAGACCACGGTTGGCATACCACTTGTTCGCGTATTCCCGCACCGCTTTCATCTCGTCAGCAAACATGCGGAGCGATTGGTTCAACTGGGCTTGTTGCTGCTTGTTAAACCCCTTCATGATTTTTTTCTTCGCAAGTGTCGCAAGTTTCGCGACATTCTCCGGGTCACGATTCTTGCGCACCAGTTGGAAAGTGTCGGAAACGATCTTCTTGGTCTGCTGAAGTTGATCCGGTGTCAGCTCGAGGGACGGATCGAGAATCGCACGCGTTAGCATCCGAAAGGCGCCGTCGAAAGGACCCCTGGGTTTCAACGCCGTCCAGTGATCGACAATTCGCTGATAATCCGCGATCTGATCGCTTTTCATCAAGGCCGCAAGGTCCGGAAGGATATCTTCGGGTATCGGCGTCATGTTCGCATCGGAACCGGCCGTATGTTTGTCAATGTCAGCCTGGATCTCCCGGACCAGTTTGGAATCCCGTTTCTTTCGAGCGGCCTTGAGATCATCCTTGCGTTTCTTGAGCTTTGCGGCGTCGTACGTGGGATACGCCCGCGGGTAGAACCCCCCCAAACTTGGTGTCTCATCGACGCGCCGGTAAAGGTCTGCAAAGACCTTCTTGACCGCGGTTCGCTGCGCCGCGTCGAGCTTGACTCCGGTAAGAAGAGCCTTTTCCAGTCTCTTCATGGTTCGCATGCGTTTCCAAATGTGAACCGGAAGCTTTAGTTCGCTCGGCGGCTGGGGTTTGGCTTTCACCACCGCCCCCTCGCCCGCCAATGTGCCTCGCGAGAATGCCACCACGCAGCTCAGTCCCAGCAACGCAACCACCCAAGTTTTTTGAACACTTTTCGACATCGCTACGTCTCCAATCCCCTACCTTCCGCCGTAGGCCAAAGTGCGCGAAACCGCGCACCGCCGTCTTTCTGACTTATTTCGTTCACCAAAGGTGACGCCGTTTCCTTGAAACTGCTTGCCCTTGAATCTGCGGGCAAGTCGTATATTGTTAATCAAAGCGCGACACACAATCAAGTCGCCTCGATCCGATAACCGACGACAATCTATGCACCTCTTTTCCATTATCGCTTTCGCCTCCCTCTTTTGGCGCGCCGAAGGACCAAACGATTGGCCTCGACTTGTTACCGGAACGTGGCAGACGGTGATCGCTGTTCTCGGGCAACTCCCTCTTTGGGCGGCGCTTGCGGCGCTTGCAGGGGCCAGGACGCGACAACTCCTTGCGCTGCATCCCGATACGCCTCACAAAGCCCAACATTTTCATCACAAAACCACCTTCATCCTGCGCACCGCAATGACCGTCGGATTCCTGTTCGCCGTCCTGGAAACCCCCTGGCCTGACTGGTTCCAATTCGATCAAGTTGCGCCTGAGTTACAGGTCTTTGGACAATTGATCGTGCTTTCCCCCTTCTTCCTGGCGACGCTCATCTTCTGGGTTATCGCCTTTCCGCTGGAACGAGCCGCCCGATCAAAAGACCCGATGCTCGCACAAAACACTCCGACCGAGTGTTCGTGGAAACTTCGATCCTATCTCGACTTTAACATTCGTCATCACCTGCTGGTCGTGGCTGTCCCTTTGACTCTCATCCTTTTCGCGTCCGACGTGACCCGCGGACGGGAAGCACAAATTCGACAGCTCTTTGGGGTTTGGTGGGCCCCCGATGTTCTGCTCGGCGTCGTGGCCGGCTGCGTGTTTCTCCTGGCCCCACTTCTTCTCGTCCATATATGGCACACGGCTCCGCTCGAACAAGGACCACTGCGAACAAAACTCGAAAACATCTGCAAAAGAATTAACCTGCGCGTCAAAGACATCCTCGTGTGGAACAGCGACGGACTGATGATTAACGCAGCCGTGATGGGCATCATTCCCCAGGTTCGATACGTCCTTCTTTCCGACGCGCTGCTGGCAACCATGTCCGACGAACAAATCGAGGCGGTCTTTGGACACGAAGCGGGACACGTTCGCTACCATCACATCCCGCACTTTCTTCTCTTCGCTTTCGTCGGATGGATCATCGTCGCCGGAATCATGGAACTACTCGCTCGCATTTCGCTCACAGATCATGGACCACAACTCTCCCTGCTCGCCATCCAAGCGATCGGCGTGACCTCAACACTGGCGATCTGGGGACTGGGATTCGGCTGGCTTTCACGACGCTTCGAGCGACAGGCGGACACGTTCGGCGCGTATTGCGTTACGCCCACGGGCGACCAGTGTGCCACTCCCTGCACCATTCACCTCGACGCTCGCCCTCTCGCCACGGCGCCCACGACAGCCATCTGTGCAACCGGCGCCAGAATCTTCGCGTCTGCGCTTGAACGAGTTGCGGTTCTCAACGGTATTCCCCGAGAAGAAAGAAGCTGGAGGCACTCCTCCATTGCCTACCGAGTTCGGTTTTTGCTCTCTCTTGCGAGTGACCCAAAGCGCGCGGATCGCTTTGATCGCGTCGTCCGACGAGCCAAGCGATTCCTGCTGGTTACCGCCGTCCTTGGGAGCGTCGCCTCCCTCTGCTACTGGAAGTGGACACCACAACCAGCCCTCCTTCGCGTGCAGACTGGCGGTCTAACCGCGAAAATGGTATCACCTCCCGTTTCGTAGGCGGCGAAAGACCCGAGCCGCAGACCTTGCCCCGCGCGGACTCGCGCCGCCTGGGGCCTTACGGAACCTGCACGATCATTCGAGAAAAGCGCACGACCCGACCTATGACCCCAACGACCATCATTGACGGAAAAACCCTGGCGCGACGAATCAAACGGGAAACCGCCGCGCGCGTGGCGAATCTTCGCGAAAAAGGGATCCACGTCAGTCTCGATGCGATCATGGTCGGCGATCCGCAGGCCGGAGAAATCTACGCACGATCCCAGCGCAAACGATGTGAAGAAGTGGGTATCGACTACCGACTTCATTCCCTGCCCGGCGACGCCAACGAACCCGATATCCGTTCGCTGATCCGAACGCTGAACCACGATCCGTCCGTGACCGGGATCTTGCTCAACCTCCCACTTCCCGGCGGAATCGACACACCGGCTATGCAGTATTGCATCGACCCTTACAAAGATGTCGAAGGCGTCAACCCCTCGAACATAGGTCTGCTCTTTTATGATGCACCCATCATCGCCCCGTGCACCGCCCTTGCGGTGATGGCCATTCTCGAGGAAGCGCGCGTAGACCCTAAAGGTCTCGATGCCGTGGTCGTCGGGCAGGGATCCATCGCCGGCAGACCCGTTTCGCTCTTCCTTCTGCAAAAACTGGCGACCGTCACGTCCTGTCACATCGAGACCCGCGACCTGCACGCGCACACGCGCAACGCCGACCTGCTCATCGTCGCGGTGGGTAAACCCAACCTGATTCGCAAAGAACATGTCAAACCCGGTGCGATGGTCATCGACGTGGGGATCAACTCCACGATCGACCCAGAGGGCAACCGCAAGGTCGTGGGAGATGTGGCGTTCGACGAGGTCAAGGACGTTGCAAGTGTCATCACGCCCGTACCCGGGGGCGTTGGACCCGTCACGGTGGCCATCCTGTTGCGCAGCGCCGCCGAAGCCGCCGCAAAACAACACGCCACTCCGCGACGCCTCGAATAAACCACAACCTGGGCGGACTTCAGTCCGCGCGGTGACGGATCGTCCGCGCTGACTTGCTGCTCTCTTACGGTCGCGGCTCTGACATCGAGGCTCCGTCATACTTACTGAGCGTAGCGATGCGTCTCGCCCCAGCATCGCAGCGTGCTTGGAACGAGGGGGGATTCTTTACTCGGTGCAGACATATCCTTCGCCCGCCTACGGCGGACTCAGAATGACACATAGTGGGATGACCTGCGAACGGGGGTGAGCGTCAACCATCGCACCGCAGATAGGTCCGCCGTTTTCGTCACGGACCCACGAACAGACTACGTGTTCTGCAATTCCGTACGCCCTCCAAAAGCATCCCTTCGCATTGGGCGGCGTGCTCTCATGGAGGGTCACCGGAGTTGGACCGGGTCACTTGCTGCGCGCAAGAAGCTTTCTGGTCTTGGCTTCGAGCGATTCGCCGCCTTCGTAGCCCCACTGCGTGTCCACCACAACACCGTTGCGGTCAATCCACAGAACGACCGGAACATTGCTCCCCGAGCCGTACTTTTCAGTCACTTCGCCGCCTTCAAGCAGGATGCGTTGCTTGAGCTTTTCGCTTTTGGCGAACAAAGCCAATTCGTCCTCGTCTTCGTCCCAGGCGTTGACCGCCAGAACGGATAGCCCATCTTTGCCGTATTTTTCGGCGAGTCTGCTTAAGTACGGAGCCTCCGCACGGCAGGGCGGTCAGCCATGTGCAAAAAACGCCAGCACAATCGGCTTACCTCGCTGCTTGCTCAGGCGAACCGATCCACCGCCGAGGGCTTGCAGCTCAAAATCAGGGGCCGGCTTGTTCAATACCAGGGCATCGAAGGCACTATTCTCGGGGCTGCGGCAACCGCTCATTGCGAACAGCGCCGTCATCGACGCGACGGCAAATATCTTTTTGTGCATGAAATCCTCCGTACAAACCGCAACGGCATGATCCCTGCGGTCGGCTCAACGCCTGGGCGAACCGCCTGTTGGCCACATCGACGATTGTATCAGCATATTCCACGAAAGGACGTGAAGAATGCACAAGGGGAAAAAACCTCGGGGACCTACGACTTCTTACGCCTGAAGCGAAGACAGATTCCGAAACCACCCAGCGCGAGTAAAGCAAGAGTGGCAGGCTCTGGCACGGCGATAATGTTGTCAATCCCAAGCTCCTGCCCACCCACAACGAAGGAATCGATCGCCCCCTGAAGCGTGACCGTTCTGTCGTCGACCTCTACGGTCACCCCAGGGGCTATATTCACAGGCAGACCCGTCAAGGGTGAAAGCTGAATCAAAGGACTGTCATTGACGGAAAAATTGTCCAGCCCGCCGAATTCGACAAACTCAAAACTCACTTGGGTCACCGGAAACCCGACATTAGCGAACTCAAAACGAAGGTTCAAGTTGTCGATCGAAAGTGGGGTTGTTGGAAACTGCGGGTCGAAGATTCCGCCTACTTCGGCAAAACCGGGAACAACCGATGGACCGAAGAAAAAATCCTCAACTCGAACGTCAATCCCGTTTCTTGAAAGAACAAGCTCCCCCGAGGTTTGGTTATCGAGCGCACCAAACGTACGCCCGAGAGCAACGTCCTCGAAATCAATGATCGGACTGCCCCCCGCCGATGCGCACACCACCCCCACGGCAAACAATGCGCAAACGCTTCGACAAGTCACAGCCACCATCCGAGTTGCTTTCCTCTCCTGTCCTTTCCACCCAATCTGCCGTCATTGACGAATGGCGGAAGACCCAAACCCCCAGGCAACGAACGTGGACATACGTCGCCGAGCAGAGTCCGCAGACGTTAATCGTAGCGGAATGACCGGCGGACTTCAAACCCAATTGGCCAAAGAAACCCACGTTTCGGCCAAAAGTGACGGGCGGTGCCGGGTCCGAAAAACTCATGCAGCTTCGTGGAAGCTCGCCGGTTGCCGTTACTAACGGTTGTGCTTGTGTGGGTCCAACCCGGACCCTGCTTGCTTCGGAGAGTTGCGCAGGCCGGGAGACAATTAAAGCACAAATGCAATAATCGTTGGTCGGCGACCACTCTGTTATATTTGTGGACGCGACGATGATGAAAGTCTACACTGTTTGCATGGGCCTGTTTTGCCGTGGGGGCGGTCGCTTTCGCCGGAAAAAACAGTTGTCTGGCGAGCGGGAATCTGTTAGATTCTGTTGGTTCGCCGAGGGAAAGTCGCGTACGCAGGGGTGGGGTGGTGTTTTGGGGATTGAAACGTTGGCAGCGCATCACAATGGCGCGCGCCGTCCTCTCTGCCTGTCTCGAAATCGCGGCAATTCATATTCTTGTGGTCCGAGCGGAAAGGAATGAGCGGATGCAAATCCGAACTGCGAAGCGAAGCGGAGCCTTCGCGCTGGCCGTAGCGCGCGGGAGGCTATTGGCGTCAGTGGTTGTGCTATTGGGCTGCCTGGCTGGTTCCACGCCCGTGTCGGCTCAATGTGTTTTGGACACGGATTGTGACGACGGACTATTTTGCACCGTTGACAATTGCGTGGGGGGGATTTGTTTCAACAACCCGCGGAGCTGTCAGGATAGCACGTTTTGCAATGGGGTTGAGATCTGCGACGAAACGCGTGATCTCTGTGCGGTCGCGTGTCTTGATGGCGGAACCTGCACGAACGGCATTTGCGTCGGGGGGAGCAATCCCGGGGTCGGGTGTGATCCGTCGATCAGTCCGATCATGTGTCCCGGTGGAAAGTTATGCAGTGAGAATCTAGAAGCCTGTGTCGACTGCCTCAGCAACGCCGATTGCGGTGATCCACAGTTGCCCTTTTGCGATCCGTCGAGCGGGTCTTGTGTCGCCTGTTTTTCCAACGCACAGTGTTCCAATGGCCTGCTTTGTGACGGCCCCGAGAGCTGCAATCTCACGACGCATACCTGCGAGGCAGGTACGCCGATTCAGTGTCCGTTGAACCCCCCTCAGTTTTGCAGCGAGATGTTCGGAGGTATTTGCGTCGAATGCGAGTCGACGCTCGATTGTTCCGGGTCGACGTTTTGCACGCCCAAGACGTGCAGCGCGTTGAAGTGTGTGAACGCCACACCCCCCAATTGCAGGCGTTGTGTCGACGCAAACAGCAACATGGCCGGTGCATGCGCGACGGATAGCGATTGTAGTGCGGGGTTCACGTGTACCGGTGCGAACACGTTTTGCAGTGACGTGGCCGGTCGTTGCGTCCTGTGTCTGAACGACTCGGACTGCGAAGACCTAAATTACTGCACGCGTAACCTATGCTCGCCCCTGGATTTTACGTGTCAATTCGCACCCGACGGGTCCAACATTTGCGCGGAAAGGAACGGATTTCAGTTCTGCCAGGGACCGGAGGCTTGCGTGAACTCCATCAATTGCGATCCGTTTACGGGAGCAGGTTGCTGTCTTCCGGGGACGCCTCCGGTGGTTGACGACGGTATTCCTTGCACGATTGATTCGTGCGACGAGCAAAACGATGTCATCCTTCACATTCCCGACGACTCATCCTGTGACGATTCATTGTTCTGTGACGGCGTCGAAACCTGCGATCCGGCCAATGCGGCTGCGGATGGAAATGGCTGTGTAGCGGGAACGGACGTGGATTGCTCTTTCCTCGATGCGGTGTGTCGGCTCGCCCAGTGCAACGAAACCACGGACGCTTGCGTGAGCGTTCCGGACCCCAGTCGCGAAGGGACACCCTGCGTCAATCCGGACAATTGTGATCCGGTCGACCTTTGTCAGTCGGGCTCGTGCGTTGGTTTTCCTCCCGAGCCGGACGATCCTTATCGGTGTGTCGTTTTGGAACTAAAGCCTCGTGGTTCAGGCCCATTCAGCGTTGGAGACACCGTTGGGATCGACCTGATTGCCCGTTCGGAGGGGTGTAGCACGTCGTTCGAACGGTGTTTGCCGACGGAGCAAGCGGTTTCAACGGTCTCCGCGATTTTGACGTGGGATCCTGTAAAACTGAAACTGCGAGAGTCCAGCCCCGGTAATCTTAACCCGGTGGATGCTTGCGACGATTTCGACCCCTGCTTCCAATGCCCGCCGAATCAGTACAACTGGAGCAACTCGTTTTTTCCGTTTGATTGCGGAACATCCGGGTTCAACGAGCCTTGCGTGGCATCCGGTCCCGCCAACGACGGGGATGCGTTTTATGCCGCATTGGATCAACTGGGAAATCCGTGTCCGGACGGACTTCCTCCTGCCCCGGCGTGCGTAAGCGAGACCGGCTTGCTGGTTACGACAATTGAGTTCGAAGTTCTGCCGGCGGCGCAGGGGCAATCGGCGGCGATTCGATTCGGCGATTGTTCGATCGAGGTATCTGGAGCCAGGTCGAAGGTGAACAGCAAGATTCCTCCGCCGGCGCCGCTGACATTTGATGCAACAAAGCGGCTGGTGGACGCGCTCATCTCCGTCGCTGCCTGCTCGGTTCCTGCGGATTGTGACGACGGTGATCCATGCACGAGCGACGCCTGCGTTGGTGGAACGTGCGGGAACACGCCTCTTTGTCCACCTCATCCGGATCCCTGTATCATCAGAACTTGCAATCCCGCCACCGCTTCCTGCGACGAGGTACCGGTGGCGTGCGGTGCGGGCGAAGTCTGCTTTGATGGCGATTGCTTTCAGGCGTGCCAGAGCGCGGCCGACTGTGACGACGGACTTGCATGTACCGTCGATACGTGCAATTCCGTGCAGAGTCCCGGGGGGATGGTGCTTAACATCTGCAGGAATACACCCGACGATGCCGTTTGCGATACGGGTTTGTTCTGCGCCCAGCAGCGCTGCGACGAACAACTGGGATGTGTACCGGCACACGAGTGCATTTCGACAACGGGTAATCCCTGTCCGGACCAGGCGTCGTGTGACGACGTGGCGGACGATTGCGGCGGCTGCCTGACGCCGACCGTGGCGGGAATCGGCCCGCGCGCTCTTTCGGTTACGCCTCAGGATCAAGGTGCAACCTCGATGGCTCTGCAGGTTGTTGGGAAGTGTACCGATTCCAATGTCGCCTGTGTATCGAGCTTTGTGCAAAGCGTGTGCGTTGGCGGGTTCAACGATACGCAGCTCTGCACGAGTGACGCCGAGTGTCCCAAGCAGTGCCAGGGAGGCAGCAGTGCCGGTCAGTCATGTGTTTTTGATTCAAATTGCCTCGGCGGGGGTGCAACGTGTATCGGGTCGTGCAGCGGTTTTGTGTTGGGAGCGACTCCGTCGTTTCACCCAGCGAGTTTCTGGGGCGAGGTTCGTATCACCGGTCTCGAGATTCACCCGGGGACAGAATACGACGTGCACGCCGTATGCGACTTCGGTGGCGTGCAGGTCGCTTCGGCTGCAGACAGCGGAACGACGTTTCTCTGGGGCGACGTAAACGACGACAAATTCGTAAACGTCACTGACATCGTCGGCGTGGTCGACGTTGTGAAGAAGCTTCCCACCGCATCGGTTTCTTTTGAGGCTGCCAACATCTGGCCTTGCCAGGTCGACCGGGTCGTCAACGTGACCGACCTCACCGCGGTCGTCGACGCCGTAAAGGGCACGAGCTACCCCTGTGCGTCCACGTGCCCCTGATTGAGCTTTGAACGGCGTTGCGCCAAAGTCATTCAATTGGGGCCATTCAGTTTCGGATGGTCATTGCGCGTGTGCTCGGGTCGGTGAGCAGATCAATGAGCTTGACAAGGTCCTGGCTGCTCATCGTTCCGTCGGCGTCGAGGTCTGTTTGAAAGAGCGGTCGTTTCCCTTTTTCGTTAAGAGACTCGATCAAGGGTAAAAGATCGCCGGTGTCGCGCGTTCCGTTGTTGTTCACATCGCCCGGCAGGTAGCCGATGCGTGTGGTCGATCCGCTGGGTCGATGCGTCACCGTCGTCCAGCGTCCGTCGCGAATCCCGTGGTCCAGGTTTACGATAACCTGGGAACCTTCCGTCCTAATCGCCTTGGTTGTCGGCGGGTTGTTCGTTCCATCTTCAACTTTGAAATCCCCCGGTGAAACAGAGGAGGCATCCCCGTCTGAAATTAACGTAATCGTCGACCAGTTCGACTCGTGAGGGTCGGTGCCGACGCGGGCATCGATCGCTCCCGAAGGTGGGATGCTCGAGGTGATTCGCGCCCACTTGCCCGCCTCGGGAACCACAATTGTCAACGGTTCAAAATCCAAGGGCACAATACGGTTGTTCTTGGGGTCGTTGAACAGCGTCAATTCGGGGTCTTTGATCGGAGCAATGGTGAATTTTCCCCGCGCGTCCTTCGAGACTTGAAGTCGGATCGTAGCACACGACTTTTTCGTTCCATCCTGATTGCTCACCGGGCCGCTGTTGCTGTCGAACACGACACTGATCCACTTGTACTCGGTTCCGATCGCCTGGACGAGCGGAATGATGTGCTCGCCTCTATGTACAAAATCAGGATCGGATTCGTCAATAAAGGAATTGTCTTCGTTGCTTTTTGTTCCGGTTTCATCGTATCCGACAGGGGCAATCTGCCCGGAGGGTCCGCTGGTGAAGCTCACCGGGTCCAACGTAACCTGATACGACCGGAGGATCTCACCATGAGGCGACCAGTCGCGTATCCAAAATTTTACTTCAATGATGTCGCCGGGGGATGCGACGATCTGACCGGAGCGACCGCTCGCAAGGGGCTTGCCGTTGATCGCCGTTGCCTCGACCGAAAGCGTCGTGGTTTGAGCCGCAGCCGCAACCGGCAGCAGCATTGAAAAAGCAAGGACTCTCCAACCTTTTTTGCAATTTGCCATCTCTTGTTTCCTGTCGCAACCACCCGCACGGGTTTTTTAGATACCTCTCTGACTCTGACGCAACGACTCTCTTCCCTGGTCGATCCAAGCCGGGTAAGGTTAGCGTTTCTCCACCCCGTCGACAAGACTTTCAAAGAGCAACGCTCGCGCGGGGGTCTGTGACGGCTCCCTCACGCCCAATCTGTCATGATGAGCATAGCTTGATCCGTCATGCTGAGCGCAGCGAAGCGTCTCGCAGGAGCGGTGGGTTGATCTTCAAGTGTCGCATCGGCGCAAGGTCGGTCTCGATGCAACGTTAGGGGCAGGCGGTGATTGAAAGCTGGTACGCTCTGAGCTTCAACGCGTCTACGTGCGAAACGATATCCTGCACGTTCACCGAACTGCTCTGCGGCGAGGGATCCA
>Ga0114931_10002978_pt1 | contig 21480 bp, 25 predicted proteins | sample 2SBtaG_FD_89579 | JGI IMG/M metagenome (GOLD analysis project Ga0114931, IMG submission 89579) | Deep subsurface microbial communities from Kolumbo volcano to uncover new lineages of life (NeLLi) - 2SBTROV14_V59a metaG | ecosystem: Environmental > Aquatic > Marine > Volcanic | place: Kolumbo...
AAATGCCGGGGGACGGAATCGAACCGCCGACACGAGGATTTTCAGTCCTCTGCTCTACCGACTGAGCTACCCCGGCATCCTGTTTTCTCTGAATTAAAAAGAAGCGAGGCTATCATAAACGATTTGCCGTGGCAAAGCCAACGATTTTCCCATCGGTACGTTACGGATTTGGGGTAAATATCTCTCATTCCGGATGTTTATTTGTTATAATCTCCCACGTCTGGAAAACTTTTTCTCTTTCAATGAAGATGGGTGCCGCCAATGCTGGTCCTGACTCGGAAAATCGGTGAGAGCATAAGAATCAACGATGATGTCAAATTGACCATTGTCGAGGTGAAAGGAAAAAATATCCGGATCGGTATCGAGGCTCCCCGGACGACGAAAATATACCGTGAAGAATTGTTCTGGAAAATCCGCAAGGAAAACGAGGCCGCTGCGTCCGCCAAGGCCTTTGATTTGGGAAAGGTGACGCAATTGTTGCAGGAGAAGCTTAAAAAAGGGTGACGCGAATTTTTTGGCGCCGCCGATCAGGTCATTATCCTTCAGGAAACCCCGATGAAATATCACTCCACCCGTCTCGGTGACTTTGACCTCCAGGAAGACGAAGTCCTGCAGTTCGCCGATGGCCTGTATGGTTTTGAACGAGAAAAGCGGTTCGCCGTTCTGCCCTTCAACCAGGAAATCGAAAGTCCTCTGGAGTGGATGCAATCGTTGCAAAACCCCGACCTGGCATTTGTTATAACCGATCCTCATCTCTTTGTTGCCGATTACAAGGTGAGCTTTTTGGATCACGAGAAAGCCGAGATCGAATTGCCGCCGGACGGGTTTTGCCTGGTTCGGGTGATTGTGAACATTCCTTCCATATACACCGAGATGACTGCCAACCTTGTGGCGCCTATTGCCATCAATCCCGAGAAAAACCTCGCAAAACAATTTATCCTCACGACGGTGGAATACGATACCCGCCATTACCTGTTTTCGGAAGAGGTCAGAAAGTCGGCGGCGCCGGGCGCAAAATGAAGCGCTAGGGGGATGTCGTGCGCGGCGGCGGTTTGCCGAAAGCCAGCAGGCGATCCTCGAATTCCGCCAAATCGCTGTGGGCGTCGACGTAGATATAGCTTGCCCGCGTCTTGGAATTAAGGGCGAAGTTGATGCGCGACAGCCGGCATCCGTCCACCAGCATCAGGTTTTCCCATGGAAGATCGGCCCGGTAGTCCGGGTGTTTCTTGAGAAACGCGAAGAACGTTTTAAATCCCCGGACGCATAAGGCCGAGTGGAGTTCTTCTAAGTCGCACACCACCCGTAGTTGTGTTGAGTTGCCTTTAGAGCGTTTCTCCATGTCCTCCGCCAAGGTGTTGTTCTCCTGCGTTTGGCGGGTGGTGGCCTTGACGGAAAAGTAACGGATGATATCGGAATAGTTCAAGTCGTAACGGATGGTTGCGTCGTAGTCGTTCAGGATGAGGGTGTTATATTTGTCGATGGTGATCGTTCCCCAAGGCCGGCCTTGCAGAGCCAGGCTGGCTTTGTACAGTCCGTCCGCGCCCTGCAGACATTCTTCCGGGGACAGGTTGACGGCGCAAGTGAGGTTTGCCAGATGAAGCCTCCGGCGCAGGGCCTCGCCATATTTTTCCTCGATGACGGCGTACATTTTCTTTCGCAGTTTCCATTCGTTGCCGGTGTCCTTGAAAACAAGGAAGTTCATCAAGTCCTCCGCCGGCGCATCAAACTTCAGGCCCAGGGCATCGGGGTCCTTGAAGGGGGCAAAGGAGTCGGTGATCACTATTTGCGGCCAGTGTTTGTTTTTGGAAATCAGATTTTTCACTACCGAGAACAGGTTCTGGTATCCGGCAAGACACTGGGTGTTGGAAATTTTCTGGGTGCAATACAGGTCGCCCACGTCGATTTTATTTTTTATTTTTTGCTTCAAGTCGCGGATCGTTTCGAGAAACCTTTTTTGTTCTGGCTCGGGTGGCTGCTGGTTTAAAAACCGCGACACGTCTTCTTGCGTGCTTTTCCAGGGGATCAATAGGCTATGGAACCCGCCCACCCACATGAACCGGTCGCTGATGCCCACGGTGTGCAAGTTTGGTATGGGGTTAGCCTCCAGGGTTTGTTTGAGGGTTTCGGCGCCTTGCAGGCATTTTTGGATGAGGGATTTCTGATCTTCGGTGAAACCGATGTTCTCAATAAAAGGAAAACATTCCAGAGTGCGAATGCCGAACTGTTTTTCCAGCCCGGCCTTGATGTCGAATAGGTGGTTAAAGGTGAGTGTGTTTTCTCCCGCCGGGGCCTTGCCTGCGACGATCAGCAGAAACAGCAACGCCAAGCTGGCGGTTTTGTGTGCGGCAAAGCGTATCATCGTTCAGACTCGGCGAAAAATGGGAATCGGATAGGTTGCATCGCGATTTTCCGGAGTTTTCATTTATGCGGCTCGTGCCGCGACGGGGATTATCGGGATCGATTATACAGGAATTTTCGATCCCAGGCTTGACTTCCGGGTGCGGCGATTTTATTTTTTCCATAAGTGGAAAAATACGGTTTTCCCGGCCGTCGATAACAATCGAAACCGAACAGCAAAACCGACCAATTTAAAGAGGGGGTTTGTCTATGAAATATCCAACCTATGCCATGAGCCATGACGCCGTAGCCGCCGAACAACAGCGATTCATGGTTAAGGTTTACAACTGGATGACCGCGGGCCTTGCGGTTACGGGCGCCATGGCCTACTTCGTTTCCCATAGCGAAACGATGATGAGCCTGCTTTTGGGAAATCAGATTTTGTTTTTCCTGTTGATCATCGGCCAACTGGGGCTGGTGTTTTATCTTGCGGGGTGGGTGCAAAACATGTCCGCCAGCCTGGCGACGGGAGTGTTCATGTTGTACGCGGGGCTGAACGGCTTGACGTTTTCGCTGATTTTTCTGGCGTATACCGCGTCTTCCATCACGACGGCGTTCCTGGTCACCGCGGGCACGTTTGCCGCCATGAGCGTTTACGGCTACACCACCAAAAAGGACCTGACTTCCTGGGGTAGTTTCCTGTTCATGGGCTTGATCGGCATCATCATCGCCTCTTTGGTCAATATGTTTTTTCAGAACGCGATGATTTACTGGATCACCACCTATGCCGGTGTGCTGATTTTCGTCGGCCTTACTGCCTACGATACGCAGAAAATAAAAATGATGAACGTGATCGGCAATGAAGGCACCGAGGAAGACCAGAAAGAAGCTATCAGCGGCGCGCTGACTCTGTATCTTGATTTCATCAACTTGTTCCTGATGCTTCTTCGGATAATGGGAGACCGGCGGTAAGGTAAGGGCGGCGATTTAGGTGAATCGGCAGGGAACAGGCCGCGGGCCTGTTCCCTGCTTTTTTGTGTGCGGGTTGATGGCCGCTAGTTTGCAAATGCTTTCTTGGCGACGTTCAGCAGCGTGTCGAGGGGACGGCATGCGAGCAGCGGGGCGTCTTCCCGGGCGAGCTGTTCACCGTTGGCGTCTACGGCAATGGCGGCCCGGTTAAGGTAGCGGCTTTGCACTCCGTCGAGTTTCAGGTTGTTGGCTTCGGCGAATTGCATGTCCACGTCCTGCAATAAATTGTCCATGCCGTGACCGGCGTTGGTCAAAACATCCGTGCCAACGACAACGATGACTTCGTCCGCTCCGGCTTCCTTGAATTTGTCCATATTGTCCTTGATGAGGTCCAGTTCCTTGTTGCAAAATCCACCGGCTCCAGGCAGAGTTACGATCAGGCGTTTGCTTGAGAAGCAGTTTATCGTGACTTGTTTTTCCAGAGGCGTGGTGGCGGCATTGTCCACGGACCACTCGGGATTCAATTTGATCAGTTTAACATCACTACCGGGTAATTTAGCCATTGAAAGACATCTCCTGAATTGGGTTAATGGTGCGGATTTTATTTAGATGGGTAAACCGGTGAAAAGTTGTAAAAAATTCCCGTCCCGGCAATCGGGAGAACCGCTTCTTCCTTGTCGGGTGTCCCTCGAATTTGGTAACCTCTAGGTTACAGGTATTTTATGGAGTTTATTATGAAATGCTCTCCGAGGTTCGGGTTTTTTTTGGGTTTTGTGGTCATTTTGGCTGTTTTGCTGCATGGCGGCCCGGCTCATGCCAAGCGGCCGTTTTTTGAGTATAAGGGCGATTACCGGGAAAACATCAAAAATCGGATCGGCGCCTTCAAGGCGGCCTACGGTTATGAATTGCTGGACCTGGACAAGGGGTGGCGGCCGGAGCAAATCGGCTTGATGAACGAGGCGTTTTCCCAGTTGCCGCCGGGGTTTTACCACTTGCGCGGATTGACGGGGTTTTACCGCACCGACTATCTGCGGGCCGGCCCCGGAGCCGTGGCGGACGAGAGTGTGCCGGCGGCGACCTTCCCTGCCTTCACAACGATTTACCGCGGCGCAGCGCACGCCTACCAGGTCGAAATCCAGGACGATTATCTACGCATCGAGTTTTACGATCCATTGTTCAACGAGGACCGGGACGATATCGTCAACATCATTCAGCATGAAATGGCTCATGCTTATGACATCGGCCGCGGCATGATCAGCGTTTCCGCCGAATGGCTGCAGGCGTCGCATTTCCGATTGATCAACCTGCCGCCATTAGACGCGAGGCCGGACGGCGATTTTCTTTTTACTTTTCTGAACGACCCGTCGGTGGATCATTATGCGCCCGTTTCCACCCGCCATGATCCGAATTATTCCCGGCAAAACCTGCAGGAGGATTTCGCCAATTCCGTGGCCGCTTACATTCACTACCCGTATTTCCGCTATACCAACCCGGATCGTTACCGGTTTTTAAAGGCCAAGGTTTTTGGCGGCAAGGACTATTTCCCATCTCAAGTTCATGCGGACAGTTATGAGCAGGCGGTGTTGGCCGATCTGGATGCGGCGTTACAGAAAAAAAACTGGCGGCAAGCGGCAAAAATCATGGTCGAATTAAGCCGGACGTACTCTCCCCGGCTGGATGGCAAGGTGGTTGGCCGTTTGCGGACGGCGGTGCGGGCCGATAGCGCCGCGGCGCATGACCTGGGGCTGGGCAGTTGTTACCTGATTCACCCGGATGCCCTGGAGTTTCGCCGGGACCTGGTGCGGCAAAAACAGGTGGCGTTGAGCGAGTTTCTGGAAAACAAACGCTGCGCGCAAATGGGCCGCGACTGGTTTGAAAAGGTTTTGGCGAACCTCCCGCCGAGGAATGTCTTCTACTACCGCGAAAAGGGACGCGATATTGTCCAGTTTCTCGATCCGGCGCTGACCACGGCTTTTTTTAGAGGATTTGCAACCGAATATCTATGGGAACTGGGGTTTGAAGATAAGGTTCCTTTTGTCAAGGGCCGGCTGCCGGTTGCCGGAGGGGGGCATGGGGCGGTGCAAATTGACTTGCAAAAAAGTTTCGGCAAGGAACTCTCCCTGCCGTTCGGCGAAAAACTTGTGCTGGGCCTGGTCATCCGGCGCAGTCATCCGAAAACTTTTAAAGTGTTCACCTCGGCGGCCGCGCAAATTCGTTTCGTGGTGCAACCGTGGTTCGATTACGTGGGGCCGGATCCCGCCAAAATAAAAGTGGTTTATCCTCTTCGGTTATTGTCTTTGGAAAAAAACGGTAAATAACCGAGGCGAAGGCGCCGGCAGGACGCCGGCTGCCTTCAAGCGATGCTTCTCACCAACCTGGCGGCCATGTTCATGTTCGAATACTGGGAAGGCCAGACTTCTCCGCCGTCTTCGTACTGAATCACCAGGGCCGCCGAATCCTTTGTGTCGGAGGTCCAGGTGGTGCCCGCGCTGCCGGCCTCAAAAGCCGGGTCCAGGTAAATCTCTTCGTTGTATTTGTCTTTGTTTTTTCGGTTGAGGTCGAACAGGCTGAGGGCCTCGGTGCGGTTCGGCAACCGCCAGTCGGCATAGCCGGCGAAATTTCGCCGATTGATTTCCTCCCGGTAATTTTTGGTTTTCAGCCAGTTGACCCATTTGCCGGTGTCCTGGAAGGAGTCGGTTTTTTTCCACATGAGGTTGAGTTGGCGGTCGGTGACGGTTCCGTCGCCGTTGTCCTGAAAACGTTGAGTTTCTGTCATGGGAGTCATTTTATTTTAGGGTTGTTGTCTGCCGGGTTGGGATATACGGAGGGGCTACCAGCCTTGCCCCTTGGCTCCATAAGCGCCGCCGGCGGTGTTGCCTTTTTTTAAATACTGGTCCAGGTCGGAGGCGTCGAGGTTCTTTTTAGATTTTGACCGGTTCCGCTCCGGGTTCGGGTAAGTGGGGGAATGCGGCAGTTCTATGGAAAACACGGTTCCTCTGGGATAATTGTCCCGCGCTTGAATGGTGCCGTTGTGGTCGATGACGATGCGGTTGACGATGGCCAGCCCCAAACCCATTCCGCGTTTCTTGGTCGTGTAATAAGGCAGAAAAAGCTTGTCCCGGTCCGTGGAGGAGATGCCGATGCCGTTATCGGAAAATTCTATGTTGACCCGTTTTTTCTGCGCGTTCAATCGTGTGGAGATTTCAATGACCCCCTGGCCGTTGATGGCGTCCCGGGCGTTTTCGAACAGGTTGATGAAGAGTCTGCGAAATTGTTCGGGATCGATGTTAATGAGATTGAGGTTCGGGTCGTAATTTTTTTTGATCTGCATTTTTTTATCGTGATCTTTGTACAAAATGGAAACGTCGTCGATGATTTTGCTGAGGGAGACGGGTTGCGGGTTGGGGGCGGGCAAGCGCGAAAATCTCAGAAATTGCGCCAGCAGTTCCTGCATTTTCTCGACTTCCTGGGTGATGATAGTGATGCTTTCATTAAAGATGCGGGCAAAGTCTTCCTTGTTTTCTTGAAATTTCTTGCGCAGCCGCTGTGTGTTGAGGAGGATCGGCGTCAGGGGATTTTTGATTTCGTGGGCGATCCCTTGGGCGACCTCCCTCCATGCGGCGATTTTTTGGGCCTTGATCATCTGGGTCAGGTCTTCAAAGACGATAACGAGTCCGAGATATTTTTTCCCGGTGTCCCGTAACACGTTGATGTTGACCAGCAGGGTGAGGTGGCTTTCGCCCACCATCAGTTCGATCTGTTTTTCCAGCGAATCCTTGGCGCCGCTTTCGCTCATCTGCCGGGTCATGTTGCGGATGGGTTCGTGGAACGCCCGGTCGAAAGCGTCTTTGTAACTGGTGCCCAGAATATCGCGGTTGTGGATATTCAGGATTTTTTCGGCGGCCTTGTTGAGCGTCGTGATGCGGCCTTTCCGATCGATGGAAATGACGCCGGCGCCGATGTTTTCCAAAAGGGTTTCCATGTAATTGCGCCGGCGGTCCAGTTCGATATTGGTTGTTTTTAAATCTTCGTGAACGTTCTGAAAGTTTTTCCGGCTTTCGTTCAGGTCATCCGTCATCTTGTTGAAGGAGTCGACCAGCAGGCCGATTTCGTCGTTGGCCTGGACCGCGATCTTGAAATTCAGGTCGCCCTCGGCGATCCGGCGTGTTCCTTTCGCCAACTGTTGGATGGGGACGGTGATTCCCCGCGCCATATAAAAACCCAGCCAGATCGCGGAGAAGAGAATCAGCAGGGTGATCATGAGGAAGGTGATGTAATAGTTGGCGGTGACCGGCAGGTGCAGCAAGCTTTGTTTTTTATATTCCTCAAAAATTTTTCTGATATTTTCGATTTTCAAAACGGTGCGGCTCGGCACCTGCGAGAGGGAGACGATGTAGCCCCAGATGGACAGTTTGCCTTTTACGGTCTGGGTGAGTGGAGCCATCACCACCAGATAAAGGCGCTGGCCGATTTTGCGGATTTCGGATACTTTTTCTCCCTCCACGCTTTTTTTGATCAAATCGGCGGCGTTGTGTTTCAGGATTTCCGCGGGCAGGGCCGCCGCGGTTTTCGATACCACGGTCTTGAGGGTATTGTCGTATAAGGCCACGCCGCCCAGTTGGTATTCATCGATTTTTTGCGCCAGCAACTGCTTGAGGCGGACCCGTTTGTCTTTTTCGTACAGTTTGTTTTTTGTGATGAAGTCCTCGATTTTTTGGGATCGCAGGAAGGCGTCTTTTTCGAGGAGGGCGTAATAGTCTTGCGCCACCTCCATGGATTGCCGGAGCGATTGCTCGACTTGCAGTCCGAACCAGGCGCCGATGCTGTAACTGAACAGCTTGCTGGCGACGAAAAACAACAGGATGGAAGGGATGAGCACCAGAGTCAGAAAGGCGATGATCAGCTTGGTCTGAAATTTTGAGCCAATGATTTTGCTTTTTCGTTCGTTGTAAAGTTTAACCAGGTTTCGCGTGATCAGGATGAGCAAAACCACCAGCAGGATCAGGATAACGTTGAAGAGCGCGACAACGGTGATGGTGTTGGCAAGCTGGGTGGAGGTCTGCTGCCCGAGGATATAGGTGCCCAGTCCGGTCAAGCCGAACAGGGAAAAGACAACGGCGGCGATGATCCGCTGCGTCCTGATTCTTTTTTTCCGGATTTGCTCTGCGGTGGGCGGGAGGACGGGCGGTTCGTTAATTGAACGTTCTGATGACATGGTTTAAAACTTTCGGGTTCCCACTTTTTTTCTTCGGCGTTTTTCGGATGATGGGACCCGCCGCCCTTTCCCGGTTGGGCTGCCACGCGAGCGGTGAGGACTCTGCCCAGACCGTTTTCACGTCGTTGAAAGGGACGAAAAAGAAAATGTAGTTAAAAGGAAACCAAAACCGGTCGGTTTCAAGGTCCGCCTTGACGCGGACATAATATCGTTGGTCAGGCTCCAGCTTCTTCATGGAAGCGATGGGCACGTCGCGCAGATTGAGCATCAGCTCCCGCAGGCGGTTGATGTCATGCGTCACAACCTTGGTTTGCCCGTTTTTTCTGCTGAAGGAAATCCGGTAGACTTTTTTCAGGGAGTCGTATTGAACGGTATTGCTGACGACGTGGGTCTCGATAAGGCTGTCAACCCAGAAAGAGGAAATTTCGCGCAACTCGATGGTGTAGGTGAATGTCATGGGGATGCCGCTGTCGATGGCCTCCAGGATGTCCTCGGTAAAGCCGTCGATCAGCGCGGCGCTGATGGTCACCGTGCTGCCTTTTGTTTTGACGCTGATATTGACGATGGCCGGGTCGGCGGCGGCGGGTGCGGCCACAACCAGCAGGGCTACAATCAGCAGGGCGGCCAGGGACGTCCGCTCAGGTGTGGTCGTTCCGGAAGTATTCCCAAGTGCTCCGCAAACCTTCTGCCAAGGCGTCGCTGGGCTGCCAGCCGAATTTTTCGTTGAATTTTCGGTAATTGAGTGCACTTCGTTTTTGCTCAGCTTTTCGCGCAGGTCCATATTGAATTTCCACTGTTTGCCCGGAAACCTGGACAATCTGCCTTGTCAGGTCGTTGATGGAAGTTTCCCGGCCTGTCCCGATATTGAAAGTGCCCGAACACTCTGCCTCCAGGGCGAGAAGATTGGCTCGAACGACATCGCTAACGGAGATGAAGTCCCGGGTTTGCTCGCCGTCTCCAAAGATCACGGGAGACTGGTGGTGCGCCAACCGGTTACAAAAAATCGCCACCACCCCTGCTTCGCCGTGCGGGTCCTGACGCGGGCCAAAGACGTTGCTGTAGCGAAAAATAACCGGGGTCAGGTTAAAAACGTTTTTGTAAAATTGCAGGTAATTTTCCAAGCATAATTTGGAGATGCCGTAAGGACTTGAAGGCCGGCAAGGAACGGTCTCGCACGCCGGCAACTGATCCTGGTCTCCATAAATCGCCCCTCCGGTCGAAGCAAGAATAATCTTTTCGATTCCGAACGATACCGCATTTTGCAACAATTGTAAAGCGCCAATAATATTGGAGTTAGCGTCAAACACCGGGTCCGCCACCGATCGCTCGACCGAGGACTGGGCGGCGTGGTGGTTGATGACTTCGATCTGTTCTTTGCGAAAAATGGTTTTGGTTTCGGGATCCAGCAAATCCATGTGATAAAAAACGGCCTTGGGATGGATATTGGCTTGTTTCCCGGATGACAGGTTATCCAAAATCACGACGCGGTGGCCCTGTTCGATATAAGCGTCGACGATATGGGATCCGATAAACCCGCCGCCGCCGGTGACCAGGATGTTCATTGCGTTTCCCCCTTGGCCAGACGGGACAATTCATAGATAAGCTCCAGGGCCTGGCGTGGCGCCAGGGTGTCGGGGTCGATGTCTGCGAGTTTTTGATACAAGGGATTGGCGGGGGTGGTGAAGAGGGTCATTTGACCGGGGCCGCCGTCCGCGTCCGCGGTGGATGAGTGGCCTATTTTCGGCGCTCCCACTTCGTCGTATTCGTTCTTTTCCAGGTTGAATAGAATCTCCGTGGCTCGCTGCAACACCTGGTTCGGCAGGCCGGCCAGGCGCGCCACCTGGATGCCGTAGCTTTTGTCGGCGCTGCCGGGAGCTATTTTCCGCAGAAAGATGATTTCGTCGTTCCACTCCTTGACCTGGATATTGAGATTTTTGACGCCGTCCAGGAAAGAGGCGATGTCGGTCAACTCGTGGTAGTGGGTGGCGAACAGGGTTTTGGCGCCGATATTTCCCGGACCGTGCAGGTATTCGACAATCGACCAGGCAATGCTGATGCCGTCGAAGGTGCTGGTTCCGCGGCCGATTTCATCCAGGATGATCAGGCTTTTCGGCGAGGCGTTATTCAGGATGTTGGCGGTTTCGTTCATTTCCACCATGAAGGTGGATTGTCCTTTCAAGAGGTAGTCCTGGGCGCCGACGCGGGAGAAAATCCGGTCCACCATGCCGATTTCGGCTTGCTCCGCCGGGACGAAACTGCCGATCTGCGCCATGAGGGTGATGATGGCGACTTGCCGCAGGTAAGTGGACTTGCCGGCCATGTTGGGGCCGGTGATGATCATGATCTGGTTGGCATCGCAGTCCAGCAGGGTGTCGTTGGGGATGAACTGGCCGTCCGGGGCGATTCGCTCTACCAGCGGATGGCGGCCGTTGTCGATGCGCAGGGTGTCGCCTTCGTGAACCCGGGGACGCGAGAACCGGCCCTGATGAGCAGCCTCGGCAAACGCCAGAAGCGCGTCGATTTCGCTGAGAGCGCCGGCCATCGCCTGGATGCGGTGTCCTTGCGCCGCCACCGTTTGCCGCGTCATTTGAAACAGCTTGTGCTCCAACACGGCGATTTTTTCCTCCGCGCCCAGGATGTCTTCTTCATATTGCTTTAATTCCGGAGAGACGAAACGCTCGGCATTGACCAGGGATTGTTTGCGGATGTAGTCGGGCGGCACGCGGTCGAGATTCTTCTTGGTGATTTCGATATAGTAGCCATAAATTTTGTTGTAGCCGATTTTCAAGAGGGGAATGCCGGTGCGCTCTTTTTCCCGGGTTTCCAGGGAGGCGATCCACTGTTTGCTTTTGCGGCTGACGGATTTCAACCGGTCCAGTTCGTCGTCGCATCCGGGTTTGATGAGGTTTCCCTCCTTCATATTGAGCGGCGGATCATCGACGATCATGCGGTCGATGCAATCGAACAGGTCTTCAAGGTTGTCCCAGGAATCGGTGTACTTGGCGAGTGCCGGGGTTTGACAGCGCCGCAACAGTTCGAGAAGCGCAGGCAGAGTCCGCAGGGATGACTTGAACGCCGCCAGGTCGCGGGCGGTGCCCATGGCAAGGGAAATGCGGCCCAGCAAACGCTCCAGGTCATGGATTTGCTTGAGGTGCCGGCGGGCTTCATCGCGGCGGATGAGGTCGTTGTTGAATTCCTCGACGATGTCCTGGCGATTTTCGATTTCGCTGATTTCCACGAGGGGTTTTAATATCCACTCGCGTATGCGGCGTGCCCCCATCGCCGTGCAGGACAGGTCCAATAAATCCAGGAGGGAACCGGAACGGCGGCCGTCCCCGGATTGCACCAGTTCCAAATTGTGGACGGTGGACTGGTCCAGCAACATGAAATTGTGAATATTAAAAGTCGAAATGGCATTGATATGGTCCAGCGTGGATTTCTGGGTGTCCTGCAAATATTGAATGAGCGCCCCGGCGGCGCAGACGGCTTTTCGCAGATGGTCGCAGCCGAACCCTTCCAGCGAATGGGTCTTGAAATGCTCGAGCAGCAGCGGGTAGGCGTGGCCATGGGAAAAACTCCAGTCCTCGACGGGTTGCAGGCAGCGGCCCTGGTTCTTTAAGTTGGCGGTTTGGCCGCCACCGCCGTCCATTGTGGATTGGGGAACGACGATTTCCCTGGGGTCCAGTTTGTCGATCTCGTCGGTTAACAGGGATTCGGCGTTTTCTCCGGAAAGCTCGGTGGCCTTGAAAAGCCCCGTGGAAATGTCCAGGGCCGCCAGGCCAAATCCTTCCCGGTCAAAATACAGCGAGACCAGGTAATGGTGGCTTTTGGGGTCCAGCAAGCCGTCATCCAAGACGGTGCCCGGCGTGATCACCCGGACCACCTCGCGTTTGACCAGCCCCTGTGCCGCTTTGGGGTCTTCCGTCTGCTCGCAGATGGCGACTTTTTTGCCGTTTTTTATCAGCTTGGCGATATAGGCGTTGGCGGCGTGATAGGGAATGCCGCACATGGGAATGGCGTTGGATTTGTTTTTATTGCGCGAGGTGAGGGCGATTTCGAGAATCCGCGATGCGGTGACGGCGTCCTTGTGGAACATTTCGTAAAAATCCCCCATGCGGAAGAACAGAATCGCTTCCGGGTGATCCTTCTTGATGCGTTGGTATTGCCGCATCATGGGGGTCTCTGCCGCGGCGGGCGGCTGGGTTTTGGGTTGGGCCTTCATGGGGCGGATGCTCAAAGGGTTATTTTTTTAAACAGGGGCGCAAGTTTTTCGTAGCCTGCCCGCAAGTGTTGCGGATGAACTTTTGTTTCCGCCAGCACGGGCATGAAATTGGTGTCGCCGGTCCAGCGCGGCACGATGTGGTTGTGCAGGTGTTCGTCAAACCCCGCTCCGCCGGCCTTGCCCAGGTTGATGCCGATATTGAAACCGTCCGGCTTGTAAGCGGCATTGAGCAACTCAACGCATTTTTGCGTCAACCGGCCCAGTTCGGCTATTTCGTCTCCGCTCAGCAGGGTCAGGCAGCCGATGTGCCGGTAAGGCGAAACCATCAGGTGTCCGTTGTTGTAGGGAAACGTGTTCATGATCACGAAACAGAGCGGGCCTTTGTAGAGGATATAATTTTTTTCGTCTTCACCGGCGCGCGGCAGGACGCAAAAGATGCACTCGCCGCTTTTCTCTTTTTCTATGTACTCCATGCGCCAGGGCGCCCAGAGGGAATCCATTATGTCACCTGTTTGACCGGTGGCCGCAACCGGGCAGCTAAAAAAAATGCGTGCCGGTTACGTTGCCTTCGGGAAAGATCGTTTGAAACAGTTCGCGTGTTTTGCGCTGCATGCGCCCGGCTTCCGCCCGGGATGTTTCGTGGTCGTAGCCCAGAAGATGCAAGATGCCGTGAATGAGCAGAAGAACCAACTCCTGATCGAGGGAAAGGTTGTGTTCGCGCGCCTGGCGCCGGGCGGTTTCCACCGAGACCACCACATCTCCCAGCAAGGGAGAGGCCGGCCCGTTGCCGCCGTTTTGCGGAAAAGACAGCACGTCGGTGGGACGGTCGATGTTGCGGTATCGGGCGTTGAGCTTGCGTATCCTGGCGTCGCCGGCAAAGAGGACGCTCAATTCTTTGTCCAGGCACCCCAGAGTGTCCAGAATGATCAGTAATTGCTTCTTCAATCCCCGGGTGTTTATCTTGCATTTTCTTTGTGCGTTACGGACGTAAACCGGCATGGTATGGGTTCAGGTTAGAGATGGTTGACAGCTCCATTCCCGCAACACCCAAGGGCGCTGATGCGAAAACTGCAAAGGATTAAAGATCGAGAACAGGTGTTCAATGCCATCCTCCCTTCGCTGCCATCAAGATTTTACCAGAAAATGCGGGGATGCGGGGATTTTCCGTTTCAGGGTTTGGGCGCTTTTTGGTCGTAGGCGGTGACGATCTTTTTTACCAGTTCGTGGCGCACGACGTCTTTCTCCGAAAAATAAATGAAACGGATGCCTTCGATTTTGTCCAGGATGCCTTGCACTTGTATCAATCCGGAATGTTGCGGGCGGGGCAGGTCCACCTGGGTGATGTCTCCGGTGACGACCATTTTGGAGTTGGCGCCCAGGCGGGTTAAAAACATTTTCATCTGCTCCTGGGTGGAGTTTTGCGCTTCGTCGAGGATGATGAAGGCGTTGTTCAGTGTGCGGCCGCGCATGTAGGCCAGGGGAGCGATTTCGATGATGCCGTCTTGCACCATATGGCGCATGCGGTTGGGCAGCAGCATGTCGCTCAAGGCGTCGTACAGGGGCATGAGGTAGGGATGGATTTTTTCGGAGATGTCTCCGGGCAGGAATCCGAGGCTCTCTCCCGCCTCCACCGCGGGCCGCACCAGGATGATGCGTTGAAATTTGTTTTTCAGAAGGCCCTCCACCGCCAGGGCTACGGCAAGATAAGTTTTGCCCGTACCGGCGGGGCCGATGGCGAGTATGATGTCGTGCTTGCGGATGGCGCGGATAAACTCCAGCTGGGCCGACCCCTTGGGGATGATGAAGCCTTTTTTCGGGGAAACTTCGATGCGTTCGCTGAGGAGCGAATGCAAGTCGACGTCCTCGTCCTCGGCGAACAGGCGGATGGCGTATTTGATGTCGCCGTTGAAAATCGTGTTGCCGCCGGCGATCAGGTCGTGCAACTGGTTGAGCAGGCATTCGACTCGATGAATGGGGTCCGGCTCGCCGGTGATTTTGATGTGATTGCCGCGGGTGGTGATGCGCACCCGGAATTTTTTTTCGATCAGCTTGAGGTTGTTGTCCTGGATGCCGAAGATTTCCGGAATGAACCGGTTTTTCTCAAGGGTCAGTTCTTTGGTGGAATGGTTCAAACGGGGCAACCCTCCGTTCCATGGGTGAGGGATCGGTGTGTCGCGAGCCTTATTTGCCGGTGGTGGCCCGGATGAGGCTCAAGAATTCGCTCCGCGTTCTGGCGTCGTTTTTAAAGCAGCCGGTCATGGCGCTGGTGGTGGTGAAGGAGTTTTGCTTCTCCACCCCGCGCATGGACATGCACAGGTGCAGGGCCTCGACAACCACCGCCACTCCTTCCGGCTGCAGGACCCGGTTCAGGCATTCGGCGATTTGCGTGGTCAGGCGTTCCTGCACTTGCAGTCTGCGGCAGAAGGCGTCGACGATTCTGGGGATTTTGCTCAGCCCGATGATTTTCCCTTTCGGCAGGTAGGCCACATGGCATTTGCCGAGGAAGGGCAGCAGGTGATGCTCGCACAGGCTGAACACGTCGATATCCTTGACGATCACCATTTCGTTGTAGTTATCTTCAAACAGGGCGCCGTTGACCAGCTCGTCGAAATTCGCCCATTGCCCGCTTGTCAGAAAGCGCAGGGATTCGGCCACGCGCTGCGGCGTATTTTTCAGGCCCTCGCGCGTTGGGTTCTCGCCCAGTTCAGTCAGTAGCTGCCGCACCAGTTCTTTCAACGGATTCTCCTCGATAGATGACATAATTGCGGTCGGATTCGTAAAGTTTCAACTGGTGTAAAGCGCCTCTTTCGATTTTGGACTCCAAAACCTGCCAGATTTTGATGGCAATATTTTCGGCTGTGGGTATGGTGTCCTTCAGGAAGGCGACATCGACATTCAGGTTTTTGTGATCCACCTTGTCGATGATTTCCGTTTGCACCAGTTTTTTCAGGGATTTCAGGTCAATGACCATTCCCGTTTCCGGGTGCACCTCGCCCTTGACGGTGACTTCCAGGGTGTAGTTGTGGCCATGGCCGTTGGGATTGTTACACAGGCCAAAAACGGTCTGGTTTTTTTCGTTGGAAAAGCTGGGATTGAAGAGCCGGTGGCTGGCGCAGAATTCCAGTTTTCGGGTGATATAAATCATGAATTATTTAAGATATTTTCTTTTGTTGTCGGTTGTGTAAAACCCGGGTCCGTGCAGGTGGAAATTCATGTTGGTTATGATTTTTTTCAATTTTCCGCCGCATTTTTCGCAAACCTCGAGGGGTTTATCGTTTGCGCCCTGCAATACCTCCGAGGTGTCGTGGCATTTTTCGCATTCATAATCGTAGATCGGCATGGACAATTCTCCCACCGGATTTTAGAGGGAATATAAAACTTTATAGCGATGGGGGCGCAAAATCAACCCTGGATTTCCGTTTGGCTGAAGAAGTAGGCAATTTCAAAGGCGGCGGTTTCCGGGGCGTCCGAGCCGTGGGTCGAGTTTTTTTCGATGTTCAGGGCGAACTCCTTACGCAGGGTTCCGGGCGCGGCTTCCGCAGGATTGGTGGCTCCCATCAGTTTGCGCCATTCCGCGATGGCGTTTTGCCGCGCCAGAACCAGCAGAACCACGGGGCCGGAACTCATGTAGCCCGTCAGGTCCTTAAAAAAAGGGCGCTCTTTATGGACATGGTAAAACCCTTCGGCTTCTGCCTGGCTCAGGGCCTTCATTTTTATGGCAACGATTTTAAAGCCCTCGGCTTCCGTCCGTCCAAGGATTTTCCCGATCAGATTGCGCTCCACCGCGTCCGGTTTGATGATAGCCAAGGTTTTCTCCATGGCGTCGGTTCCCCCGTGGTAAAAGGTTGACACAAAAAAAAGGTATTTGAGCGGACCGTCCGCTCAAATACCTCTGGAAAGCCGTAAAAATTATCGGATGACAATGCCGCTCTTTTTAAAGACAAATTCGTCTTCGAGGTTTTCAATCCACTTCATTTTGATGGCGTTGTTTTTAGCAACTTCCGTACAAATGTAAACACAGATTTCGCAGGATTTGCAACGGTCCACGGAAACATAGGCGGACTTGTCTTCTTCGCTATAATTAATGCAATTGGCCTCTGGACAGTAAGTGGTGCAGAGGCTGCAGTTTTTTTGTGAACAGATTTCCTTATCGACATGGGCAACGTAGTACATGTTTTCTCCGAATGATCAAATTAAACGGCAACTTCTTTTTTACTCGTCTCACCGACGGACCAGCCTTGATCGATGGCGTACCGGTAGGCGGCCTGGAGAGTTTTCGTGTTGGCCTCCAGCAACTTGGCTTTTTTGGCGAATTTTTTTTCGATGACACTGTCCAGGGCAGCCGTTCCGCCGGAAACGACGATGCCTTTGCCGATGAACCGGTCCCGCACCGAGGCCACCAGGGACTCCATGTCGGGCATCCCGAAGATCGCCGCAATGGCCCCGACCATGGCCATGTTGGTGGCCAGTTCGGTTCCGGCGGTTTCCTTGGCGATGTCGGTGGCGGGCAGGTAGCACAGCTTTGCTTCCGACTCCTCCAACTCGCGGTGTTCGTCCGTGCTGTACTTCAAGGGGGTTTTGTTGTTGATCAGGATAATTCCCCCTTTTTTCAGCCCCATGTAAAAAGGCATGGTATAGGATTTGCCGAGGGTGATGACTTGGTCGCTGAAAATCATCAGGACATTCGGGTAAATGATTTCGCCAATCTCATAAATTTCGTCTTCAGAGATTCTCACGTAGCTTTCGACGGGCGCGTTGCGTTTTTCCGATCCGAAGAAAGGCACGAGAGAGCTATGTCCGCCCCAGATAACGACGGCATTGCTTAAAATATGGGAGGCCGTTACGACTCCTTGGCCGCCGATTCCCGCCATCCGAACGTTGTACCGTTTCACTGTTGACATGTTTGCTGTGCCCTCCTCTGTTTATTTCTTGGCTTTGGCTTTTTTGCTTTTCTTATCGATTTCGGAAAGATATTCCTTGGCCCGGTCGGAGATGATTTCTTCAAATCCATACCGGTCCTTTTCGATATCGAAGGCGTCTTGCATCACTTCGCTTGTAGGAATGGCATACTCGATGTTACAAGACGTATAGGCTTGGATGAAAGTAGGTCCAACTTCGCGGGCTACCAGGACGGCTCGCCGGATGGTGCGGGCAACACGCGACGGGTTGGTGGGTGCGATCCGGGCGATGTAGTCCACGCCGGCCACCTGGGCCAGTCCCATAGCGTTTATTTTGTCGTTGATCTTGCCGCGGGGAGCCATTTTCAGGACTTTGCCACGCATCGTCATGCCGCTTTCCTGTCCGCCGGTGTTGCCGTAAACTTCGTTATCCAGCATGATCGTGGTGAATTTTTCCCTGCGGAACCAGCTGTGCATGAGGCCCTGGAAACCAATGTCGATCAGCCCACCATCCCCAGCCATGACGACCACATCCTTTTTCTGGTCGGGAAACCGCATTTCCAGTCCCCGTTTCAAGCCGGAGGCCACGGCGTTGGTGTCTCCGTAGTTTCCATAAATGAAGGGGATGGAAGCCTGGGAGATGGCCAACCGGCCGCATCCGGCGGTTCCGACAATTACGGTATGCTCCGGCGCGGGCAGCCCTATCATGGTCAATCGAATGAAAAGCGTCATGGCGCAACCGGCGCACATGGGATGTTCTTCCATGATTTCCTTGAACTTGCCCATATCGGTGACTTTTACGGGTTTCTCGCGGCCGTACGGGCCGTATTCGATCAAATCCCGGTATTCGATGGGCAACAGATCCGCATAACCCGGCGAGGGTTCCAACGTTTCCAATGACATGATTAAACCTCTCTATATGAAATGAAAATTGAATTGATCATGGGGTTGCCGGTCAAAAGGCCTTGGCTCGCGGTTTCGGAGTCGGGCAGTTTTTTACCGGTCAACGTTTTCGGTTCTCCTCCAACCACTCCAGCACCATTTCCGTCGGCATGGTCATGCCGCCGAAAACTCTAGGGCCTGGGGCCATCTTGGCATCGCAGTGGCCGTAGAGGGCGGACGTGACTTCTTTATACATCCACCCGGCCTGGTTAAACTCCGGCACCAAAATATATTTGGCGTTTTTCACGGCTTCGCGTACTTCCTTGACGGGAAACGGGCGAATGGTCTTGATTTTGACCAGGCCGACGGTTCGTCCCTGTTCGGCGCTTTGGCGTACGGCTTCGCGTGCCTGGGAAACCGCCGCGCCGGAGGCGATGATCATTTCTTCCGCGCCCGGGTTGACGATTTCGACCGTGCCGTCCAATAATTTTTCGAAATATTTTTTAGACCGCTCGCCGGCGGCGAAGACTTCCTGCTGCCAGCTGGCGTGCATGTGGTAACTGATGAAATTGCTTTTCTGAATGGGCGCGTCACGGGAAATGCGGGCGGGCGGGTTCTCGTTATCCATCGCCGGCACCGCGGACCTCCAGCCGTCACGCGGCGGAAGCTTGATGTTATCCGGAGGCATTCTCACATGGCCGCGGGCATGGGTTACGAAAAAGCCGTCCACCGAGACGCAGACCGGCAGGGTGACATCCACTTCTTCGGACACGGCGAAGGCGGCCAGGGTGAAATCGAAAAAATCCTGCTGATTTTCGCCGTGCAACATGATGATCCCGGAATTGATCAAAAACGACATTTCGATGTTGTCTGGTTGAATCGCCAGAGGGGTATTGATGACCCGGCACATGTTCAGCAGGACGATGGGCGCTCGGGCGCCCGGCCAGGAGGTTATGGCCTCCATGCCGCGCATCAGGCCCGGCCCGGACGTAGCGGTCAGGGTGCGGACTCCGGCGCGCGAGGCTCCCGCACAGGCTGACATGACGCCGATTTCCTCCTCGGCGCGGTAATAATCCTTGATATAGCCTTCGTCGTACAAATAGCCCGCTTGCTGCATGGTTTCGCTTTGCGGAGTGATGGGATAGGAGATCGCCACGTCCACATTGGCGCGGCGGATGGCTTCCCGGGCGGCCTCGCTGCCGGTGATGAACTGGGTTTCCCGAGGCGCTTCGTGAAGCAGATATTCCGGGGTTACGACTTTTTGCAAATCTCCTTTCGGTACCCACTCTTTTTCTTTTTGAGCGGTTTCCTGGTTCGGCATGTCCCAAGGCTCCTTAAATTTTCGCGTTAGTGGAAAGGATTTTCCATGGCAAATTCCCCCCGGCACCGGACCGGCTGGCTTGGTCAAAAATGCGGGGGAAAAGTTCCCAAACCCTACCATATTTAGCGGCGTTATACAATCGGTTAAGGCGATTTATCACAGCATCCCCTCCAAAAGCGAGATTTCCTTGAAATAACCGAACGCCTTCAGAAGAAATTCGTTTAATGACTTGTCGTTGTGGAAGATCAGGGTCTTGTCGGCTAATTCCGTGGTATGGCAGGTTTCGTGGTTCAACGTTTTGGCGTTGTGATATTTAATGACGTCCACTTCCCAGCGGACTTGCGTCATGCTTTCCGTCGGCGGGCTGGTGGCGGAGATGCCGTAATCGCCCACGCGATACAAAAATTGCAGTCCGCCCAGGCCATTGGGTTCGACCCGGTGCAGCATCAGGTTGTCTTCGGTCAGCATTGCGGTTCTCCTGATCTTGCGCAGTTATAATTTGCGGATATCCGGCGCTTTGCTAAAATAAGGCTTGCAACAAGCGGGATGGCATTGGTCATCAGGTTAGCAAATCATCACTTATTATCAAAGTTTTTAAAGGCGCCAGCTCATTGCGGGACGCAATTTTTTTATCTTGCCAAGGTGGAGACCGACAATGCAACCTCTGGAATTGAATGACCCGGAAAAAATTCAGGAATTTTTAACTCACATCCGATTGGCCGGGGAAGGGTTTACGACGGAATGTTTGTTGGTGGAGGTTATGGACGCGGGGCTGGAGTATCCGGATTTTTTGCGGGCGGAGGGGGAGGACTCGGAGGCCAGTTTTAAAGGGCAATCCCCGGCCTGGGCCAAGTACCACGTGCGCCAGGGCAAGCGGGTTTTTATGGTTTACGGGGCAAGCGGCGGGGTGAGAAAAACGCATTTTGCCGAAACTCCCTGAGTCTTGCGCTCATCCTACAAGAACGCCGTGAGATTCGTCTGTTGCGGAATACGGCGGCTCCCGGCGCAAAACATTAACTACATGTTTTCGGCATCTAACGGTAGTTTAGCAGGAGGGCTCCATGCTCGCATTTGACAAGGAATCGCAAACCCGGATATTCCGGATCGCCGGCGAACGTGCGGCGGGCAAACCCATCAACGCGGCGGACGCGCCGGTCGCCCGGGTGCTGGACGCGCATACGGAATTTGACGAACTGTGGGGACAGGGTGATTTGGCCACCTTTCCGCAGGAGATCAATGGGGCCGTCGTCAACCCCTTCGTGCACACGGTGCTGCACGTCATCATCGACCGGCAGATCGACAACGAGGACCCTGCTTTTGTCGCGGAAACCAAGGTTCGGCTCGTCGAACAGGGTATGGACGAGCACGAGTGCCTGCACGCCATCATTGGCGTCTATGCGGACGTCTATTTCGGTAATTTCCGGAAGGGGCGGGGGTTCGACCATCTGGATTATCAATCCCGCCTCGGCCAGCTTTCTTATGAAGAGTAGGGCGAAGCGCCGGTAAGGTGCCGGTCTGTTCCCCACTTACGCGGCCTCGATAGGCCGGATGCGCGGCTCAATGGACGGCCAGGTGGCGCGGGCTTTCCAGCCCGCGCGGACAGGCTGGAAAGCCTGTCCCACTCAAAAAGAGCCGA
>Ga0114931_10002979_pt1 | contig 21479 bp, 22 predicted proteins | sample 2SBtaG_FD_89579 | JGI IMG/M metagenome (GOLD analysis project Ga0114931, IMG submission 89579) | Deep subsurface microbial communities from Kolumbo volcano to uncover new lineages of life (NeLLi) - 2SBTROV14_V59a metaG | ecosystem: Environmental > Aquatic > Marine > Volcanic | place: Kolumbo...
GCGATAGTACCACGTGCCGAGTCCGACGAGTCGGAATCCACCCCGATGGAGTGGACCCGTTCCGGTAGACCCCGGGGCGAAAGGGCGCCAGGAGCCTTCCCCTCGAAGGGTCCGGCCCCTCGGGTAGCGTCAGCGATCGGCCCACTCCGGTGGGAGATCTCGAAGCGTTTCGGGAGCCCCGAGGCTCATGCGAGGAGATCTGCGTGCTTGCGCAGGAAGCCCCTGCCGACGCGATCGAGGAGGGTCGCGATCGCCGGAGAGCAATCCTCGATCTTCGAGTTCCAATACCCCTGGCCTTCGTTCGGCGCGTAGCCGTCTTTTCTGGCGTGTACGCAGGCGAACCACGCGTCCCTGGGGACGCCCGGCTCGTCCAGCAGCAGCCGGCGATCGGCCCGATCCCGGGCTGTGAGCGAGAGCAGGGGGCCGCCGCGGCCGCAGGCGCTCTGGATCTCGTAGGGGCGCACGCGTCCGACGAGGACGTCGTGTAGCTACGGACGTCGTAGCGGGTGAAGCGATTGCGCGGCAGGTTCTTGAGGATCGAGCACAGCCGCCGGGACCGGACCACCGTGTCCAGGGCGTTCGAGCTGCGTCTTCGCTCGAGGACCGGCTCAGGGGCGAGGCTTCTCCGCGTGTCCGGACACGGCTTCGGTAGCGAAGCGCACGAACTCGAGGGCGCCGGCGATGGGGGCCTCGGTCGTCGCTCGACGGCGCCGGAGATCGTGCGCTTCACGCGCCTGGCGGACGGTCGCGGCCCAGGCCGGATAGCGCTGCTCGGCCCAGCGGACCGCCTCCAGCTTGGAGGCCTGGACCCCGGTGCTGCACGCGTGCAGGGCCCGGCAGGCGGTGACGACCGCGTAGGCGCGCCGCGCCGGGGTGTCCGAGGCCTCGAGCTGGGCGAGCAGCCACGGCAGGTAGCTGCGAATGGCCGCCAGGAAGTCGGCCTCGCTGGTCGGCGCGATCAGCTCGCGCGGCGACGGGCCGTACAGTGCGATCCCCACCTCGCGGGCGACGTGCCAGTTCATGACCCAGCCGAAGTCCATCCTCGTCCGCTGGAGCGGCTCGCCGGCGCTCGTGACGACGAGCGGGCTCTCGCGTTCCTTGAAGGTCCGCAGGGCGACCCTCGAGACGTAGACGACGTCGAGCCGATCGTCCCACGCGGGGTGGGCCCGGATCAGCCGGTCGTGCATCCGCCGCAGGCGCTCGAACTCCGCGTCGGACACGCCGGCGGACAGGGCCACGAGCAGGTCCAGGTCGCTGGCTCCGGGGACGAAGCCGCCCGCGGCGAGGGAGCCGAACAGGACGATGCCTTCGACGGAGCGCCCGAGTGCGGAGACGACCCCCGCGACCACGTCTTCGAGGACGGGTCGGACGCCCGCGGGCAGGCCGCCCGGCAGGGGACCCGTGCCGCGGGTGGCCGGCGGCCCCAATGGCTCGCCTCCCGGGCCCTCAGGCGGCCCGGATCTCTGCTGCGAAGCAGATCCGATAGCCATTGCAGTCCTCGACGACGAACTGGCGGAGACCCCAGGGCCGATCCTCGGGCTCGCGCACGATCGCGGCGCCTCGCCGATCAGCGCCTCGATCGGTCGCGGGATCGAGCGCGCGCTGTCGGCGAGGGAGCGTTCGCGTACGCCGCCAGCCCGTCCACGAACGCTCGGGTGGCGTCGGCGAGCTCATCGAGCACCTCGTCGTCGCTCCGGCCCGAGCGTTTGGGGACGTGGAAGCCGTGGTCCGCGCCCTCGATGGCCTGGAGCCGGGCGCGCGGCCCGATGCGCGCGAGCAGGGGGGCGAGCTGCGCGAGGTCGGCGAGCCTGTCCCGGGTGCCCTGCAGGAACAGCAGGGGCCGGGCGACGGCGAGCAGATGCTCGCCCCGTTCGCTCGAGGGCGGCTTGCCGGCCGCGTGCAGCGGGAAGCCGAAGAAGACGATCGCGCGGGCGGCGATCTCCTCCTCGGCGGCCAGCAGGGAGGTCATGCGCCCGCCCATGGATTTCCCGGCCGCCACGACCGGGAGCCCCGGCGCGGCATCCGCCCCGGCCGCCAGCGCCGCGCGCACGGTGGCGCGCAGCAGCGGGCCTGGGCTCGGAGCGCGTCGGCCGGCCTCCGTGTAGGGGAACTGGTAGCGGAAGCTCGCGAGCCGCCGCTCGGCCAGGCGCTCGGCGAGCGCCTCCATGAAGGGGTGGTTCATGTCGGCGCCCGCACCGTGGGCGAGCACCAGCAGGGCGTGCGCGCGGGTCGGCAGCAGCAGGCACGCCGAAACCTCGCCCGCGCTCTCGCTCACAGCGAAGCGGAGCCTTCGCTCCTGCCGGGTGCGGCGACGGGAGGGAGCGGCCCGGGTCGTGGCGGTCATGGCCGCGAGGCTAGCAGGGGACGGGGCGTTACCTTCCGGGCCGTGTGGTGGTCCGCGATCGAGCCGCTCGCCTGGTCGAGCCTCTGGGTCTCCCTGGCTGCGGGCGCGCTGGCCACGGCCGCTGCGCGCGCCATGGGGCTGCCGTTCTCGGCCGACGTGACGGCTCTGGTCGTGGCGGGCACGTGGGTCGTCTACAGCGTGGATCGCCTGCGCGACGTCGAACGCGACCGCGTGACGTCTCCGCGTCGCACGGCCTTCGTCGAGCGTCACGCGCCGGCGTTGCGGGCCGCGACGGCGGGGGTGGCGCTGCTGGCGCTGGGGCTCGCCATCCGCGTGGGCCTGGGCACCGCCTTGGTGCTGCTGCCGGTGGCGGTCCTCGGCTTCTGGCACCGGCGCGTGAAGCACCTGGCCTTCTTGAAGTCGAGCTACCTCACCCTGGCCTGGGTGTGCGTGGTGGTGGTCTTTCCAGCCGCGGCCACGACGGGCGCGCGCCACGTCGGCTGGGTGGCGCTGGTGCTCGGCGCCGCGATCCAGGCGAACGCGATCGCCTCGAACGTGCGGGATCGCGAGGCGGGCGTCCCGCGGCTCGGCTCGGGACCGGCCCTGCGCCTGGCCCGCGTGGTCTCGGTCTCGGGCGGGGTACTGGCGCTCCTGGCCCCGGGCGAAGTGCGTGCCCTGGCCTGCGTGCCGGCCGTCATGCTCCTGGCGTTGCAGTGGTTCCGGCCCGACGAGCGCTACGGCCTGGTGGTGGTCGACGGCGCGCTCCTGATCGGCGCCCTCGCCGCGCTCGCCACCTGGGCCGCCTACCCGGCGGGGTAGACGATGAACTCGAGCAGGTTGCCGTCCGGGTCGCGCAGATAGGTGCTCGAGCCCCGGCCCCGGGCGCCCTGCACCTCCACGGGTCCTGCGACCGGCGTGGCGCCGGCCGATTCGAGACGCGCCCGCAGCGCGTCGGCGCCGCCTTCCCACACGAAGCAGAGGTCGCCGCAGCCCGGCGCCGCCGCGGGACCACGCAGCGTGAAGCCCGGCTGCTGCCAGAGGGCAGGAGCGTGGAAGTTGATCTTCTGGCGGCCCCAGCGGACCTCGAAGAAGGGGACGCCGCGCTCCCGCCACTCGGCGGCATCGGGGGCGTCGAACCCGAGGGCGTGGTAGAAGGCGATCAGCGCCTCCGGATCCCGCGCGGGCAGGGCGACGTGGTCGAAGCCCGCGATGCTCACGGGCAGGGCCCTCGGCCGCGGCTCGCGTCCGTCATCGGGCCCTTCTCAGACCGGGATCGCGCCGCCGCGCACCGTGGCCGCCTCGTCGCTCGCCAGCCAGCGGACGACGGCGGCGATGCGGGCGGGCGGCGTCCAGCTGGCGAAGTCGGCGTCGGGCATGGCGGCGCGGTTTGCCGGCGTGTCGATGGTGGTCGGGACCAGGGCATTCACGCGGATCCCGTGGTCCCCGAGTTCGCGCTGGAGCGCGCGGGTGAGCACCGCCACCGCCGCCTTCGAGGCGGCGTAGGCGGCGATGCCCGGTGGCGCGTCCAGGGCCGCCTGGGAGGCGACGTTCACGATTACGCCCCGCCCCCGGTCGATCATTCCGGGCGCCACCGCCCGCGCCATGGCGGCCGCCGTGCGGACGTTCATGCGGTACATGCGATCCCAGAGGTCGAGGCCCGTCTCGTGGACGGGCGCGCCGCCGGCGAAGCCGCCCACGCCGTTCACCAGCACCGTGGCATCGGTGGCCCTGCGCGCGACGGCCGCCGCGCCGGCTTCCTCGGCCACGTCGGCCTCGAGCAGCTCGAGGCGCCCGGCGTCGACGGCGCCGGCGCGCGCGGCCGCGAGCGCCTCCTGCTCCGCGGTCACGATCCACGGCACCAGCACGCGCGCGCCCGCGTCGAGGGCCGCGTCCACCACGGCGCGTCCGAGCGCCCCCGTGCCGCCGGTCACGATCCAGGTCTCGCTCATGATCGGGTCTCCCGCGCGCCCGGGGCGGGCTCGGCCGCGGACGCATCGGGCCCGCGCTCCCGGCCCATGATCTCGAGGGCGCGGGCGGCCAGGCGCCGCACGGCCGGGTCGGGGTCCTGGCCCGCGGCCGCCCGGCAGCGCGCCGCCGAGGCGGCCTCGGCCGGAAGGTACGCCGTCACGGCCGGCAGGGCCGTGAAGGCGGCGCGGCGCAGGCCCGCATCGGCGTCCCGCGAGGCTTCGAGTAGCGCCAGCTCGGCGCCGGGGTGCTCGGGCGCGAGCTCTCGCAGGCACGCCACGGCCATGGCGCGGGCGGCGGGCGACGGCCCGGCCCGCACCAGCCCGATCACGATGGGGGTGACCTCCGGGTGCAGACGGCCCGCATCCACCAGCAGGCGCGCGGCCTCCCAGGCCGTCTCCCGCCGAGGGCTCGCCAGCGCCTCGACGAGCACGGGCACGAGCTTCGGGCCAGGCGGCGCCAGCTCGGCCAGGGCGCGGGCGGCCTCGAAGCGGCTCGCGGCCTCGTCGCCGCGCAGCACCCCCAGGAGCCGCGCGTCCACCTCGCGCGCCTCGCGCCCGATCCGCACCAGAGCGTCGCCCGCGGCTCGCCGGACGCCCGGGTCGGGATCGGCGAGGGCGTCGCCCAGCGGCTCGATCAGCAGCACCGCGGCCGGGTCGTCGGGGATCGCCGCGCAGGCGGCCCGGCGGGCTGCGGCATCGCCCTCCCGCAGCCGTGCCACCAGCGCGTGGCTCACGGAAGCCTCCAGGCGGCCTTGCGCGGATCGTCGTCGGGGTCGCCGCGCACGGCCCGGCCCTCGTCCTCGAGCTTCAGCAGGTGGGAGCTGACCGAAAGCTCGGCGGCCTTGTGGAGCACGGTCGGGACGTCGGTGTAGACGCGCGCGACCAGGGCGGGGACCGTCGTGGACTCGCGGCCCAGCGCGCCCAGGATCTGCTGCTCGCGCTCCTCGCGGTGGGCGAGGTACTCGCGGATCTTGGCCTCACCGTCCTCGATGCAGGGGCCGTGGGCCGGGTAGATACGGCCCGGTGTCTCGGCCAGCAGCCGGCGCAGGGAAGCCATGTAGTCGGTCAGGGAGCCGCTCTCGTGGGGAATCACGGTCGTGCCGACCCCCAGCACGTTGTCACCCGAGAAGACCGCGCGCTCCTCCTCGAGCCAGAAGCACAGATGGTCGGGCGCGTGGCCGGGCGTGTGCAGGCCACGCAGGGTGGCGCCTTCGGTCTCGACGCGGGACCCGTGGCCGATGGGCTCGATCGGGTAGCCATAGTGCTCGTCGTTGCCGGCCCAGGGGAGCTTCGAGACCGGCCGCTCCCCGAAGCGCTCCAGCACGGCCGCAACGCCGCCATGTGATCCGGGTGTCCGTGGGTGAGGACGATCTCCTGGATCTCCCGGCAGCCGGCCTCGTCCATGGCGCGCGCCAGCACGTCGAGGTAGGCGGGCATGCCCTGGCCCGGGTCGAGCAGGATCCGGCGCGGCCCGGTCCCGACCAGGTAGGTGTTGGTGCCCGGGCCGGTGAACAGGCTCGGATTCTGGCCGAGCGCCACCACCACGCGCTCCGACCAGACGGCCACGTCGGGCATTCGCAGGCCGATCATCGTGTTCGGGCTGCCGGTCTGGCTCACGGCTCGCTTCGTCCAAGGCTCACACGGAGCTCCTCTTCGGGAGGGGGAGGGCCAGCTACTCGCCGGCGAGGGTCATGCGCGCGATCCGCAGGGACGGCGCCGCCACGCGGCCGAGCCACCGCAGGTCCGAGCCCACGGCATCCACGTCGGCCAGCATGCGACCGAAGTTGCCGGCGATGGTGATCTCCTCGACGGCATGGCTGCGTTCGCCGTGCTCGATCCAGGTGCCTGCCGCACCGCGCGAGAAATCGCCGGTCACCGGGTTGAAGCCGTGGCCGAACAGGCCCGTCACCAGCAGCCCACGCGGCGTGTCGGCGACGATCTCGTCGAGGGTCGCCTCGCCCGGCTCGAGCCACAGGTTCGTGGCGGCCACGCCCGGACCGCTGCCGACCCCGCGGCCGGCGTTGCCCGTGGAGACGAGCCCCAGCTTGCGCGCCGCGTAGCTGTCGAGCAGATAGGATTCGAGCCGCCCGTCCTGCACGACCACGTTGCGCCGGGTGGGCAGGCCCTCGCCGTCGAAGGGCTTGCTGCCGAGGCCGCCGGGGCGGCGCCCGTCGTCGATCACCGTGACCCGGGGGCTGGCGATCGTATCGCCCAGCCGGCCCGCCAGGAAGCTCGACTCGCGGTAGACCGCGTAGCCCGACAGGCAGGCCACGAGGTTGCCCACCAGGCCGCGCGCCGTCACGGGGTCGAAGATCACCGGGACCTCCGCGGTGGCCACGCGGCGCGCGCCGAGCCGCCCGAGGGCCCGTCGCGCGGCCTCGCGGCCCACGGCCTCGGGCGCCTCGAGATCGGCCAGCCGCCGCGCCACGGTGTTCCAGTAGTCGGTCTGCATGCCCGAGGCATCGCTCGCGACCGGGACGCAGGAGAGCCCGTGGTAGGCGCTCTCGTACTCGGCTCGCAGGCCCCGGCTGTTCCCGAAGCTGATCCGGGCGAAGTCCGAGGAGGCCTGGGAGCCCTCGCTGTTCGTGATGCGCGGGTCGCTGGCCCGAGCGGCCGCCTCGGTCTGGCGCGCCCGCTCGATGCGCGCCTCGAGCGTCTGCTCCCGATCCCGGGCGTCGATCAGCCCGAGCTCGGGGGCGTCGGCGACGAAGCCGTCGTCGGGCAGGCCGGCGTGGGGATCGGGGGCGGTGGCGCGCGCCAGGGCGACGGTCTCGCCGGCCATCCGCTCGATCACCTCGGGCGAGAGATCGCTCGTGGAGGTGACGGCGGCCGAGAGCCCGGCGCCTCCGTTCACGAAGGCGCGGATCCCGAGGTCGCGCTCGCGCGCCTGCTTGGCGAAGTCGATCTCGGCGCCGCGGACCCGGACCTCGACGGCGTCGTTCTCCAGCACCAGGGCGTCGGCGTCGGCGGCGCCGGCCCGTTCGGCCGCCGCCAGCGCGTGCGCCACGGCCTCGAGCCCCGAGAGCGCGGCGCTCATCGCTGCGGGCTCCCCGGGCCCATCTCTCGGTGCCGCCTGCGCCCCGGGCTCATCCCTCGGTGCCGCCCACGGTCAGGCCGTCGATCCGCAGGGTCGGCATGCCGACCCCCACGGGCACGCCCTGGCCCTCCTTGCCACAGGTACCGATTCCCGGATCGAGCGCGAGGTCGTTCCCGATCCGCGAGATGCGGGTGAGGGCGTCGGGGCCGTTGCCGATCAGGGTCGCGCCCTTCACCGGTGCGCCGATCCGGCCATCCTCGATCCGGTAGGCCTCGTTGGCCGAGAACACGAACTTGCCGCTGGTGATGTCGACCTGGCCGCCGCCGAAGGAGACGGCGTAGAGACCGTTCGCGACGCCGCCGAGGATCGACTCGGGGTCCTCGGGGCCGGCCAGCATGAAGGTGTTGGTCATGCGCGGCATGGGCATGTGGGCGTAGCTCTCGCGGCGCCCGTTGCCCGTGGGCTCCATGCCCATGAGGCGCGCGTTCAGGCGGTCCTGCAGGTAGCCCACCAGGATTCCGTCCTCGATCAGGACGGTGCGCCGCGTGGGCGTGCCCTCGTCGTCCACGTTGAGCGAGCCGCGGCGCTCGGCGAGCGTGCCGTCGTCGATCACCGTGACGCCCGGCGCCGCCACGCGCTCGCCCAGGCGGCCCGAGAAGGCCGAGGTTCCCTTGCGGTTGAAGTCGCCCTCGAGCCCGTGGCCCACGGCCTCGTGGAGCAGGATGCCGGGCCAGCCGGGGCCGAGCACCACGTCGAGGCTGCCCGCCGGGCAGGGCTCGGCCGCCAGGTTCAGGGTCGCGATCCGGACGGCTTCGTCGACCAGAGGCTTCCAGGCCGCCGGATCGAGCAGCCGGGAGAAGGCGTAGCGTCCTCCCAAGCCCTGGCTGCCCAGCTCGCGCCGCCCCCCCTCGGCCGCGATCACCTGGACGTTCAGGCGCACCAGCGGCCGGACGTCCCCCACCCGCGTGCCGTCACTCGCGGCCACCAGCACGTGGCGGTGCTGGGATTGCACGCTCGCCATCACCTGGCGGACGCGCGGATCCCGGCTGCGCGCGTAGCCGTCGATCTCGCCCAGGAGATCGACCTTCTCGCCCACCGGGACCTCCGTGGGGGGCCGGGCCACGGGGTAGAGGTCGTGGCCGGCCGTGGCCCTCGCGGCCACCGCCACCGAGCGCCCGCGGCCGTCGCCCTCGGAGATGGCGCGGGCGGTGCTGGCGGCGACCTGCACGCTCGCGAGGTCGATCTCGTCGGCGTGGGCGTAGCCCTGCCGCTCGCCCTGCTGGACCCGTACGCCCACGCCCTGGTCGAGGTGGCGCGCGCCGCTCTTGACCAGCCCTTCCTCGAGAACGACCGAGTCCTCCACGGAGTACTCGAAGAAGAGATCGGCGTGGTCCACCGGGTGCGTGAGTGCGCTGCCGAGGCCGTCCTCGAGGCTCCGGTCGTCGAGGCCGAAGCGCTCGCGGAAGAACCCGACTGCCGCGTCACTCATCGATTCCTGCCCTCGGGCTCATGATCGCCGGACCCCCGCGCTCGTGGCGTTCGGGGGCTCCGCCCCTCGGGATCGGACCCCTCGCCACGGGAAGCGTCTTGGAGCGCCTGGATGCGCTCCGGCAGATCGGCCAGGGTAGCAGGCGCCCGCATGGCCAAGACGCGCAGGCCGGCGCGGCGCGCAGCGGCCAGATCCTGCTCCGGGTCGTCGCCGACGTGCACCACGGCCTCGGGCGGAAGGCCGAGCCGCTCGAGCAGGCGCTCGAAGAAGGCCGCGGACGGCTTCGTGGTCCCGGCCTCCGCCGGGCCGAAGACGACCTCGAAAAAGTCCAGTAAACCGAGCCCTTGAAGGATGGATGCCAGGCGATGGTCGAAGTTGGACGCGACCGCCAGGCGGAGCCCGGCCGCGCGCAGCCGCGCCAGCGCTCGGCTCGCGCCCGGGGCCGGCCGCCAGGCCGCCGGCGCAGCGTAGTGGGCGAAGAGCGCGTCGAAGAAGGCGTCGAAGTCCGCGAAGCGCGCGGTCTGATCCGTGGCCCGGAACGTCTCGCGCACGCGGCTCCGCCACCACGCGCGCTCGAGTGCGCGCACCCGTTCGGGGGGCTCTCCGGGAAACGCCATGTCCGGCGCCGCCGCCAGGATGCGTTCGAAGGCATCCTCCAGACGCCAGGCCGGCAGCGTCATGCCCTGGGCCCCGGCCAGCCGCGCGTAGGTCTGGCCCACGGGCTCGCGCAGCTGGAGGAGCGTCCCGACGGCGTCGAGCAGGACCGCGCGCAGCGGTGCGCTCACCGGAGGCGTTCCGCGCGCCGCGTGGCGTTCACGGGGAGGTGTTCCGGCGGCTGCGGCGTCCTCACTCGTCCAGGTACCCGAGCTCCCGGAGGCGCCGTCGCGCCGCGGGGTCGAGCTCCGGCGGGCGGGTCGGCGCGGGCCGGGCGGCCTGGCAGGGCGCCGCCTCGGCCCGGGCCAGCTCGGCCAGGCAGTGGGCGCGCTCGGGCTCTTCGCGGCTGCGGTCGTTCCGCTCCCGTGGGTCGCGGGCGAGATCGTAGAGCTCGAGGGTGTCCGAGTCCGCGTTCCAGATCGCCTTCCAGGGACCCTCGCGGAGGGCGACGTTCAGGTTGCCCCGGGTCGTCTCGAGCGGCGCGTAGTACTTCTTGCGGTTCCAGCGCGTGCTCACCACGCGCGGCGGCTCGTCCCCGGCTCCGCGTCCTTCGATCCACGGGACGAGGCTCCGGCCGGTAGCGCCCTCGGCCAGCTCGGGCTCGCCCAGCAGCTCGGCCAGGGTCGGGGCCACGTCGAGCAGGGAGACGGGCTCGGCGATCCGAAGGCCGCCATGGGCAGCGCCCGGCAGCCGGATCAGCAGGGGAACGCGCACGACCTCTTCGTAGAGCGCGTGGTCGTGCTGCCATCCGTCGTGCTCGCCCAGCGCCTCGCCGTGATCGGCGACCACGATCAGCACGGTGTTCTCGAGGCGGCCCCGGCGTCGAAGCTCGCTCACGACGTCGGCCAGTCGTCCATCGGCCCGCCGGACGTCCCCGTCGTAGAGCTTCTCGATGGGAGCGTGCAGCGCCGCCAGCTCCCGACGCTGTGCGTCCTGCTGGGCCTCGTTCCGGGTCGTGCCCAGCGGTCGGCCCGCGAGCCAGTCGACCCGAGTGAGCTCCCGATAGCGATCGAGCAGGCCGTTGATCCGCTCGAGCCGGCGGAGGGAGATCCCGCGAACGCCGCCGTGATAGGGGTCGTGGGGCTCGATGTTGTGGGCGTAGAGGAAGAACGGCCGATCTCCGATCGAATCGAGCCAGCGGCCGACCCGCTCGCCGTCGACGGCCGGGACGAGCCGGGACACGTCGAAGCCCCGGTCGAGCCCGCTCATGGAGCCCGCGAAGGGGTTGGCAAACAGGCTCGCCGTGCGCCGTCCGCTGGCGGCCATCCGCTCGGCCAGGGGCACGGTCTCCGCCGAGATCACGTCGCCGTCCACGGCCACCCGGTGCTGGCACAGGGGCTGGGACGTGAGCAGCGAGACCGTGGACGGAAGCGTCCATGGGGCGGGGGCGTAGGCCTGCTCGAAGAGGATGCTCTCGGCCGCCAGCTGGTCCAGGAAGGGCGTGGGCGAGGGCCAGCGCCCGTAGCTGCCCGTGTGGTCGGCGCGCAGGGTGTCGATCAGGAAGATCACCACGTCGCGCTGCGCGCGGGGCTGGGCGGTGCAGCCCGCCAGCCCGATGGCGAGCCCGAGCACGCCGCGGGCGATGCGGCCGGCTCTCAAGCCTGCGGCTTCCGGCCGCTGGCGATGAAGATGCGGGGCAGCTCGCGGGGCGCCGCGTTCGCTTCGAGCTCGATGCGCACGTCCTCGAGCCCGGCCTCCTCGAGCCATGCGCTCACCTCGCCGGGTGGGAAGCCGAGCCAGACCACCCCCAGCTCCTCGCGCATCCAGTCGCGGTCGTGGCGTTCGAAGTCGGCGAGCACCACCCGGCCGCCGGGCCGGACCACGCGGGCCATCTCCCGGATCGCGTCGGTGGGGCTCGCCAGGTAGTGGAGCACCATGTGGGCGAAGGCCGCATCGACCTCCGCATCCGAGAGCGGCAGGGCCTCGGCGGTCCCCTCGCGCAGCTCCACGGTGCCGGCCCCCTCGAGATTCGCGCGCGCCGCCTCGAGCATCCGAGGCGAGTGGTCCACCGCCACGACCCGGCAGCCGAGGGCCGCCAGCTCTCGGGCGAGGATGCCCGTTCCGGTGCCGACGTCGGCCACCGTCAGCCCGGGTGGTACGAGCCGGGCGACGGCGCGAGCGCGCAGGGCGTCGTCGTTGAAGACCTTCCGCAGGGCGTCCCACTCGGGACCGACGGCATCGAAGAAGGCGCGTGTGCGCGTCTGTCGCGCGTCGCGGTGCGCGGCCAGGGCGGCGGCGTCGCGGGCCGCGCTCGGATCGCCGGCCCGGGCCTGCGACACCAGAGTCCAGGCCGAACGCCAGGCGTCCGGCAGGCTCGGGCTCATCCGGTAGAAGACGAACGTTCCGTCGCGCCGGTCGCTCAGCATGCCGGCCTGGCGCAGGATGGCCAGGTGCCGGGACACGCGCGACTGGGCCATCCCGAGGATCGCCATCAGGTCCTGGACGGCCAGCTCCTCGCGCTCGAGCAGGGCCATGATCCGGATCCGGGTGGGGTCCGAGAGGGTCTTGAAGACTTTCTGGATGGCTTCGACGGACACGCTCTAGCTGCTCGCTTGCGGGCCGGAGCCTATCACGGGCCTAGCGGACCACCGGGGCCGCGAGGTTTCCGCGCACCCGGAGCTCCACGCTGCCGTCGGGGCCGAGCGCCAGGCCGGCGGATCGGAAGGTCGGTCGCAGGTTCCGATCCGAGACCTCCAGGTGCACGTCGAGCCGGAGGGGCGCCAGCCAGAGGCTCGGACCGGGGCCGGTGCCGCCGTGGGCCTGGGCCGAGACCATGGGGCCCTCCAGGGACACGTCCTCGAGCGCCACGGCGCCGTCGTCGCCGAAGCGGATCCGGCCGTGCAGGGCGTCGTAGGGCAGGGCGATGGGCAGGGACGGCGCCGCGAGCGATCCATCGCGGGCCGCGAAGCGCGCGTCGCCCACGGGCCGGCGCGCGCGCCAGTGCAGATCCGCTTGGAGGTCGAGGGTACCGTCGAGCGAAGCGCCCGCCGCGAAGCGGTCCAGGGGCAGGCGCGCGAGCTTCACGCCTTCGAGGCGCCCCTCGAAGCCCGGGGCCGCACCCACGCTGAGGGTTCCGGCGATGGCTCCGATGTCGGAGGCGGCGTCCAGGCGGAGCGCGGCGGAGCCCTCCAGCCAGGCGAGCGACCAGGCGGGGCGCAAGCTCGCCTCCTCGACGCGGGCCCGCGAGCCGTCGGGCCAGCGGATCGCCACGGCGCGGGCCACCAGGCCCGGCCCAGCCACGGTCCACCTCGGGTAGAGCTCACCGAGGGCGACCTCGGCGCCCAGGGCCTCGCCGGTCTGGCGCGCGAGCACGTCGCCGAACCGGTCGAAGGGAAAGCGCAGGAAGACGAACAGCCCCACGAGCCCGACGGCGGCGAGCGGGACGACCAGGGCCAGCAGCCAACGCGGCAGGCGCGCGGGAGCCGCCGGCGCGCGGTGGGCGGGAGGCGGATCCGTGGGGGCTGCGGCGGCCATGCGGCTCGGCGGACTCCCTGGCGGCCTAGACCGGCTCGAAGGAGGACACGGTGAAGGTCACGTCCAGCAGCTCGGGCTTGTCGGCGCGCGTGCGGATGCGCAGGGCCTTGATCGAGAGGAGCTGGGGCGCGCCTTCGATCTGGCCCAGGTACTGGGCGAGCTGGTTCAGGGTCACGCTCTTCAGCACGACCTGGACCTTCTCCTCCACGTAGCGGTCGCCCGCCGGTGCGGCCTGGGGCTCGAGCGATTCGATCTTGATGGCCGAGTTCCGCGCCAGGTTCTCGAGCGTGGTGAAGATGTTTCCCTTGGGGCCGCGGGCGATGCGCGCCTCGATCCGCCCGAGGCGTGCGGCGACCTCGTCGTACTCGGCCCGCTCGCGTGTCATCAAGCTGAGCTGGGTCTCCGCCCGGGCGATCCGGGCCTCGGCGTCCTGCTGGGCGCGGCGGATGGGCTGCACCACGGCCAGCCAGACGAGGCTCAGGCCGACGGCCACGCCGACGGCGGTCAGCGCCAGCCGTTCGCGCGGCGTCAGGTCCTCGAGGGCCGCCCCGATGCGAGCGACGATCTCAGCCATCGCCGTCTCCCTCGGCCAGGCTGATCGTCATGCTGAAGGTGTTGCCTCCGCGACGGTCGTCGGCCTGCAGCTCGCTGGTCTGGATGCGCGCGAACAGCGGGGTCTTGGCGAGCTCGCTGCGCAGGCGGTCGACGGTCTGGAAGCTCTTCGTATGGCCTCGAATCCGGATCACCTTGCCGTCGATGCCGAGCTCCTCGATCACCACCTCCAGGCTTGCGGGCACACGGGCCGACAGCTCGGCCAGCAGGCCGAGGGCCGAGAGGTTCCCGCGGTAGACGCCGAGCACCTCGGCCTCGTGGCGGGCCTCGCGGGTCGCCTCCCGCAGGGCGCGAGCCGGGTTGGGGGGCACGGGTCGCCCGGGAAAGGCCTCGCCGTAGAGCTGGGAGACCCGGACCTCGAGCGCGTCGGCGCGCTGGCTCGCCAGCCGCAAGGAGGTGAGCGCGTTGGCGCCGAGCAGCAGCAGCGCCAGCGCGGCCAGCAGCGCCGTCCAGCGCAGATCGCGACCGAGCCGACGGAAGTCGACCTTGTAGGCAAGCTCGTGCTTGCGAAAGTTCATGCGGGTGGTGCCGCGGGTGGTGCCGCGCAGGGCCAGGGCGGCAGCCGGCCCGAACACCAGCGGGTCGCCGCCCGCCACCAGGGAGACGGCCGCCGGGCCTTGGGGCAGCTCGAGGGGGGCCGTGGCGATGCCCGTGCGCTCGGCCAGGTACTCGTCGAGCCGGTGCAGGCGGGCGGTGCCGCCCACCAGGGTGACCCCGTCCAGTTGGTCCGAGGCCTTGCCCCCGAGCTGGGGCTCGAGGGCCCCGAGCGAGCGCACCAGCTCGCGTGCGAGGCGGTCGAGGGTGGCGAGGGCGCTCGGCACGCGCGCGGCGATCGCTGGCGCCAGGATGCCTTCCTCGTGCTTCAGGCGCTCGGCCTCCTCGGGCTCGCTGCGAAGGTCCTTCACCAACGCCTCGGTCAAGGCGCGGCCCGCTACGGGGAAGGAGCGTGCGGCCACGGGGCGGCCTTCCTCGAGCAGGCAGAGCGTCGACTTGCGATGGCCCACGTCGAGCAGGATCCGACGCCCCGGGAGGTCGAACAGCCCCGCCAGATTGGCGAGTACCAGCCCCTCCGCCTCGACCACGCGCGCTTCGAGGCCCGCCTCACGGAGCAGGTCCAGCCGCCGCGCGATCTCCTTGCGCGGCGACAGCGTGGCGACGAGCTCGGTGTGGGATCGGTCGCCCGCGATCTCCGCCCAGTCGATCACGATGTCCTCGAGCTCGAAGGGGACCTGGGACTCGATCTCGAAGGGAAGCGCCTGGGCGATCTTGCGGCGGTCGCGGAATGGGAACTCGACGGCGCGGCTCGAGACGCGGTCTCCGGGCAGCGCGTACACCACGTTCTGGGTGGGCAGCCGGTGGGTCTTGACCAGGGCGGCCAGGCGCTCGGCCAGGGTTCCGCCCGAGCCTCCGAGCCGGATCTCGCGCAGCTGGATCACCTCGAGCTCGCGCAGGGTCTGACGCAGCTCGACGGCCTTCACCGCGTAGCTGCCGACGTCCAGTCCGAGGATGGCCCGACTCATGGCCTTTCGATGGATACCTCAAGCACCGGTCGATTTCTCCACGGCCGGGCGCCCGGCCCCACGATCGCGGGCTCGTCCCGGCGTGTCATCTCATCCGCCAGGCCAGCAGGGCGGGCTTCTCGGGCTCGGTTCGGTCGAGGACGGCCTCGACCGTCCGCGTCACGTCGCCGACCGTCGCCCGGGAGATCACGGTGAAGACCTCCGTGGACCAGGTCGCCGGCGGGTAGAGGGTCCCCGGCACGACTTCGGCCAGCGAGCGGCAGCGCTCGTCGCTGGCCGACGCGTCGCACCACAGGCCGCCCTCGTCGCGGCGCGCCAGGACGTCGGCCACCTCGTCCGCATCGGCCAGACGGTAGTCCTCCGCGACCCCGTGGTAGAGGAGCCCCAGGACGTGGGGCGGGGCCGTGTTGGGGTTGATCCCGTCGCCCTTGATCCAGGGATGCACGCTCAGGTAGGGCCGCAGGGCCTCGAAGAGCGGCCCGTCGATGCCCTCCACCAGGCGCAGCTCGTCCAGGGACCGCAGCGGTCGGTTCGCGGCGCGGTAGGGCGGCGAGGCGTTCTGATAGACGGCATCCTCGGCGGCGCCCGAGCCGATCCTCGACTCGTCGGCATCGACGAAGTCGATCAGGTTGCGGGCCAGCTCGCCCGGGTCGTAGGGCTTGTCCTCGGGCCGGCCCGGCATCGCATCCACCACGTGCCTGAAGAGCGCCTCGAGCAGCGCCAGGGTCTGATCGTCGCGCATCTGGCCCTGGTCGAAGAGGGCGTTCAGATCGAGGCGCGCGCCCGCATCGAGGATCTGCAGGCGAAGCGTCGCATCCTCGCCCACGGGCAGGGGCCGCGAGCCGGCCCGGGCCCAGGCCTCGTCGGCACTGTCGACGCGCAGGGACGCGGCCTCCTCTCGGATTCGGTCCTCGAGCAGCAGCGCCTTGGCGATCTCCACGCCACCGCGGGCCAGGGCCTCGGCTTGCCGCGACGCGTCGCGGTGGCGCGCCACCAGGGTGTCCACGGCCGCGCGCCGGACGAAGGTGGCGACCGCCGTCGTGAGCAGCAGCACGAAGAAGAGCACGATCAGCAGCACGATCCCGTCGCGACGGCCGGCCAATCCCTCGCGCCGGCCCCGGCTGCCCTGCGCTCGGCCGGCGCTCATCGGCAGGACTCGAGCAGGACGTTGGCGGGGATCCCGGTGTCCTGCAGACATTGATCCTGGAGGCTCGGATCGTTCACGAGGTCGGCGAGCAGGGGCTGGAGGGCCAGGGCGGCCGGGTCGATGCAGTCGCGTACGCGCAGGCAGTCGCCGTCCGGCTCCGGGTCCCCTTCGGCGTCTCCGTCGGACCCGCTTCGGCCCAGGCGGGCGGCCAGGTCGAGGGCGCGCATGGGCAGGACGACCCGGCGTGTGAACGGACCGATCGTCGGGTCCCCGGCGTGCTCGGGGGCGAGCGAGACGGAGATCTCGGCCACCTCGGGCAGCTGGCTCGACTGCACCAGGGACGAGGAGTCCCAGCGATCGCTCCAGTCGCCGGACGCGTCCTCGAAGCGAACGCCGAACTCGGCCACGCCCTCGGCGGCCAGGAACACGCCGGGATCGTCGTCGCGAGGGAAGCGCCGGTCGAGCCCGTCGGACAGGCGCGGGTACGACCAGCGCAGCAGGTCCCGGCTCCCGTCGGCGGCCGGACGTGTGAGCCAGGCCACCTGGGCGAGGTCCGAGGCCGGCGCCGCGCCCGAAACCGGCGACCGGCCGAGGGTCACGAACTTCAATCGGTCCGCACCCGCGTGCCCGCCGCGAGCCTCGGCCAGGAAGATCCAGGGATGCTGCAGCGGGTCCATGGCCGGGGGCTTCTTCATCAGGCGCGCGGCCTCGAGATCGCGCGCCACGCGGTCGAGGATGGCGGTGGCGCGCCGCGTGCCGCGGGTCCGGTCGGCCGCAATCAGGCTGTGGGACGAGAGGTCCAGGTAGCCGTTCAGGGCCACGCCCGTGACGGCGACCACCAGCACCAGCACCGCCAGGATCTCGATCAACGTGAAGCCGCCGCGGTCGCCGGGGCTCACCGGGAGGCCCTGCCGCCGTCACCGCCGGCCGGTGCTCCGCCGAAGACCGCATTGCCCTGGGCGTCGAGCCCGGCCATGAGCCCCGCCTGGCCGAGGCGCTCCGCCACCGCCTCGGAGTCGAGGACGAAGGTCGTGCGCTCGACCGAGCGCTGCGTGAACGCGTCGCGCCAGCCGACGGTCACGTGCACCGAGAGCAGCACCGCGGGCTGGCCGCGCGCGGGCGCCAGCAGGCTCGGGAGCGACCGGGCCGGGTCGCTTCGCCCACCCTCGGCGGCCGCCCCGCCGGGCTCGAGCAGCTCGGCGGGCAGCTGGGCGGGTCCCACGTCCACGCGCACGGTGAATCCGTCCTCCTCGGCCTCGACCCGCCCGGGTCGGGGCGGCAGGCCGGCGGCCCAGGCCGCCTCGAGGTCGGCGAGTTGGCGGTCCGCGACCAGCGAGGCGCGCAGACGGCGGTCCGCATCCCCCTCGAGCGCAAAGCCCTCGACGCCCTTGGCGGTGAGCACGCCGTAGAACATGGCCATGATGACCGTGGCAGCGAGCACCTCGAGCAGCGTGAATGCGCCGCGGCGCCTAGCGGACGGCATGGACCCGCACCGCATCGGCCAGGGGCAGCACCTCGAGCTCCACCGCGTCTCCGGCCTCGTTGGCGAGCCGGATCCGCGCCGGCGTGGCCGAGCCGTCCGGCCAGAAGGCGATGGCCACGGCTCCGCGCTCGACCGGACCTTCGGGCGTCTCGACCCCGGCAAAGCGGATGCCGTCGGGCAGGGCCCGGCCGCGTCCGAGCCGCGTCGGCAGCGGCTCGAAGCTCCCGGCGGCCGGACGCGGCGGTGACAGGTCGACGGCGCCGCCGGGCTCCCGGGGCTCGGGCGCGGGCGGCGGCGGGGTCTCGAAGCGCTCGATCCCGAAGCGGTCGGCGTCGAGGTCGAGGGCCAGCCGGTGGGGTGTTCCGGTGGCGATCGCCTGCTGGCGGGCCAGCTCGAGTTCGGCGCGCAGGCCCTCGGCCTCCCCGTCCAGGGTGCGGCGCCCCCCGATCCCCAGGTTCGGAGCCACGAAGCCGACGAGCAGGGCCACGATGGCCACCACGGCCGTCAGCTCGATCAGCGAGAAGCCGGCCTTCGCGGCCGCACCCGGTCGGGTGCCGTGGGCTCGGCCGGCCGGCGCCCGGCCGCGCTCGGCGCCAGCTCGGCGCGCGTTCACGAGTCCCAGTTGCCGATGTCGGCGGCGTCCCCGGTTCCGCCCGGCGCGCTGTCGGAGCCCCAGGACCAGAGGTCGAAGCCGCGCGGGTTGTGCTCGCCCGGGGCCCGGTATTGATAGGGCTCGCCCCACGGATCCTCGGGCAGGGACTTGCGTCGGAGGTACCCGTCCGGCTGGTAGCGCGGGGGCTCGGGCGGCGTGGTCGGGCGCTCGACGAGGGCCTGGAGGCCCTGCTCCGTGGTGGGGTAGCGGGCGTTGTCCATGCGGTAGAGCTCCAGGGCGCCTTCCAGGCGATCGACCTGGGCCTGGGTCGTCTTCACGCGCGCCGAGTCGATCTGGCCCGCCACGTTGACGCCCACGAGCGCGACGAGCATGCCGATGATGACGACGACGGCCATGATCTCGATGAGCGAGAAGCCGTGGTGGCGGGTCTCCGACATGGGGCGGCCTCCTTGTCTAGCTGAGAGAGGTGGTGAGCTTCAGGACGGGTTGAAGCGTCGCCATGATGATGAGCAGCACGATCCCGACCATCACCAGGATCAGGACCGGCTCGAGCAGGGCCGTGAGGCGCGAGACCGTGGTCTCGACCTCTTCGTCGTAGGTCTCCGCCACCTTGGCCAGCATGGCCTCGAGCTGGCCGCTCTGCTCTCCGACCTCGATCATCTGGGTGACCATGGCCGGGAACTGGCCGCTCTGGCGCAGCGGGGCCGCGATCGACGCGCCCTCGGTGATGCTCTCTCGCGCCTTGTCGATGGCGTCGCCCAGGATCACGTTGCCGGCCACGTCCCGGCCCACGTCCATGGCCCGCACGATCGGGATGCCCCCGGCGAGCAGGGTCGCCAGGGTGCGCGAGAAGCGCGACACCGCCACCACCCGGGCCACGCGGCCGACCACCGGCAGGCGCAGCAGCATCCGGTCCCAGGCGCGGCGCCCGCGCTCGGTGCCCACGAAGGCGCGGAAGCCCGCGAAGGCGGCGAAGGCGGCGATCGCCAGGATCCACCAGTAGGCGCGCACCCACTCGGCGCTCCGGATGACGATCTCGGTGTAGACGGGGAGGTCCTGGTCGAGGCTGTCGAGCAGGTTCGTGATCTGGGGCAGCACGAAGGTCACCAGCACGCCGACCACGATCAGCGTGAAGAAGAGCATGAAGATCGGGTAGACGAGGATGGCGCTCACCTTGTTGCGCAGCCGCACCTGGGACTCCAGGTAGTGGGCGAGCCGCTCGAGGATGCCCTCGAGGGCGCCGCCGGCCTCGCCGGCACGCACCATGCTGGTGTAGAGATCCGAGAACACCGGGCCCGCGGCCATGGCGTCGGCCAGGGTCGCGCCCTCGTTCACCCGGTCGCGCACGCGGCCGAACTCGGCCTTCAGCCGCGCGTTGTCGGACTGCTCCGAGACGGCGCCCAGGGCCGAGAGCAGCGGCACGCCGGCACCCACGAGCGTGGCGAGCTGGCGCGTGGCCAGGGCCTGGTCCGTGAGCGAGACCCCGAAGCTCGGGAGGTGCAGCTCGAAGCGCGAGCGCTCGGCGGCCTGGGCCGCCCCCGCTGCGCCCTCGCGCAGCTCCGTCGGGAAGACGCCGTCGCTCCGCAGCTGCAGCCGCGCGGCGCGCGCGCTCTCCGCGTCCACGAAGCCCTTCAGGCTCCTTCCGGCGCCGTCGACGGCGCGGTATTCGAAGACCGGCACGGCGCCTCCTAGACCTCGGCGACGACGCCCTCGTCCTCGGTGGCGCGCAGCACCTCGGCGACCGACGTCGTGCCGGCCATGACCTTGCGCGCGCCGTCGATGCGGAGCGTGTGCATGCCCAGCCCCATCGCCTTGCGCTTGATCGTCTTGGCGTCGGTGTTCTGGGTGACGAGGGCGCGGATCTCGTCGTCGATCAGCAGCATCTCGAAGATCCCGACCCGGCCACGGTAGCCCGTCTGGCTGCAGCGGGCGCAGTGGCCCGGCCGGTAGGCCCGGACGGGCTGCGCCGGCCGTCGGATGCCGAGATCGCGGAACTCCTGGTCGCTCGGCTCGTAGGGCTCGCGGCAGTCGTGGCACAGCACGCGCACGAGGCGCTGGGCCAGCACCGCGACCAGCGAGGAGCCCACCAGGAAGGGCTCGACGCCCATGTCGACCAGGCGCGTGAGCGCGCTGGCGGCGTCGTTGGTGTGGAGGGTCGAGAACACGAGGTGGCCGGTGAGGGAGGCCTGGATCGCGATCTCGGCCGTCTCGAGGTCGCGGATCTCGCCCACCAGGATGACGTTCGGATCCTGACGCAGGAACGAGCGCAGGCCGGCCGCGAAGCTGAGGCCGATCTTCGGGTTCACCTCCACCTGGCCGACGCCGCGTAGCTGGATCTCGACCGGGTCCTCGATCGTGAGGATGTTCTTGTCGGTGCCGTTGATCTGGGCGAGGGCGCCGTAGAGCGTGGTGGTCTTGCCGCTGCCCGTCGGGCCCGTGACCAGAACGATCCCGTTGGGTCGCGAGATGAGCTTCGTCCACACCTCGAGCTGCCGGGCATTGAAGCCCAGGTGCTCGAGATTCAGCAGCTCCGTCGAGCGGGGCAGCAGGCGCAGCACCAGCCGCTCGCCGTGGGCCACGGGCACGGTGGAGAGGCGCACGTCGTAGTCGCGCCCGGCGATCTTCAGGCGGATGCGGCCATCCTGGGGGAGGCGCTTCTCGGCGATGTTGAGGCCGCCCATGATCTTGATGCGCGAGGCGATGCTCGCCTGGAGCGAGCGCGGCAGCGGCGGGATCGGCTCGTAGAGGACGTCGTCGATGCGAAAGCGTACGCGGATCTCCTCCTCGAAGGGCTCGAGGTGGATGTCCGAGGCGCGCTCCTTCACCGCGCTCTGCAGGAGTGAGTTCACCAAGCGGATGATCGGCGCGTCGTCCGCCGCGTCCAGCAGGTCCTTCGGCTGATGGCTGATCTCGTGGGCCATGGCGTCGAGGTCGAGGGCCGCGTCCTCGGCGAGCTTCTCGGCCGAGGCCGGGCCGCGGTCGTAGACGTCGTTGATCGCGGATTCGATGGCGCGGCGGCTGGCGATCTCGCTGGTGATCTCGGCGCCGTCGAAGAGCAGCCGGAGATCGTCGAGGGCCGTGGTGTCGAAGGGGTCCGAGACGGCGACCGCCACGCTCGCCTCGTCGCGCCGCAGCGGCA
>Ga0114931_10002980_pt1 | contig 21478 bp, 18 predicted proteins | sample 2SBtaG_FD_89579 | JGI IMG/M metagenome (GOLD analysis project Ga0114931, IMG submission 89579) | Deep subsurface microbial communities from Kolumbo volcano to uncover new lineages of life (NeLLi) - 2SBTROV14_V59a metaG | ecosystem: Environmental > Aquatic > Marine > Volcanic | place: Kolumbo...
ACCCAGCGCTCACATTGGGCAACTTCAGCAGCTTCTCTCGCTCTATCGCAGTACCCATGGCCTGGATCGGCCGTTCATGACGCAGATCGGCCGTTCATGGCCTGGATCGGCCGTTTGTGGCCTGGATCGGCCGTCTGTTCCCACGCTCACTCCGGATTCGCCACAGATCATCAGGATGAAAATATTTTTTCAATTCCATGCCACTCTTCCTCAGCACTCTTTGTCCGGTTCAGAATTGCCAAATTTCCCGTGAAAAATGCTGCCTGCAAGCCTTCATGGAACCTTCATGGAATCTGCACCATTTTTTCGCGATCGATACAACCCCTTGTATGCTAGCTACTTAGGGAATACAAGAAATCCGATTGACGGAACCATCGATCTGTGTAAGATCAGACTCCTCGAACAACTGGATATTGTGGGCAGAAGGGCATCGCCTACAATATATAGTGGTAGCTGAGTGAATTTCACTCGCTTTTTGCGAGTTTTGGCCCCTGAGGCCCTAAATCTTGTGTAGGCGGTGATTCTGAAGAACCGATCGTGGTTGTCAGGGATCTGCACGTGTGTACACTGAATTGCATAGTAAAGATGGTATGGATGCCCCTCTTACCCAAACAGGAGGTTCCCAATGTCCCTTGTCGATCCTGCGCCCCTCGCCGATCCCATGTCGGACTCTGTCAATCAAACTGGCGCCAAGCAAATGGGTTCTCCCAAGCACAATAGCGCTTCTGCTCAGAAAAATGGAAATGGCGAGTCAGGCTCCAAGCGAGGAGCTAAGCGATTTCATGGGCGGCTGAAGATCGATCCATCGTTCTGCCCGGCGGAAGCAGCCGATCCTTTTGAGACGATCCCATGGGAGACCCGTAACGCATCGATCAAGGGTGAGAACGGCGACGTGCTGTTTGAACAGACCAATTGCGAAGTTCCCGCCACCTGGAGTCAGTTGGCGACGAATGTCATTTGCAGCAAATACTTTTATGGCGAGGTGGACTCCGATCAGCGCGAAGACAGTGTGCGGCAGCTCGTGCATCGCGTGGTTCGGACCATCACCGATTGGGGCCTGGAGGATGGCTACTTTGCTTCCCGTGAGGATGGGGAGCGATTCTATCGCGATTTGGCCTGGCTTTGCTTGCATCAGTATGGCGCATTTAATTCACCGGTGTGGTTTAACGTAGGTTTGTACCACCAGTACGGCGTAGAAGGGGCCAAGTGCAACTGGCGCTGGGATCCGGTCTGCCGCGAAGTGGTGCAACCTGAAAATCCATACGAGTATCCACAAGGCTCTGCCTGCTTTATCCAGCATGTGGAAGATAACATGGAAGACATCATGGAGCTTGCCCGCAGCGAGGCCATGTTGTTTAAGTTTGGTTCTGGCACCGGTACCGACCTTTCCTCTCTCCGTTCTCATCGGGAAAAACTTTCTGGCGGTGGCCGCCCCAGTGGGCCGCTGTCGTTCATGCGAGTGTACGATCAGATTGCGGCCGTAGTGAAATCGGGTGGGAAAACGCGTCGGGCGGCTAAGATGCAATCCATCAAGGTGTGGCATCCGGATGTGATGGAATTTATTGAGTGTAAATGGAAGGAAGAAAAAAAAGCGCGTGTGCTGATTGAAAAGGGAGGCTACGAGGCGAATTTCAACGGCGAAGCTTATAGTTCGATCATGTTCCAAAACGCCAATCTGTCAGTTCGCGTGACCGACGATTTCATGCAGGCAGTTGAGAAAGATGCTGATTGGACAACGCATTGGGTGACCGATGTCAATCAATCAGGGCCGACTTATCAGGCACGCGAGATGTTGGGGCGGATGGCCGACTGTGCCTGGCATTGTGGCGACCCGGGTGTTCAATACGACACGACGATCAATAATTGGCACACTTGTCCCAATAGTGGTCGAATCAATGCCAGCAACCCGTGTTCGGAGTACATGTTTCTCGATGACACGGCTTGTAACCTGGCGAGCATCAACCTGATGAAATTCCGCCGTCCACAAACGGGGGCTGATTCGCGGGCTAGTACCGGTTCGGGGAAAGGGCCAAACGCGGAGTTTTTTGACCACGAAAAATTTCAGCAAGCCTGCCGTTTGTTTTTCATTGCCCAGGAAATCCTGGTCGATCATGCCAGTTATCCCACTCGCGATATTGCCCGAAACAGCCACCGCTTCCGTCCCCTGGGGCTGGGCTATTCGAATCTTGGCAGTCTGCTGATGACCGGTGGGATGGCGTACCATTCCGATGCTGCCCGCGGTGTGTGCGGCGCGATTACCGCCCTGCTGCATGGGACGGCCAATCGGACCAGTTGTGAACTTGCCGAAGCCGTCGGCCCATTCGAGGGCTACGAAGAGAATCGCGAACCGATGCTGAAAGTTATGCGAATGCATCGCGATGCCGCAGCGCGGATCCATCCAGAATGCCCTGAGTATCTGCGCAAGGCAGCAGGAAAATTATGGGACCAGGTCCTCTCCGCGGGGGCCGTGCATGGTTTCCGCAATGCTCAGGCCACGGTTCTCGCTCCCACCGGGACGATCAGTTTCATGATGGACTGTGACACCACGGGGATGGAGCCGGATATCGCCTTGGTGAAATACAAGCAGTTAGCCGGGGGAGGGATGCTGAAGATTGTGAATCAGGCGGTGCCGCAGGCATTGGCTCAGCTTGGTTACGAAGAGGGCGAAATCGAGTCGATTTTAGCCTTTATCGATCGGGAGGACACGATTGAAGGGGCCAGTGACCTGCGGCCCGAGCATTTGCCGATTTTTGATTGTGCGTTTACGCCCCAAAACGGGACCAGGAGTATCCCCTGGCAGGCGCATGTCACCATGATGGCGGCTGCCCAACCGTTCCTTTCGGGTGCCATCAGCAAAACGGTCAACATGCCTCGCAACACGACGCCCAAAGAAGTTGCCCAGGCTTACCTCGATGGTTGGAAGTTAGGGCTGAAAGCGCTGGCCATTTACCGGGATGGTTCCAAAGGCAGCCAGCCTCTCAGTACGGCAACGGAATCAGGGCAAGCGAAAGCGAAAGAACAAAGCCTGGCCAAGCCGCGCCGTGAGCGCTTACCCGATACCAGGCATTCGATCACGCACAAGTTTAGTGTTTCAGGACATGAGGGATATCTCACGGTGGGTCTCTACGAGGATGGACGACCCGGTGAACTATTCCTGACCATGGCCAAAGAGGGAAGTACGATTGGCGGTTTGATGGACGCTTTTGGAACTTGCGTATCGATGAGTTTGCAGTACGGTGTGCCCTTGGAGGATTATGTGCGAAAATTCTCACACATGCGGTTTGAGCCTCAGGGCCACACCAAGAACCCGGATATCCGTATTGCCAAGAGCATTATCGATTACATCTTTCGTTGGTTGGGCATTACTTTCCTGCCCGGATATAAGGAAGCCAATCTGGGGATCCTGCCCGGGGAATCGGGTACGGTTTCTACGGGATCATCTTCTAGGCCCTTGGCTGGAACGGATTCAGTGCTGGGAGGCAATGCCCCTTCCAAGTCCGATACCAGCCTGACAGCAGACGCTAAGATCCAGCGACAGGAGTCTGAACGGCGGGGAGGGAGCAGTTCGGTTGGTGAGGGGGCCCAAGTGGGAAATACAGGATCTACCATCCACCGCGGTCCGCCAAAAGTTCCCAATGGCCCAATCGCTGCCAAAGGCCAAGCCAATGGTACGTACAGCAGCAAATTGCTGGAACGGGCCGGTGTGATGGTCAAAGGCGAAAGTCAATCTGCAACGGCCCGTAGCGATCAGTTTGCCGGCTTCCAGGTCGATGCTCCATCATGCGACAACTGTGGAGCGATTACCGTGAGGAATGGCAACTGCTATTTGTGCCATAATTGTGGCAACAGCATGGGCTGCTCTTGATCTGGCCAAGCCGGATTTTCCGTCCTGGCCGCGTGGATAGCTGGCATTTGAGGGGCATTATCGGTGCGCGCGGCCATACGGAAAAATTCGTTTGGCGGGAGGGTCTGGCCAAGCCGCGGTTCTGGCCAAGCCGCGGGTCTGGCCAAGCCTCACTTGTTGTCCTGCCGCGGTTGGGCGTTGTTGGATGGCATGGTGTGTGCGCGCGGCAGGCCAACAAGATGAGTTTGGCAAGATGAGTTTGGCAAGATGAGTTTGGCGGCTAGGGTCTGTTTGGCCAGCCTCGGTCGTGTAGCATGTCGTGAGAGCTGTGTGGCACGTCCCAGAGCTTCGAGCGATGGGCGTGGTGGAATCGCCAAGCCGCCATACCACCAGACAGGAACCAAACATGAAACCACAGTTTACTCCTGGCCGTATTCTGGCGGCGGTCTTGGTTGTCCTGCTGCTTGCCGTGGTTGCTGGTCTCCTGCTGCCTGGTGCGTACACCACCGAGCAGGCTGCCGAGCGGTCGTTTGACGTCGAAGAAGACTTTACCAAAGTCCGCAAGATTATGGTTCGCACCAATGCGGCCAAGGAACTTGTCACGATGGGGGGGGACAGCGAATTTGTCGAGCAGCAATGGAGCGATGGCAGCGCTGAATTTAGTGGGAAAAATCTCGGCCAGGCCCTGTTACGAAGCGCTTTGTCCGAGGATCCTGATTGGAAGTTGAACTTGAAGGGAACCTTGAAAGTCCGCACCCTGAGCGACACCATTGGCCATGAAGTTATCGACCTACGGCAGGATGTGGAAATTGTACCGGACTGGCTCCAGTCCCAGGTAAGACTCAAACGAGGAACGCGGCGCCTGTTGGGATATTCAATGACTACCAGGCTGGCGCGTGTCAAGGACCACACGCATGTCGAGCTGAAACTGGCGAAGAAACTCAAAATCAAACTGCCTTGGTTTGCACATGGAGTTGCCGATCGGAAGGTTCACGCCGCAGTCGAGCAATCGCTGGCAGGTCAGGAGCGGGCCATCCGTCAACTCCTCATGGAAAATGCCGATAAAGCGGGCCTGTTTCCCCTGCATTAAAGTGATAGCAGTGGCATCTTGCTTTCTCGATTGACCCGTTCTGGCAATCCGTCTAATCTCCGCAACTCGTGGATCCCAGCCAGGCTACGGTCAGGTTGATATGCATTCGCCCCACGGTAAGTCGTACTGCCGTGCAGACCCGAGGAGAATCGATGAACAACCACCCGCAGAATCCAGAGTCTCCCAAAACAGCACCGGTTCCGATGTTGGATGTCAATCGTCAGAATGTTCCCCTGCAGCAGCAGATTTCCTCGGCAATGGCCCAGGTATGCCAATCGGGTGCGTTTGTGCATGGCCCGGCGTGTCGTCAATTGGAATCGGTCATCGCCGACTACTGTGGGGTGGAGCACGCAGTAGGATGCGCGTCGGGTAGCGACGCACTGCTGTTGTCACTGATGGTATTGGGAGTCGGTCCTGGAGATGAAGTGGTACTGCCCAGTTTCACGTTTTTCGCGACGGCGGGAGCGGTGGTCCGCCTGGGCGCGAAACCTGTTTTTGCCGATATATTGCCCGCCACATTCAACATCGATCCGGCTGACATTGAGCGGAAAATCACATCCGCAACCAAAGCCATTCTTCCGGTCCACCTGTTTGGCCAGCCTGCGGATATGGACCGGATTGCCGATGCCATTGCAAGCAAGCGTGGCTCCGCGGCAGCAATTCCGATTGTCGAGGATGCGGCTCAGGCCATCGGAGCCCAGCAGGGTGGCCGGCGGGTCGGCGGACTGGGAACCTTGGGATGTTTTTCTTTCTACCCGACCAAGAATCTTGGCGGCTTCGGAGATGGTGGCATGATGACCACACACGATGCCGGCCTGGCGACCAAATTACGTACCTTACGCGATCATGGCCAGCAGCCTCGCTACCATCACCGCCTGGTCGGTGTCAATAGTCGACTCGACACGCTGCAGGCGGCCGTGTTGAATGTCAAGCTCCAGTACCTGGATTCATGGGCGGCGGAGCGTGCATGTCATGCCAATCGCTATCAGGCGGAACTGGACCGTTTGGGATTGGCCAATCAGTTTGTCCATCCGCAGGTGGCTGCCGGTTGCCGCAGTGTCTGGAACCAATACACGGTGCGAGTGCTCGGCGGCCGCCGGGACGATCTGAATCAGGCGCTCTCTGCCCACGAAATCGGCTCCGCCATATACTATCCCATTCCGCTATATCTGCAAGAATGCTTCCAGTCGTTAGGATACCAGCCGGGCAGTTTGCCGCATACCGAACGGGCCGCCAAGGAGGTTCTCAGCCTGCCGGTCTTTCCAGAATTGACTGCGGCCGAGCAGGATCGGGTTGTGGCCGCTCTGGCATCCTTTGCTGGGGTCTTGGAGTTGCCCAATGCGATTGCCAGCGAACCAGCGCAGGATGCGGCGTAAGGGTGCCAAACCTCCGTATCCCCCATCGTTTCTTGATCTGATGATCAGCCATCATTCAGTGCTTCCAAAGGGTCACTCAGCCCTACCAGGATCCAGGGCGATAAGCTGCCCGGAGCAGACGTTTTACCGTTAGCACGCTGCCGGGTCGGCTTCATCGGCCATTCTTGGAACGACGGTCATTCGTCTTCATTCCTGCTACGCTGAATTTCTTTTTTGCGACCACTGGACCGCAGCGCGGCAAAGGAGCCAAGTATTACGCAGAGAATCACTAGTCCCCATGCCATGCGAATCATCTCCTCCAGAGGAAAATTAGAAAGGCCGAGTGTTAGTATACCAGACTCCAGGGCCATTGTCCGCGAGGATTTCGCAAATCGACCTGCCTACGAAGTCGACCAGAACAAGGATCCCGCCCGTGAGGTTATGCGTCTAAGACTCGTTTCACCTCGTTGACAATGTTGCTCCCACTTTCCCGCATGTCTACCGTGCGGCTTGTTCCTTGAGCCAGATCTTTCACCTGGCACTGGCCAGCCATGAATTCATCTTCACCAATCACCAGGGCAACGCGAAAACCCTTGCGATTGGCGTATTGCAGCTGTTTTCCCAATTTTTTTGTTTCTGGATAAAATTCAACCCGCAGGCCGGCTGCTCGGAGTTGGGACGCCAATCGCAGGTAGTCCCCCAAGTGCTCGGCGGCAAAATAAGGCAAAAAGACCTCGGCCGTGGTTGAAGCCTCCTCCAGAAGGTCGAGTTCTTCCATGGCGGCCAGGAGCCGGTCCAGACCCAGCGATGCGCCCACGCCTGGCAGTTGCTGCTTGGTGTAGAGCAATGCCAGGTTGTCGTAGCGGCCGCCACTACAGACGCTGCCAATTTTTGGCAAGTCGTCCAAAAAGGTTTCCACGACCATACCCGTGTAGTAGTCGAGTCCGCGGGCAATCGAAATGTCCAGTTGGAGGTGATGGGCGGCAATTCCTGCCGCCTGGCTTCCTGCCAGCAACTGGGTCAGATGGGCGAGTCCCGCTTCGCCCTCCTCGCTACCCGCGATTAAGGGTTCGAGTTGGCCCAGGATCTCGGTGTTTCCATGCGGACTAGTTTCTCCATGCAGTGACGCCAGTTGCAGCACTTGCCGGGCCTGTTCGTCGGAAGCTTTTGCGCTGCGGACCATCTCCGCGGCGACCCCTTCGGCACCGATTTTGGGGAGCTTGTCCAAGGCTCGCAGCACGGTCCCCGTTTGCCCGCGGAGTCCCAGTTGGTCCAGCAGTCCCGTGAGCACCCGGCGGTTGTTCACACGGATGGTGAACCGTTCAAAACCGAGCGATTGAAGCAGATCGTGAATGACCAGAATCGTTTCGATGTCGGCCACCAGCGAGTTGGTGCCGACCGTGTCGAAATCACATTGCCGAAATTCCCGGTAACGACCTCTTTGGGTGTTTTCACCCCTCCATACATTGGCGATTTGGTAGCGTTTGAAGGGAATGCCCAACTGGCCGATATGCTGCGCCACAAATCGTGCCAGCGGCACGGTCAGATCGAACCGCATGCCGACCAACCGGCCCCCATGATCTTCGAACCGGTAGAGCTGCTTGTCCGTTTCGGCGCTTCCCTTACCGGTGAGAATCTCCAGATATTCGAGAGCCGGGGTGTCAATCGGGCTGAAACCGTAGGATCGATAGACGCGCTGCGCAGTCTCGATGATCGCCTCACGGGGGATCATGGTGGCGGGCGGATAGTCGCGAAATCCTTTCAGGGTGCGAGGTTGGATCATTCGAAATTCGGAATTCGGAATGCGGAAGGTGGAATGCCAGTCGTTGCTGTTTTCAAAGTACCGGCAGCAGCTCCGGTTGGCGACTGCGAATGCTCTGGCCTTTCTTCTGAATCACCGCCTCGGTATATTCCTAGACCTGCTCAGGCGTTTCCAGGTAAAATTCGTAGGTCCAGTCCTCTTCATATTCGCAGTTTTCGGTTGTGTAGTCGCGACAAATCTGGGGCCTTGTTTGGTAAATTCCACAGCGATTGTCAGTTTGCAGGTGCTTGCAGACGGTGTGGACCAGCAGATACCAATCGTTGTCCTCTTTGAAGATGCTGGCCCGATCGTGCAGCAGAAACCAGCGCAAGAATTCCAGTTCCGCAAATGTTTCGGGCGTTTCGATCGGCATAGCAAAATAGCGACAACACTTAGCGGTGCAGTATTCACACAGTATTTCGCCCTTGGGTAATTCGTGGCGGTGGATCTTGGTGGTTCCAAAAGGGAGCCGGGTGGCCCCCTTGGTACTTTTGCCAATAGAGGGACTAGTCGCAGAGGGACTAGTCGCAGAGGGTCTCGGCGTGGAGGGGGCGGCCATGGCGGAGTTACCTGTACTTGTGGGACCTGAGCATTCGTTCCGGTACAATTCCTGTACCCCCCCAATGGACCCACGGCCTAACGTGAGCCTAAGCGACAGGCAGTCCGAAACGGGCGTTTTATCCGCTGGCATGTTGCCTGGGTCCGCCTCATTGGCCATTCCATGGGGCCATGCAATGGGGCCATTCATTGGAGCCGCTAATTCTATCATGGTTGGCAGGAAGTGGCCAGTAGCAAGCTGCTTCGACAATACCCGGATACCGGGCTGCCCTTGGTTGCTACGATCAAAATTCCCCCTGCAGCGACTGGCTAACCAAACGGTCCTGCTTTTTGTAGCATTCTCAGCACGCTTGGTTCGTCGGTGACCGTGTGCACCTCAGCCCGTGAGAACCAACGCAGAGCGTTGGATTCGCTGCTGATTTTCAGCTGCTGATCCGGTCCAGCCACAAATAAAAAACGCAGATCATGGTGTTCATGGTTCGGTTCCAACAGGGTGCCATCCGGGCTGTATCGGGCTGGGATCTGGTGGATGTCGACGTCCAACGGCACGACCCTGTTTCCGCCGCCGATCAGCTTCAGGTTGGTCAACCCGGTTTCTTCCCAGACTTCGCGCCGGGCGACGGCCACGATGTCGTTTTGACCGTCGGCATGCCCACCCGGTTGGAGCCAGCGAGCCAGTCGGCCGTGGTGCAGCAGTAGGCATTGGTTGCGATCGGCAGACAACACCCAGGCCGATCCGGTGATATGTCCCGGGCAGCAGGTGCGTTCAAAGCAATCGGGCTTGCCTTCGACCAGGCGGCGGATGCGCCGGACGACCACCTTTTCGTCCGGAAATCGCTTCAGGTAGCCGGATAGCATTTCTAGTATCGGGCGACGGTGCATGGGCGTCTTGGAGTCGTTGAGGATAGGTCAGGTGACGACTTGGTATTTTTCCCGTACGAGTCGGGCCGTTCGTTCGCGGGGCCAATCGTCCAGTGGCTGCAAAGCGTGCCAGTCTCGGGTCAATGCCAGAACCAATTGGTCTTGCGTGGCCGGCAGATTGGCCAAAAACGTAGCATGCGGTCGGGACGACCGATAATCGGGTTGTCGTGGAGGTGTTTTCAGCCAACGGCTGATTCTGGGCAGATCGAAATCGTAAAGTAAAGTGCCATGATAGAGGTAATGCGTCCGCTTGCAACGAAGGCTGTTGCCTGAAAATTTGTAAAGGCCTGTTTCCCCACATGGGAGGCGACATGCCGGGAGGGCCAGGTCGCTGATGCCCGCCTGGACGATGCCGGGAGCCAGGCTGGACAACGATTGGGCAATCCTGCCCAGCACAAACCGATGGGTTGCGTTGATGTCAAGAAGCGGTTGAAATGGCCTGTCTGGATAGGCCTCGTGGTGAGGAACCCTACTGCCATGATCCTCGGAGCCAGGAATCCTCTGGCCCTGGCCAATTTCTCCGTAGCCAAGCACCAGGGCGTACATCAGGCAACCTGGTCCCGCGACGATCGTGGCGCCACCGCTGGTGCGACGCAGTAAAGGCACCCCATCGCGCGCGCAGGTGGCCAGTGCCACTTCCTGCTGCGACTGGGAGGAGCGTCCCAGTACGACGAAATACTGCTGAGGTTCCCATAGCCGCAAGATACCTGAGGGCCTGGCAAGGGCCGCTGCGCGGGAGGAAGCAGAATCCGAGAGTGGTTGCGCCTCGGCGGCCTCCAGCAATGCTTCGTCGAGGGCCAGGTTGGCGGCGGCGGTTTCTAAGGTCAGACGCAGATTTCGCATTCGTGGGTTGATGCTCCGGGGTTGGGTTGACCCACTCCCTGGGCCAATTACACTCATAAGGGCTTTGGCAATCCCAAGGATTCCGCCTGGAACGGATAGCCTGCCGGCTTGTTTTTCAAAACGCTTCCGAAGGCGATCCCTCCAAAAAATCCCTCCAATATTTTCGATTCTCCCCCATTCCCACCTCCATCATACCACTTCCATGTCCGCCAACCAGCCGCCAGAATCGGCCCTTGACCGGTCCGCACCAGACCAGGCGGTCAGCACAGACCAACTGCTGCCGCCTGTGGAACCACCGAATGCCCGTTTTATCGTCCAGCTTTTTGTCGTACCGGCACTGATTGTGCTGTGCGTGGTATTGATTTGGCTGTTGTTTGGTTGGTTAGCCTCTCGTGGTGAGACGGATGCGAGCGGCATGGTCCAAGCACTGCGCAGTTCCACGCATGCGCGCTGGCAAGCAGCCAACGAACTGGCCCACATGTTGCAAATGGAGCAGCGCTACCCCAAGTTGAAAGAGAATCGCCAATTGGCACGCGAATTGGCTCAATTGCTCAACGAATATCTGATAGCAGGCAATACGGATGAAAATTCCATCAATATGCGCTCGTTCCTGTGTCGCACATTGGGTGAGTTTCGGGTGGCTGACGGGCTGACCGTGTTGCTGAAGGTGGCTCAAGAAGATTCGCAACGCGACGTGCGCCGCGAGTCGATCAAGGCCCTGGCTGTGCTGAGCAGTACGCTCGTGGAGCGGAAACCTCCGGGTGGGTTCGATGCGGACGAATGGACCGATGCTTTGATTCGATTGTCCAGAGATCCGGACGATTTGATCCGTTCGGAAACGGCGTTTGCCATGGGCGCCTATCTTGAAGGTAAGGTCGCTGCTGCAAGGCTGAGGGCTGAGTCCGAGGCACCGAGTGGCCAAGAGAAAGTTTCTGAAGATCCGCTGGTAAAACAGCTGGAGCGTCTGCTTGACGACGCGCATGTCGATACGCGTTACAACGCGGCGTTGGCCCTGGCGCGGGTGGGCAACTTAAAAGCGGCAGGAACGATCGCTGAAATGCTCGATCTCAAGGCACTCGCTGTAAGCATGGCAGGAGAGCAAGACCCTCGCCAGCAGGCCTTTAAGCGGAATCTCATGTTGCGAAACGCGATCCAAGCGGCGGACAAGTTGCGCCAGCAGAACCCCCAGCATGATTTGAACGTATTACAAAAGGCATTGCGGGCTTTTCTGGATACCGCGCCGAGTGTTACCGGGCCGGCTCCTCTGCCGCACGAATTGCTGGATCAGGCAGACAACGTGCTGCATGCATTTTAGGCTCTGTAGGAAGACTCCAGGCAAAGCGTGCTGCTTGTGCCGATTGCGCAAGTCGGAGGTTGCAAAAAGTGCACGTACGTGGCAAGTGTCCTATTGATGCAACGTACCAGTTTGGCACAAACTGGAGAGGGCCTTGGCCAGTCAAAGCTTGAAACAGAGATGCAAATGTTGGTTGGCGAGTCAGCTAGCAAGAATTGTTGGCGTTGACGGTTTGCCTTGTCGAGTTTTATCGGCAAGACTTGCACTAAGAGTAGGGGGGCTTTTCAAACAGAACGCTTCTGCATGCATGGAATCGGGCTGTTCCGTCTGAATCACAAGGGGGTCGGAACGGTAAGGGGGCGGAACTTCCAGTGCGAATTTACCAGGGGAAAATCATGTTGGACACCACTCGTCGGGCGTTGGGCTTCGTTGGTTGGGCTTTTTTGGGGTTGGGAGTTACTGCTCCGCGGGTCACCGCGCAATGCTGTGAAACCGCCTACCGGTTGCAATGTCAGACGGTGTACGAGGAGCAGCAGGTAACCGCCTATCGACTGGATTCAGAAACCGTTTATGACCAGCGCGAAATTGTGCGTAAAGTACCGGTCTGGGAAACGCAGACGCGCCAGCGACGCTATAAGGTCACTCGGCCGGTTCGCGAGACCAGCATGCGGGAGCAGCACTACACGGTCCAGCGGCCTGTTGTGGAAACGGTCATGCGCGATAACAGCTACAACCGTGTTCGCAATGTGGTGGAAACTCACCAGCGGGAGCAGCGTTACACGGTCCAGCGGCCGGTATGGGAAACATCCGAACGAGAGGAACGTTACACGGTTCAGCGGCCTGTCACGGAGACCGTCCAACAGGAACGGCGTTATACCGTGATGCGTCCAGTCGTCACGTACCGCCAACAGGTTGTCGATCGGGGTTGTTATGTCCAACAGGTAAGCTACGTGCCAGGTGCCAGCCATCGTGGTTTGACTTGGGTTGCCGCTTCACCTGTAGTCGATCCGGTGACTGGGGTGGTGCAGACGCAGCGACCTGGTTTGGTATGGGCCAACATCCAGGCGCCGCCCAAGCAGGTGATTCGCCAGGTCTGGAAACCGAATCTGATCACGCAGCAAATTCCGATTACCCAGTACAGTCCCCAGGAAGTGGTCCAGAAAGTTCCAATGCAGGTCTGTCGTTATGTGCCGCAAGAGATGGTTCGCAAGGTGCCGGTGCGTACCTGTCGCATGGTGACCGAGGAGCATGTCCGCAAAGTGCCCTATACCACCTGCCGACAGGTGGTTGAGCGCGTCGAGCAGAAGGTGCCCGTGCAGGTTACCCGCATGGTCACCGAACAGCGAGTCCGAAAAGTTCCGGTGGTAACTTGCCGCTATGTCCAGGAGGAACATGTGGAACCGTATAACGTGCGCGTCTGCCGGATGGTCGAAAAGCGAGAGACGGTTCAAGTTCCGCGGACGGTTTGCCACAAGATACCAATCACCTACACGGTTAAAGTTCCGCGAACCATCCTGGTACGCGTGCCGGTGGAATAGGCCCTGCGGACCAGAAATTGCACCGCAAATACTCCCATGGGGGGTGGGGGTTGTTGACAATCGGTAAGTGCTAGCAGAGACTACGAGCGAGTCTTATTTCTTGCCTTTTTCCTGAGCAGCCCTGGCCGGTGGTGAGCCCATGTCGCGAAGTATGGATCTGGATGGCTCCACCGGTACGGATTCTTCCGTATCGCCGCCAGCCACGGAAGATTCTTGCTCCGCGAACAGGGCGGAGCCTTCTGCCGCGGGGCCTTCTGCTACGGGAGCTGATGCCACGGGGCCGGTTGCCTTAGGGCGATTGGCCACAGCTCGCGTTTTCCTGTTAGGCAAACTGGCTGGCATGCCGCGCAGGGAAGTAAAGCGGATCATCCGACAGCAGGGGGGGCGGCTGATTGAACCGAGGCTTGCCAAAATCGAAGCCCAAGAGACGGGCCACTCGGTCCGTTGTTCCCATGCCGGAATGGTCGAGACGGAGGGTGGCAGTCCTGGGAACGCGTGCGAGGCGGAGGTCACGATGGTGGTGGTTGGAGATAATCTTGCTGGTTGGCATGCCCATTTGCAGCAACAGTATCCCGCGATTGCCTTGGGGGTGGACTCGGGTCGTATTGAGTTGCTCCAGGAGTCTGAATTCTGGGCTCGTGTTGGCTTGATGGATTCGCAGGATGCTGTGCGTCGTCTCTATACTCCGGCCATGCTGGCCGAATTATTAGCGGTTCCGGTGGCCGCCATTCGGCGTTGGTATCGTCAAGGCACGCTGGTTGCCTGTCGTCATGTACGGCGCCTGCCTTACTTCGATTTTTCCGAAGTATCCGTTGCCCGGCATTTGGCCGATTTGCATAAGGCGGGCTGTTCCTTGCGGGTGATTGATCGCAAATTGCAGGAGTTGGCTGCAATGATGCCCGATTGCGGGCGGCCTCTCGCCGAATCGGGGATCGTTGTCGAGGGGCGCGGTTTGTTCTTCCGACGGGGTAACGATTTGGAAGAGCCAGGCGGCCAGCGGCAATTTGAATTTGACCGTCTGGCCTGTGAGGAAGATCCGGAGACCGGTCCGCGGAAAGAGTCGATTCCGTTGGTTGTGCAAGGGGCTTGCGCCGAAACGGCAGCTTCTGTTTCGGGCCGGAGTCTTCCTGATTCCGACGCTAAATTGACGACGGTGGACCACCTCCGGCAGGAGGCCATCCAGTATGAGGATCAGGGCTTGCTCGATATGGCGGCGGAAACCTATCGTGCCATTTTGATGGCTGGTGGGCTTTCCGCGGAAATGAATTTTTCCCTGGCCGATGTGCTGTATCGCCAGGGTGATTACACCGCCGCACGTGAGCGGTACTACATGGCCATTGAAATGGACGAAGAATATGTCGAGGCGCGTGCCAACCTTGGTTGTGTGCTTGCTGAGTTGGACGAATTGGATATGGCGGTCGCTGCGTTTCAGGGAGCCTTGGCTTATCATGCCGATTACGCCGATGTCCATTACCACATGGCAGGCGCGCTGGAGCGATTGCAGCGACACGAAGAGGCGCATGTCCATTGGCGGAAATTTTTAGCATTGGCTCCCGAAAGTGCTTGGGCTGAAGTCGCCAGGATGCGATTGGCCGTCGTTTTGGATTAAGAGTAAGAAGCGCCTAATACGGCTTCCGGCCGTGAACGGCTAGGATAATCAAGAGGGGCCCTCAGGATGCTTAACCGGTTGAATTTCGGCACAGATTGCTTATCCTGGTAATCCCGCTGGTCTGTATGCTTGCCTTGCCATGCCCGAAATTCTCTTCCATTATGAGCGTGTTAATCCCACCAGCTGGGCCTATCTTTCTTCGTTGTTGATGCTGGCGCTGTTCTTCAAGTTCGATCGGGTATGGAGCATTCGCAATCTCGATTTGTTCTTGATGATCTCACTGGCCCCCGGTTTGTTGTTGGTGCAATACGCCTGGGAAAATATCGGTCTGGCGGAGAACGCGAGGGCGGCTGAATACCTGGGGTTTGTCTGGCTGTTTGTCGCAGACGGTCTGTTGCTGCTCCGATTGCTATTCGATTCGGCGATGGTACGGCGGCCTTTATTGGAACCGAACCTCAACGCGGCGGGCATGTTGTTTTTAGGCGCATCGCTGTTGTTTTTTTTGATGGCCAATGTGGTCACGGGAAAACCGAAGCCGGAGGATCTCTCGCCAGCCCGTGCGGTCGAGGCGATCCAGGCAGACCAGAAAGATCTGGCGGATACTGGCAGGTCCAATCGGTCCGGTACGGAAGGCCCCGGTTTTTGGCTTGTCTATCGTTTGCCAAGGATTTCAACTCAAACGGTCATTGAAGCGGGGCCGGCCCGAGGGAATGAATCGCCCGAAGCCAAGGATGAGCAGGAACTACGGGTTCGTCAGGCGACGGCCCGAGTGATGGCCATTTTATCCCACATTCTGATTGTGACGGGACTGTTGGCGATAGGTTATCGCCACTTTGACAGTATCATTGCGGGTATTGCCTGTGCGACCCTCTATCTCATGTTGCCCTATACGGCGCTGTGGACAGGCAGTGTTGAACATGCGCTACCATCGTCGTTGCTGGTATGGGCCGTGGTGCTTTATCGGCGTCCATTTTGGTCCGGAATGATGATTGGTCTAGCTTGCGGCACCATTTATTATCCTCTTTTTTTGTTGCCACTGTGGTGCAGTTTTTATTGGGAGCGGGGCCTTCGGCGTTTCGTTTTGGGTGTTTTGCTGATGGTTGGGGTCCTGATTGTGACACTGGCCTTGACTTCGACGAATGCAGAGCTTTTTTTCGCTCACCTAGTGCAAATGTTTGGCTTCCGACTGCCTCGTACAGAAAATTTGCAGGGAATATGGAAATATTGGAACGCGGTCTATCGGCTGCCCATTTTAGCCGCCTATATCGCCTTGTCGGTCAGCTTTGCCATTTGGCCCACTCAGAAAAATCTCGCCACGCTGATCAGTGGAATAGCTGCTCTGATGGTGGGGGCCCAATTCTGGCATGCCAGTGGCGGAGGAATTTTCATCGCCTGGTACTTGCCCTTGCTGCTGTTGACCATTTTTCGCCCGAATCTGGAAGATCGCTTAGCCCAGACGGTCGTTGAGGGCCGGTGGTAAGGGGCGGGTCATTCATCCCGGCGGGCGTCCTGCTGGGCATGCATGCGTCGGTTGATCAGCCAGTGTCGCCATGCGGTTTGATCGTAACCAAAGTTTTGCCCCCCCGATAGTTTGACCAGGGCTCGCAGGACATCGATGTTTTTCAACGCACGTTTTTCAAATTTTGGACCGCCGCCACCAAAGCGGAACCCTCCTCCGCCTCCGCCGCCGCTGGAAGAAGACATGGAGGCGTTCATTTGTCCTGGCGACCCTTCACTTATTTTGAATTTGTGCGTGGTTACCAGGGCGTCGATCAAAAGGCTGATTGCTTCGGGATCGCCAATTTCTTGCAACGCGACGGCAGCCCGATTCACGATGGTATTGTCTTTGTGGTGCAGCGCTTGGATGTAGGGCGATAAAGCGAGTCGATGTTTTGACTTCATCAGGTACTCGAGACACTGCAATCGCATTTCTGGGTCAGGATCGAACAGCGACAGGTTGACCAGCTTGCCGAGGGCCAGCGGATCATCGATCTGAGCAAGAATCGAAACCAGCAGGCCACGGATTTGGAGATTATCCTCGTGGTCCAGGAAATTGACCAATGCGGGACTGGCCAACGGGTCGTGGATGTTGGCGAGTTGCTGACGAGCTTCTTCGGCTTGCGTGCCGCGACGATGGACGAGCCAGCCCAGCCAACGTTTGATTTTCTTTTGCCACTCGTGTCTGCCAGCTTCCCGTTGATTGTCCCGTGTGCGCAGGGCGATATCCTGAGCGGTTCGATAGGTTCCTTCGAAGAAATGCATTCCGTGTGTCGCCATCAATTGCTCACGGGTTAGCCATTTCTTGCCGATGTGCTGGTAGCCCAGGCTGTGCCGCGCTGCTTCGTCTTCAGGGTCCAGCTCGATCACGCGCCGCAGGTGGTAAGTGGCCTGCCGCTTCAGTCCCTGCCCTTTGCACCACTGAGCCAATTGGCGATGGGCTGCGGCGGTATCCGGGCTGGTCCGACAGCGGGCAGTATATTCCTGCAGCCGCTGGTCCTCACGCACAATCCGCTGGATCTGCGATTTCGAAAGCGTGACACGAGCTCCCTGGGGAGTTTGAATAACATAATCCCCGCTTGCCGTACGAGCCTCTTCGTGGCCTGTGAGCTGGCCTCCGGAACGGAGCTGAAAAATGTCAGCGAAGGTGCCATCGATAGGACCGCTCAGCAAGCACGCGAACAGAATGGCGCGCAACCAATAGGATTGATTCCGTGGCAGGTGTGATTGTCTCAAGGTATACCATCGCGAGAAAGCCATAACAGGTCTGGGGGCGGAATGCAGAATCGTCCTGCGGACACTCTTGCCCGTTACGGGGCTGGTCCCTATGTTCTATTATACGGCGATGGATCCGCTGCGAGAATAAAAAATACTGGAGTTGCCAATTTGGCGAATGGAGCCGACCTGGCTAGCACCATTCAAGAGGCCATCCGATTGGCAGGCGGCTCATCCACCTGCCATCCGGAGATTCGCCAGCTGTCGAATTTGGGAGTGCTGAAATACGACGTTCCAGGCGGAAGAAACGGCATGGCCAGATCGAGAGTTGGTAGGCGAGGTGGCCAGTGAGTGAATTTTCCAGCAAATCAGCCGCCCAGCATCGCCGGCAAGCGCCTGAAAGTGTCCGCAGCGCGGTCTTGACGGTGAGCGATACGCGTAAGCCCCAAGACGATCGCGGGGGACCATTGATTCGCCAGATGCTCACCACAGCCGGACATGAGGTGGGGCAAAATCAAATTGTGCCCGATGAGCCGGTACGGCTGACCGAGGCAGTTCAGCAGTATCTCGAGCAACCGGCAATCGACGTGATACTGATTACGGGTGGTACAGGCGTCGCGTCCCGAGACCAGACCCCGGATACGGTAGAGAAGTTGTATACCAAAACACTGCCCGGGTACGGGGAGTTGTTCCGCATGTTGAGCTACCAGGAAATTGGCTCCGCAGCCCTGCTCAGTCGTGCCTCGGGTGGACTGATTGGCCGAACCGTCGTGCTGACCATGCCCGGTTCCCCTGCAGCGGTCCGGCTGGCCATGGAGAAGCTCATTCTGCCCGAGTTGGCGCATCTGGTGGAGCAAGCACGGGGCTAAGCACTGCTAGCATCGCTCGATTCATCTGGTAGCCAATGCGGCTGGGCAGTATTCTCCATTTCCTCTGTTAGCCCCACTGTTCAGCGGACCCTGACGATTTTGCAAGGACTGCCCATTGCCCCAAGGAGGGGGACCGTGCAACGATTGCTACCCATGGTGACGCTTGCCGTGCTTGGCGGGCTGGGCTGGTTGTTCATCCAAGGGGGTGGGCTCAGGCAGATTGCCGTTAGGTCGTCTTCGCCGTCTTCACCGGTGGCCGCGAAAAAACGCGATACCAGGCTTGGAATCAGCCAACGGCCGACCAGACAGCGCCCTCTACGCCGCCGCCCAGTCCCTATCAGGCATCCATACCAGCAGCGGGTAGCAGCGAACCAACGGCAATGGTGGGTTCCACGATCCGTATCGCGTCGTTCAATATCCAAGTCTTTGGCAACACCAAGGCGAGCAATCCGCCGGTCATTCGGACCTTGGCTGAAATTGTGCGACAATTCGATTTGGTAGCCATCCAGGAGATACGAAGCAAAAACGATTATTTGATTCCAAATTTCGTCCAGCGGATCAACCAGTCCCATGGCCATGGTCAGCCTGGCAGGCATTACGATCATGTGATTGGCCCACGGTTGGGCTACACCATATCGAAGGAACAGTATGCTTATATCTTTGACACCGATCGGGTGGAGATCGACCCTCAATCGGTGTACACGGTTGGCGATCCGGATGGATTGTTGCACCGAGAGCCTCTGGTAGCCAACTTCCGCACGCGAGGTGTCGATCCTCAACATGCTTTTACTTTTACATTGGTCAATGTGCATACCGATCCCGACCAGGTGCCCGAGGAACTGGACGCTCTGGCGGATGTCTATCGGGCGGTTCGCCGCTCCAGCCAGGGTGAGGATGATATCATCTTGCTGGGCGATTTCAACACGGACGACCGTCATCTGTATCGGCTGGGAAAAATCCCAGGAATTTATCCCTTGGTGGTTAGTACCTGGACCAATACGCGGCAGAACCGGCAGTATGACAATCTGATCATCCACCGGCCGTCTACGACGGAGTACCTGGGCCGTTGGGGTGTGTTCGATGTGGTACGGCGATGGAATCTCACCGAGCAGCAAGCGCTCCAGGTTTCCGACCATTTTCCTATTTGGGCCGAGTTCAGCGTCTACGAGCGCGACTACGCGGGCCGCATTGCCAGTCGGCAGAAGCCTCGTTGGTGAGGGGCCGGTTCAAAACTCCAGCTCCATTCGATCGGTGCCGATCTGGGTATTGGGGAAGATCTTCCGAGCGACATCCAGACGGATCTGTCGATCGTCGTCCAGGAGTGGGTTAATATGAACCAGCACCAGACGGCCCACTCCGGCGGCGACGGCCACCTGGGCGACTGGGGTCAGGCAGCTATGGCCGGTGAGCTCCGCTTGCTTTGGGTTTTCATCGCCAAAGTAGCATTCATGAACCAACAGATCGACGCCCTGAATTTTTTCAATATAATCAGCTTGGGGAGCGGCCACGGTATCGGTGACGTAGGCTAGCGACCGATCTGGCCAGTCGACCCGATAGCCAACGGAGCCTCCCGGATGACGCAACGGAAAGTGTGTCAGCACCCCCCCGTTCCCTTGACCGGCTAATAGGGGAGGGGCTAATGGGGGAGGGGCTAAGAGAGTGTGCTGGAGGAGCGGTTGCATGCGCAGCGGTGGGACGACGGGAAACAGGAGCTCGGAAAACAGGTGGTTACGCAGTGCATCGAGCTTCTCTTGCTCGGCATGAACGGTGACTTGCTGGTGTGGGCGGTTTTCCAGGATGTCAAATAAATAAGTCAGGCCAACTACGTGGTCCAGGTGGGCATGAGTGAGAAAGATGTCGAGCGTGTCGGTGGCCAGGTGATCACGGATTCGATACATGGCCGTCCCCGCGTCGAAGACGACTCCCAATTTGGGCAGCATCAGGCAGGCCGTCTGCCTGCGGTCGTTAGGATGATAGCCAGTGGTGCCGAGCAGCAGTAACTTCATGAAAACCTATTGTACTTTGCCTGAGCTGTGGATCCATTGAGGAATTTTGATGATCGGTCCGGTTTTGCGTTATGTTCCATGGGTCGTTGCGGCGGTGCTGATTTTTAGCGGTATCTCCTGCGATTCTCATCCATCCAGCCAGGTGGTGGTAGTTTACACGGCCCTGGACGAGGAATTTTCACAGCCTCTATTCGACCGGTTTACCCGCCAGACAGGCATCCGTGTGCTGGCGAAGTTCGATACCGAATCGACCAAGACCGTGGGACTGACTCAGGCGATTTTAGCCGAACGGGCACGGCCGCGGTGCGATGTTTTCTGGAATAATGAGATTGTCAATACACTGCGGCTGGAACGAGCAGGCCTGCTGCAGCCCTTCAATCCACGCCAGGCAGCGTCATTTCCCCAGTCCACCCGTTCTCCTCAAGGGGCCTGGCATGGTTTTGCTGCCCGAGCACGGGTGTTGGTGGTGAACACTCGCCTGGTACCCACGGATGCGTGGCCCTCCTCGATCGAGGATTTGGTTGATTTGCGTTGGCATGGGAAGGTGGGCATGGCCAAGCCGCTGTCGGGAACCACAGCCAGCCATGCGGCTTGCTTGTTCGCCGTATGGGGAGACATGCGGGCGCGGGACTTTTTTCATCGGGTCAAAGCCAATGTCCGAATACTCTCGGGGAACAAACAGGTGGCTCGGGCGGTGAGTACGGGCCAATTGATCTTTGGCTTGACCGACACGGATGATGCGATCATCGAGCTAGAAAGTGGGCGTCCTGTCGCGATTGTCTATCCCGATCAGCCATCGGCCGTGGATCCTCAGGCAGAAGCCCTGGGCACGCTATTCATACCCAATACGGTTGCGATCATCTCCGGGGCGCCCCACCCGCAGGCAGCCCGAAGTCTGGTCGATTTTCTGCTCTCGCCAGCCACCGAACGACAACTGGCCGCGGGCCCCAGCGCCCAAATACCTCTCAACCGTGAGGTCCGCGTCCGGGATCACAAGAGGAAGGGGTCCCCTCGGGTCGAAACACCACGGACCATCCA
>Ga0114931_10002981_pt1 | contig 21469 bp, 19 predicted proteins | sample 2SBtaG_FD_89579 | JGI IMG/M metagenome (GOLD analysis project Ga0114931, IMG submission 89579) | Deep subsurface microbial communities from Kolumbo volcano to uncover new lineages of life (NeLLi) - 2SBTROV14_V59a metaG | ecosystem: Environmental > Aquatic > Marine > Volcanic | place: Kolumbo...
CGATGGAAGCAACAATAAAACCACCAGGGCACCGAGGCAACAGGCTTTCGCCCATGGCGTCACGTGCCGGCCCAGTAAGCACACTGGCTTTTTCGTGTTTGATCTCATGTCACTGTGGTCGAACAAATACACCTGTTTGCAGTCCTATGTGTAGCCTAAGGGATTGCTGCTGTCGTCCAGGCCCTGATCCAGAGGCTGCTCGAAAAACACCGGGCGCCCATTCAATGGCCGGTTGTTGCAGTAAATGTCGGCCTTTCGGTGCGCTCCATAAAGAGTCGATTACATGAAACAGCTCTCATTCCGGCTCTGTTTGGCGGGTACTTTGCTGAAGTTGTGCGGCGCGCCACAGTTGTTGTGTGGTATTCACCACGCCCGGCAAGCTGTCGTGATGGGCATACCTGTTATCGGCACGATCATGCCGTTTCTGTTAGTGCTGTTTCAGGAGTAACAGGTTCACGGCAGTTTCAAGGGGATTTTGGCATTTATGTCAAAAGCTGGACAGGCGGCGGCCGGTGACTAAAAAGGTGCGTATGGGAAGCAGTCATGGTGGCAGGCAGTCTTGGGTTGCCATCCCATCCGCTTACCCGTGATCGGCAAATTGATCCGCGCCGTATTGATAGCGGTATTCGCGCATGGCCTCGTGTTCTTTTTCAAACGCCGGTTTGCCTTGCATATACTGCAGCAGACTGCTGACGCGGCTGATCGATAGAACTTTAACCCCATGATTTTTTTCGATTTCGGCTCGGGCGGACATATTGCTGTCCACATGGCGTTCCTGGCGGTCAAAGGCAATTAACACGGCCACGGGATCGGCTGCCGCAGCTCGAATCAATTCGATCGTTTGCGATGTGGTGATACCGGCCGAAATGACATCATCGATAATGACCACGTCTCCGACAAGTTCAGCACCCACCAGGCTTCCGCCCTCGCCATGATCCTTAGCTTCCTTGCGGTCGAAGCAATAAGGCATGTCCATGTCATGATGGGCGGCCAAGGCAATGCTGGTGGACGATACCAGGGGAATGCCTTTGTAAGCCGGCCCAAACAACACATTGGCATGGATGCCCGATGCGACCAGTGTTTTGGCATAATAGTTGCCTAATTTCATAAGTTTAGCGCCTGTATTAAACAGTCCGCTGTTAAAGAAATAGGGGCTTTTGCGGCCGGATTTTAAGGTGAAATCGCCGAAACAGATGATTTTTTCGGCAATCGCGAAGCGCAGGAATTCTTCTTCATAATCAGCTATCATGGCGGCATTGCAGCGGAAATCGCGTTGAAAGTCAAGTTTGTCTCGAACCACACAGGCTTGTTATTTCCATACAAATTTTGGTAGAATACGCCTATAGGAATTTTGATGTTGCGAGTTATTTCAGCCAACCTGAACGGCATTCGTTCTGCAACCGACAAGGGATTTTTTCAATGGTTATCCATGCAACGTGCCGATGTGGTGTGCGTGCAGGAAACCAAAGCCCAAGACCATCAAATCCCGCCCGAGGCTTTTACGCCGGATGGCTATCATGCTTATTTCCACAATGCCGAGAAAAAAGGATATTCGGGTGTCGGTATTTACTGCGCAGTGGAGCCGGATAAGCTTACCGTGGGTTTAGGCTGGGATGATTTTGACAAGGAAGGTCGTTATATTCAGGCCGATTTTGGAAAGTTAAGTATTGTTTCCCTGTATTTACCGTCAGGGAGCAGCAGTGCAGAGCGCCAACAGGCCAAATTTGATTTCCTCGACCGATTTCGTCCAGTGCTGCGAGCTATGCGACGCAAGCACCGTGAAACCATTATTTGCGGGGACTGGAATATTGCGCATAAGGAAATCGATTTGAAGAATTGGCGCGGTAATCGGAAAAATTCCGGATTTCTTCCGGAAGAGCGCGCCTGGATGGATGACCTGTTGGGTCCGATGGGGTTTGTGGACGGTTTTCGTCAAGTAAATCAACAGCCTGACCAATATACCTGGTGGTCTAATCGGGGCAGGGCCCGGGAAAAGAATGTCGGCTGGCGCATTGATTACCAAGTGCTGACACCGGGTTTGGCGGACAAGGTGTTGGATGCGTCCATTTACAAGGAGGCGTGGTTTTCCGATCACGCACCGCTGATCATGGATTATGACTTAGCAATATGACCTCGGGCCTTGCCGGCCATACCGGGTCTTACACATTTTTTTTCAACCGTGGCAGTGTTATGATGACACTGCAGCCACAGTGCTTACCCATTGAGGTGTGATTCATGGCGAAGGTTAAGCTCCCTAGTTCAACAATTCTTTTTCGTGTCGCCTGTCACAAGGACGGTACGGTCTCGGGCAGCCATTTACAGCGCTGTTTAAACATTGCCAAAGAGTTGGCTCGCCAAAACCAGGATGTGGGATTTTTTATTCGCGACGACAAATTCGCCAAACGTGTCATTAAAAAACACGGTTTTTCCGTCTATACCGTCAGCGATAAGCTGGCTGCCTATGAAACCGCCTTGCTGGTGCAAAGCGCATCGGAAGTGATTGTTTTTGACGGTATTGACATCGATAACCGTATTCCCGAGGCGCTAAACAACACCCATAAAAAAATCGTGGTGATCGACGATTCCAGTAATAAACGATTGGATGTCGACGCGGTCATCAACGGTAGCTTCACCGGCGGACAATACCGCTACGGCCAAGGTCGCAAGCAAACCCGTTACTTTCTCAGCCCCAAGTACTGTGTAATGAATAGTGAATTTGATGATTATCCGGTACGCCCCTCGGAGAACAAAGTCGGCACTGTATTAATTTCCCTGGGATCGGTGGACCCTAAAGGATTTACCGTCAAAGTGGCGCGGGCATTGAAAAACCTGACTTTGCCCTTTGACCTGGTTTACGTCATCGGGCCGGGCTTTCGCTATCTGGACGAACTGGGTGCCGCATTGAACGAGCATCACAGCAACTTCTATTTTGTTGAAAATCCCAGCAGCCTGGCACCTTTGCTGGCAACCGCCGATTTGGCCGTTGTTTCCGGTGGTCGAACCTGCTACGAGGCGGCTCGTGTCGGTACACCCATGGTAATTCTACCCACGGTCAATCATCAGGAACTGATCAGCAATGCATTTGGCAAAAAGGCCGCGGCATTTCCCTTGTCTTTTGCCTGGGCACTGCCGGTGCGTGAATTCAATACGCAATTGACCGAACGGCTTGATGTGGCCACCCGAAACAAAAAACTCCGTGACCAGGCTCGCTTAAACGCTTATAAACTTATCGACGGCAAAGGCAGGGAACGGGCGGCTCAAATCATTATGAGTTGTGTGGGCAACAGCCGTATGCTGCAAACCACGCAAGGTGCATCCAGGCGGCAAATTGCCTGACAGCGCGCCATCATTGCTGGCTTAGTTCATATAACTTGCACACGGAATTCCAGTTACGCGTACTGGCATCGATGCCCAGTTTTTTTTCGACAAATGTGTTGGCCAGCTTGCTTTTGCCGTAACCGTTCGGACAATACAAGTATAATTGGCGGTCTTTAGCGATAAGTTGTTCCGGTGCTTTCACATGGGCGAGCAGTCCATCCAAGCCGGTCTTTGACGGTTTTGCATCCAGGAATGTAACCAGCACTTTGGTACCGTCTTTTTGGCTGTCCACCGGCGTGAACGGGCATTGCCTGATGATATCGGCCAGCTCACGTTGGCTGCGAATCAGTACCGGAACGCGGAACCGGAAAGTCTTTTCAATCGCCGCCTCCAGTGCCGGTTTCAACGTGTTCTTTTTGCCGGCTTCGGCGTCGAAAATAACATTACCGCTTTGGATATAGGTTACCACATTACGCAATCCGCACTGCTCATACAGCGATTTGAGATCACGCATGGGGATTTGCTTGCGGCCGCTGACGTTGATGCCGCGCAACAGGGAAATAAATTTCATTGCTTACCTGCAAGGTCCGTTATGACAACCGGGTACCCTTGATGGAATAGGTCAATGGTATGGCGTTTTTACAATCGTCCACAAAGTAGCGCCCGGGTTGTTTTTCGACCAGGCCGCCAAAACAATCGTGGGGGCTGAATGGAAATTCATTGACATGGTCAATGCGAATACCCGCGCGAATCAATGCATTGATTACCTCGCTTAACGGGTGGGCCCAGGTGGCCATCGTATGGGTGTTGCCGTCATCATTTTCCGTATAGGTGCCGGTGTCTTCAACGTCGGGCGTCGGACTGGGAAAATACCCGAAACCGCTGTGTAACTCGTGTACCGGGTGGAATTCCACCATGTAAAACGTACCACCCGGCTTTAGATTGTCGACGATGAGTCGCGCCCATCGGTCCAGGTCGGGCAGCCAGCAAAGCGCGCCGTAGGATGTGAATACGATATCGTACAGTGGTCCGGATGGCTTGGGCAATTGATAGATGTTGCTACAAATAAAATCTGCCTGCAGGTTGGCCCGTGACGTAAGTTCATTGGCTTTGGCTATGGCGACCGGGGAGAAGTCCACGCCGGTGACGGTCGCTCCCAGCCTGGCCCAAGACAATGTATCCAGCCCGAAATGACACTGGAGATGAAGCAGGCTCTTTCCCTGCACCGCGCCCAATTCGGCCAACTCGATTTCGCTCAAGTTGTTGGTACCACGTAAAAATCCGTCTACATCGTAATGTTTTGAACGTACATGGATATCGGTTAGTTTATCCCATGCGTACTGGTTGATGGCAAAATAATCCACGCGGTTATTCCCTCGGCAAAAGTGACCTGCGAATGCATTGTAGCAGAAGTATCGATGGGATTGTGGCCGGTCCTAGTACAACACCCGGCAAATGCTCGATAAATAAGAAAGGCCTGTTTTCGTTGTCGTTTCATAACTCCCCCCATAGCGGTTGCCGTACTTGTCCAGCACACGCATGCCAAATGGAGGCGTAGTGTCCAGCAATTTATTGATTATTTGCCGGGTGTTGTACTAGTGTCGACCTTATTTTGTTTTGGTTCCGGTTTTTCTTGTGGTGAGATAATCCAATAGGGGTTTGGGCTCGCAGACATTAAATCCCTGTGCATAGTCGATGCCCATTTGCGTGACGATTTCCAGGATGGAACGGGTTTCCACGTATTCGGCAATGGTTTTAATGCCCATGACATGACCAATTTCATTGATGGCCTCTACCATGGCCCGGTCTATGGGGTCGTGTTCAATATCGATGATAAACGCGCCGTCAATTTTCAAGTAGTCCACCCGCAGGCTTTTCAAGTAGGCGAACGAACTTAATCCACTGCCGAAATCATCCAGTGCAAAACGGCAGCCCATAGCGCTGAGTTCGCAGATAAACCGGGCCGCACGGCTCAAATTGGCGATGGCGGCGGTTTCGGTGATTTCAAAACACACCCGTTCGGGAGCCACGGCGTAACGCTCGAATTGGCCGACGACTTCGCTGAGAAAGTCTTCATCACAAAAACTATGCCCGGACAGGTTGATGGCCACGGTATCGAGTACGCTGTCGGGATGCCGGCTAAGCAAATGCAGGGTATTGCGAACCATCCAGCGGTCGATGGTGGGTGTAAGTGCGTAGCGCTCGGCGGCCGGCAGAAAGCTGCTGGGCCGAACCAACTGACCTTTTTCATCCAACAGATAGGCGAACAATTCACAAAACACGCCGGATTGTTTTTCGCGGGTGGGCGTTATTTGCTGGGCATGTATCACAAAGCGGTTTTGCTCCATGGCCTGGGTGATTTTCGATACCCATTGCATTTCGCCGTGAAGGGCGGCCAACTCCTTGTCACCGGGTTGATAGACATGGATACGGTTACGGCCTTTGTCTTTGGCCAGGTAGCATGCCGCATCCGCCGTACTGAGCATATGGGTTAGGCTTTCACTGCTTTCGGTTAACGCCACCATACCGATGGACGCGCCTACGTCAAACGTCTTATCCTGCCACAGAAATCGAAAATCGCTGATGTTGTTTTTAATATTTTCTGCAATGGCGGTCGCATGACGCAGGTCGCAGTCCTCAATCAATATACCGAATTCATCGCCGCCCAGACGCGCGACATGATCGACCCGTCGCACGCTGCCGCGCAGCACGCCGGCCAGTTGGCGCAACAGTTCGTCACCCGCTACATGGCCGCAGGTGTCATTGATGACTTTAAATTGGTCGAGGTCGAGAAAACACAACGCGTGCTGGCGTTTGTTATCACGCGCGCTGCGCAACAGTTCCTCAAGCAACTGCTCGAAAGCACTGCGATTGGTCAAACCGGTCAGGCCGTCATGGTTAGCCTGCCATGCCAGTTGCCGGGCCATGCGCCGGGCCAGGCTGACATCATGGAATACCAGTACCGCGCCGATCACTTCACCGTCGCGATCGCGAATGGGCGCGGCGGAATCTTCAATGGCGTATTCATCCCCGGACCGTGAAATAAGTACGGTAGGGGGAGTCAGGTATTCGATTGTGCCGCTTTGCAGGCAATGGGCCACGGGGTTGAGCCCGGGGTGGCGATCATCTTCATTGACGATATTGAATACTTCCGGCAGCGCCAAGCCATGGGCGCCGGTACTGTCCCAGCCCGTGAGTCGTTCCGCCACGGGATTCAGGTAATTGACATCACCGTCGGCATCCGTGGTAATGACCGCGTCGCCGATGGAATGCAGCGTTACTTCAACCCGTTCTTTCTCTTCGTGCAGGGCAATTTCAATCTTGTTGACTCGCCGAATGACGAACATGGCTATGCCGCTGCCGACCATCAGGCCGCTTACCGCCAAAATCACCATAAACACGTACGCGTAGTCATTGGCCCGTGCGGCGCCCGCCACCGCCGATTGCGTGGTTCGATTCATCAGCGAGAGCAGTTGCTGCAATTGTTCCAACACTTTGTTTTGCGACGGTATGGCTTCATTGAGTAGGGCGTAGCGGGCACGCTCAATATCGCCGGCAAACACCAATTCGGTCACATGATTTTGAAGTGTCACCGCCGTTTGCGTGAGTTGGCCCTGACGGCTGATGATTGTCAATTCTTTTTTGCTAAGATTCATGGCCATCAGACGATTGCGCATAAGGGCGAATGTATTGCCGAAGTTGTTAAATCGCATAAACGCATCATCCCGTTCGAACGGGTCTTCCATGATGGTCATGGCGTTAAGCAACAGCGATCGCTCCCTGGCTACCGTGCGCATTTGGGTGACCAGTTTGGTTTTTAGCGCGTGTTTGGTGACAAATTCATCAAGGTTCCGGTTGATTACCGCCATACGGGTTAACCCGATGATGGATATCAGGAGCATGATCAGCAACACCGAAGCAAATCCGGTGATCAGCAAATGATAAGAGAATTTACCTTGCATGGCGCCAAATTTGCGGGTGGGCGCAGGGCTGCGCGAAAGCCGCCCGTGCGGGGCGGCCGATGACTAAAGGGTTATCGACGACAGTGTTGATATGTTAAGTGTAAACCCGGTCAGGCGATGGTTAAATTTCAACCATTTCAAAATCTTCCTTGCCTACGCCGCATTCAGGGCAGCGCCAGTCGTCGGCGATGTTTTCCCATCGCGTGCCGGGGGCGATGCCCTCTTCAGGCAGGCCTTCGGCTTCATTATAGATAAAGCCACAAACCAAACACATGTAGGTTTTATATTCCTCAACCACTTCCATCACGAAACCTCACCTAAAAATAAGCGATTATAACTCAGCCATGGATTGAGAAAACCCTGGCATGCCCCTCAAATTGTCCTGTTTCCTCAACCAACGCGTAATGCGCGAACACCATACCGACACCGCTTGTTTATCACGGATCCAGTGGCGGAATCGTAGAGACGTCCCCCAGGGGCTGTATAGGCGACTATTTACCCATCTGTACAGCAGCAGCATCCGTCACGGACAGTTATACTGTTAGGCGACGTAAGCGGGTTTCCCAGCCTATGGCGGCGTGGGTCAGGCAATGCTCAAACCAGGGCAGGAGGATGGATGGAAGATACACTTCCCGTGGTGCTGTGCTGTTCCGGGCACGACCCCAGCGGTGGGGCGGGCATCCAGGCGGATATCGAGGCGTTGGTCAGCATGGCCTGTGTGCCGGTCACCGTTGTGACGGCAGTAACCGTACAGAACAGCCGTGGATTAAGCGCATATACCGCGCAACCGGTTGAAACGGTTTTGGCGCAGATGGCCGCCGTTTACGACGACATGCCGGTGGCTGCCGTTAAAATCGGCATGCTGGGGGGCGCGGCTTTGGTCACGGCACTTGCCGAACAACTTGGCAAGTACCACCGTGTACCGGTGGTCTGGGATCCCGTGCTGGCCACGGGCATGGGTCAAGCCCTGATTGACGATAGCTTTATTCACGAGTCAAATACGCAATTGATGCCGCAGGTCAGCTTACTCACCCCCAACGCCCGCGAAGCCCGACTATTAACCGGTGTCAATGGAATCGGTGAGGCCGCCAAGGTATTGCGCGGTAACGGCTGCGACGCGGTGCTGGTCACCGGCGCGGATGAAAACACCCCGCAAGTGATCAACACCCTTTTTGACGGGCGCGGTGACAAACGTTACTGTTGGCCGCGGTTAGCGGGTCGATTTCACGGTACCGGTTGTACTCTTGCGGCCGCCACCGCGGGTTTATTGGCGCGCGGTCTGACGATCGATGCGGCGGTGACCGCGGCACAGGCATATACCCATAAAAGTATTGCCGGGGCCCGGCCACTGGGTGGGGGGCAAGGTTTTTTAGACCGGTTTTACTGGTTAATGGAACGCTCTGGTGTGTAGTGTCGTGTCTCACCTAAATCGCCCATTTAGACACCATAGCCTCGAGTTGGATGCTATGGATTCTATCTTGCCCTACGGGAAGCCACTGCAGGCAGGTTTTCCATGAGACACGACACTGGCAACTCCGGTCGTTTGCGCGGTTTGTATGTCATTACCGCGGGGGGGCCGGATGATTCCCTGCCGGACGCGGTCGAATCGGCATTGGCCGGTGGTGCATCGATAGTGCAGTTACGCGACAAACGGCCCGCCGGCGATTCGGAAAAACGTCATCTGGCGGAAAAAATCGTCCGCCTCTGTCGCCACTTCACCGTACCGTTTATCGTCAACGATGATGTGGAACTGGCCGAGTCGGTGCGTGCCGACGGTGTTCACTTGGGTGAGCATGACGCCTTACCATCGCATGCCCGCGCCGTTCTTGGGCCACAGGCCATGGTCGGTATATCTTGTTACAATGATTTAAACAGAGCCTTGCGGGCGCAGGAGCAAGGCGCTGACTATGTGGCGTTTGGCCGGTTCTACCCGTCACAAACCAAACCCACGGCCAGGCTGGCGGATAGGCATTTATTGAAACAGGCGGTTGCACGCTTGCACATTCCGATAGTCGCTATCGGCGGAATCACTTCCGATAATGCACAATCCCTTATACAATGCGGCGCCGACGCGGTGGCGGTTAGCCATGACGTGTTTGCCTGTCGCGATATCGCAGCAGCCTGCCGGGCCTATTTGCCGTTATTCAGCTGATATGTAGAGGAATAGACATTATGAGTCGATCACAACAACTTTTTGAACAAGCCAAACTCAGTATACCGGGTGGTGTAAACTCCCCGGTGCGTGCGTTTAACGGTGTGGGCGGCGATCCGGTTTTCTTTAAGAAGGGTGAAGGTGCTTATCTTATCGATGAAGATGACAACCGCTATATCGACTACGTTGCATCATGGGGGCCGATGATATTAGGGCATGCCTATCCTGATGTGATTAACGCCGTTCGCGAGGCGGTCGGTAACAGTTTGGGCTTTGGTGCGCCGACCGCTATTGAAGTGGAAATGGCCGAGACTATCCGGGCCATTATGCCCAATATCGAAAAAGTTCGCATGGTCAACTCCGGTACGGAAGCGACCATGACCGCGATTCGTTTGGCGCGGGGATTTACCAATCGGGCCAAAATCATTAAATTTGAGGGCTGCTATCACGGCCATGCCGACGCCCTGTTAGTCAAAGCCGGATCCGGCGCCTTGACACTGGGTGTGCCCACCTCGCCGGGCGTACCGGCAGCATTGGCGGAACATACCCTGACATTAAGCTACAACGACCTGAATCAGGTCAGTGAAGCCTTTAAGCAATTCGGTGATCAAATCGCCTGTGTGATCGTCGAACCGGTGGCCGGTAATATGAACTGTGTCCCACCGGTGGAGGGGTTTTTACAGGGCTTACGCGATCTGTGTGACCGCTATGGCAGTGTATTGATTTTTGATGAGGTAATGACCGGTTTTCGCGTGGCCTTGGGTGGCGCACAATCCGTCTACCAGGTGAAACCGGACTTGACCACCTTGGGTAAAGTGATCGGTGGCGGTATGCCGGTGGGGGCATTTGGCGGCCGCGCCAATATCATGGACAAAATCGCGCCGGTTGGGCATGTCTACCAGGCCGGTACCTTATCGGGAAACCCCGTGGCCATGGCGGCGGGATTGGCCACCTTAAGGCAAATTCAAAAGCCGGGTTTTTATGAGCCACTCGTTGAGCATACCAGCCGGCTTACGCAAGGCTTAAAAGTGCAAGCGGCAAAAGCCGGTATTGCCTTGAGCACTAATCAGGTAGGCGCTATGTTCGGATTCTTTTTTACCGCTGAAAACCCGGTTTGTTCATTTGCACAAGTGATGGCCTGTGACGTGGAGCGCTTTAAGCGTTTTTATCACGGCATGCTGGAGCGTGGCGTGTATCTTGCCCCGTCGGCCTATGAGGCGGGATTTGTGTCGGCGGCGCACAGCGACGAGGATATCGAAACCACCTTGCGAATGGCCGGCGAAGTGTTTAGGCAATTGTAAGTCCCCGTAATACGGGTGTCGGTTGAAGTCACCGGCCTGAATGGTTAGGACCTTCGCACCGAAACCTGGGCCGTCCTACCCGCGAACGCGGGTATCCAGGGAACGAAACCTGGCCCGCGGCTGCTGGATACCCGCCTTCGCGGGTATAATGTCGACGGCGGCGATGAGATTTCCTGAACAACTATTTTATGTCCGCCAATCAGATGGTCGTTTTTATCCGCAAAACCCGTGTTTAGCCCAATCGCAGCCAATTAGCGGGACAGCAGTGTGTTTTTATCGACTATTCTATGGGTATATGGGTATATGGGTATATGGGTATATGGGTATATGGATAAAGGGCAGCGCTAGGCGGTATCCACACGATTTGACAGCGTCACGCCTGGGTATATCGCGCTATGCCACGCCATTGTGGAAAGTTTATTCATGAGACACAGTGATTGTTAAGCGGTCACGGTGCTATGTCGTAGTCATCGTTATTTTCATGCTATCGCAACGCTGACAACGTACATTGAGCGCACACGATTTTCAGCGAATTATTCCCATGGCCTGAAACGTACGGCTTTCGGACCTACCATGCTGCTGAAAGTTTGTAAGCCCGGGTCTTGAAACCCGGGCTTTATTATCAAACTTTCCCTGCGCACACCAGGCTATTTAAAAGTCGTAACGTATGCCAAGGGTAAACAGAGTTTGATTGGAATCATCAATATCTTTGCTGCTGTAGTTTGTTGTGTCGTAGGACCATTCCGTTTGGATTTCAAATGAGCGTTTGTAACGGTAGTTTAGCCGTACCGACGGTTGTAATCTTTTCTCGGTGCTCTTCCCGTCATCCTTGTTGGTGCGAAAATCGGCGACCAGCCGGGTATGCAATCGCCAGGACTGGCCGAACGAAAGCCGGTTGGACAGACTGAATGATTGTGTGTTGTATCCCTGGTCGTTGATAAACCGCACGCCTAAGATATTGGAATCCCGCCGCTGAAACAAGCGGTTAAAAACCAATTGCACTTGGTAGTTGACTTGGTCGGCGTCTTCCTGGTCTTCCTCAAACTTGGTGGGGTCGTCGACCAAGGGAATCAGACGGGCCTGTGTGGTCTTGATTTGACTGACATCCGCATTGAGTTGCATATGGTCGTTGAGTAATTGGTTCCAGGCCAGGGTCATGATGCTTGAGGTGCCTGTATTGGCTTCGGCTAATTTACGTATGTCGTCCTCGCTACAAAACTTCAAGGCTTGCTCAATAGTAAAGATCGTCGTGGTTTCATCGGTGACGCCGCATGTGCTCTTGAGCGTTATAGAATCATTTAAGGCATTCTGCGTGGAAAGCAGCGGGCTGCGGCGATCGTCGTAATTGAAGTTGATTGTCGACGATTTGCTGTATCGATAAATGGTGTTAAACATAAACAAGTTTTTGCCGCCATAACTGGCCTCATAGTCATACAGGCTGAAAGCGCTTACCGTGGGATTGTTCCAGCGCGCTTCCAGGCCCAGCGACGTTCGGTTGGAAATACCGTCGATACCTTGCTGAAAAACATACGGGGTAAGATCCAGGTATTTATAATACGAACCCAGTCCCATGGACGCGGAGATAAACGGCGAATTGGTTTTGATCGTCTCTTTTTCGTTGAAATCGACAGTATAGCCATAGGCGGCGTTTAGCCGGGCGCTCTTGCTCAGGTCGTAGCCAAATTTCAGGCCGTCGAAGCGACCGAAAATGCCGCTGCCGCCGGATTGGCGTCCGAGGCGCATATTATAATTCCACAAATTGTCTTTGAATTCGAAATACAAACGGTTCGCAATCAGGGTACGTTTGTGGATATTTTCATCTCTACCGGTGTCCAGGCCGTTTTTGATGACCGATTCCCGGTCGAGGCGGTCGGTTAGGGTGCCGTTGGCGACCGAGCGCATATCAAACCGCGAACTGCGACGACGGGCGGACAGGTTCATATAGGATTGGGTGGTATCGATACGTTTGTCCGTGCCGCTTTGCTGACCCTGGAAACTGAACAGTGAAAAACTGCCGAACACATCGGTACGGGTAGCGCGAGTACTCCTGCTGACCACTAACGTTCCGGCGGGCACGACTTCCGGGGGCGCCAGTTCCGCCAGGCGTTGGCGGACGCGCTGATGGTTTGCACCTTTGGGATATTTCTTCAGATAGATTTCATAGATACGCTTGGCAAAGGCTAATTGTCCATTACGTTCACGTGCCAGTCCCAGCAGTTCATAGGCGTCGGCGCCGTAGGAGTGACCGGAAGTTTTCAGTACTTTGTTGAGAATCTTGATGGCGGCGGTATTATTGCCCTGGGTTAAGGCCGCGCGTGCTTTTTCCATTTTAGCCAGGGTGGCGCGGTCCGCCTTTGACGTCGGTTTACCTTGTTTTGATTTCACCGGCGGTGGAGGGAGCGGTGTAGGCGGTCGTTTGGCGATTTGAACCGGTGCGTGTTGTTTCGGTTTTTTCATCGTTTTCATACGAGCGCGAATGCGTTCTATATCCGCTTTACTCACCAGGTTCAAGGGAATGGCCTGGGGTTTGATTTCCGGCAGGGTGATGGTCACCGAGTCGGCGGTGTTCTGTTTCATGACAAAAGCGACACGTCTTTTAAACTGGACGCTGATTAAGGGATCGTTTGGATTAAAGCCGTCATAGGTCACGCTGTGCATGGGAATTTCCGGGTCGCGCTCGGCGATTCGGACTTCCTCAAGGGGCAGCAGCTTTTTCTGGATATCGGTAAGAAAGAACTCAACACGGGTATCCGTACGGCTGGCACGATCTTTTATGGATTGTTCGGTTAGACGTATCGGCAACGCAAAATGGACCACAACTTCCGCCTGGCCTTTGCCGTTTACGTTGTATTGAATGTCTTCAATAATTTGGGTTTGGAAGTCGTCAGCCGCCTGGGAGCCGAGAGGGATTAAGCACAACATAACACACGCAATCCGCCGTAAACTCATAGTTTTTATTCCAGCTTGTTATCAACAAAAGGCCACTGTGCCCGGGAGGGCACAGTGGCGTCATCACATCATGCTTAAATTATATCACGAATATCCGTCGGTTTTTTAATCATCCCAAGTCGGATAAGTGTGACAACCTGACTCACCGCAGTCCCGTCCAGTATGGTGATTGCGCCTGGAGTGACAGCTTGCGCATTGCGTTTGAGGAGGTCCGATCAGCGCGCCATGGAACCTTGATCCATGGCTGGTACTCCATGTAGGAATTCGCCTTTTACGATGGCAATCCTCGCAAACCGCGCTTGCCTTCACCAGTAAATGGGTACCGGGTTTGGTGTGGCATCCTGCATTGTCGCAAGTACCGACGACATTGTTATGATCCACATTGGCAACATTGTTAAAGGAGCCACCGATGGTATGGCAAGTCTCGCACGCGTTGCTGGACGCAATATGCGCGGGTGGATTCGGCTTGGGTTTCGCCTGTCCGCCGTTCACATGGCACGAGATGCAGTTGTTGGTAATACCTTCGTGATTAAACGCCGTGACATCCGACCAGTTATGCGTTGTGGCGCTGTTGGTATGACAAGTGTCGCATTCCGCGGAGGTGGTTAAATGCCCAGCCGGCTTGCCGCTTGCGATTTGTTCATTGTGGCAACTGCTGCACACGCCTATGACTTCCCTGTGATCCACATTGGCCGGTTCGACAGGTTTAAAGTCTGGGGCTGTCGGTGAATGACAAGCCTCACATGCCGATGAACTTCGGATATGGTTGGCCGGTTTAGCTGTTGCCGAACCGCCGGTCACATGACACTGAATACACCCATTATTGATGGTGCTGTGATCCACCTTGGCATCTGCCCATGAACCTGTACTTGGGTCTTTGTGGCACGTACCGCATTGGTCCGCGGTTTGTATATGGCCTGCAGGCTTACCGGTTGCTTTGATACCGTTATGGCAGATGTCGCAACTGTCAGGACTCAGTGCTTGCGTATGATCCATCTTAGTCACCGGCGTAAATGACGGCGCATTGGGATTGTGACATGCCTCGCAAAGGGTGCTGGTGGGAATATGACTCGCCGTCTTGGTTTTAGCGGTGGTGCCGTTATGGCAGCTGACGCAATCATTGACAAGATTGGTGTGGTCCACTTTGGTCACTTCCCAATCATTGGTGCTGTGGCAGGCGCTGCATTCGTCTGTGGTTTGAATATGGCCGACGCTTTTACCCACGGCGATTTGATCGTTATGGCAATTACTGCATGCACCCCTAACCTCACTGTGCACAACCTTGGCAATGGCAGTCCATTCGGTGGTACGGTGACAGGCTTCGCAACTATCGGATGTGGGCATATGGTCCGCCGGTTTGCTGTTGTTGGCCGTACCGCCGGCCACGTGGCAGCTGACACAATTGCTGGCAATGCCGGTATGGTCAAAGACGGCGGATTCCCATGGCGTGCCCGGTGTATGGCAGGCACTACATTCCTGCGTGGTTGCGACATGCCTGGCATTTTTTCCTTTTGCCTGTCTAGTGGCGCCGTTGTGGCAACCACTGCAGGTTCCGCGCGTTTCATTGTGGTCAAAATGTGTATTCGCGAACGACCGGTTGGATATATGGCACGCCACGCAATTATTGCTGGTAGGCATATGGCCGGCACCTTTGCCTTGGGCTTTGGTACCGTTGTGGCATGATTCACAGGGCGCTGTAACACTGGCATGGTCAAACTGTGATTGGTCCCACGACGAGGTGTTATGACAACGGTCGCATTGTTCAACGGTGACCACGTGATTTTTGGGTTTGCCTTCGGCGATTCGATCGTTATGGCATTGCTCGCAGGCTCGTGGTGTACCGACAAAAACACCGTTCAAATGACACTCGCTGCAACGTACTTGCTGGTGGGCGCCAGTGAGCGGAAATCCGGTGCGGTAGTGGTCAAAATTAGATGGTCCTTCGGCAACAGCATAAGACATGCTGAGCCCGAATAGAGCCACGATGATATATCTTGTTATAGTCATTGCCTCCCTCCAGAGTTTAAGGCAAGTGTTACAAATCGGGAATTACCGCTTTTTGTCGCGAATAAATCGGTAAAGTACGATGATGACGACACATACGGATAGATATGGCTCGGCCGCCAAGTTGTCTCTCGCATTGTTACAAACACACTAATCCTCCTGTGAACGGGCGTTTTGAGCGAATAGTTACCGATTCGTTATATAGGTCGATGATCGGTTAATTTTATCTCCCTGATCGGCAGGCCGTGGCGGGAGCAAACACTACAGATTGGTAGTGGGCTAGGAATTTGTTAAACAACAAGCACTTGCGTAAGCGTAAACCAAGCCAACCCCATTCACATTGACATGGTTCACAGTTTTCATTATACAAAAAAAAACCAATAAGTGTTAGTTGGTTAACGACTTTTTCAGCTCGCTAAACTTTTTCGTGGTGTGACATCGGTCACAAAAACGACCATAATTTCCCTCGTGGATGTCGTCCACGGAGTGGCAATTGTGGCAGGTTGCAAGCAATTCAATCTTCTTTTCGACCGGTTTGCGGTGACATGCGGAGCATACGATGCCTTTATGGGCGCCGGTCAGTTTAAAATCCGTTTGCTTGTCATGGTCAAAAACCCAGGCTTTCCAGTCCGAAGCATTGTGGCAAGTCTGGCACACCGGGCCCAGGGTTTTCTTATGCTTATCGTCTTCCTTATGGCATGACACGCAGTTGGGATTGGCGTCCTTGTAGGAGGCGGTCAAGTGGCAGCTCTCACAGGCAAGCGAGGCATGTACACCCAGCAAGGGGAACTTGGTCAGGGCATGATCGAATTTTACTTTTTTATGCCATCCCAATTCGTTATGGCAGTTCTGACATTTCTTGCCTTGCTGGCCTTTATGGGGATCGCTTTGACGGTGGCAGCTGTAGCAGTCCGTGGCCATCTCCTCATCCAGTTTGCCGCGGTGACAATCCTTGCAAGCGATTTTTTTGTGTTTTCCTTTAAGGGGAAAATCCGTTTTGTCATGGTCAAACTTGGCTTTTTTGAAACTGCGTTCAGTATGGCAGTTATTGCACTTCACACCGTTTCGACCGCGGTGGATGTCATCGAATTTATGGCAACTGACGCAGCTTGTTTTCAGGTTTTCCTTGTAAATATTTTTACCCTTGTGGCAGTTGCCGCAATTAAGCTTGGTGTGCGAAAAGCGCAGTTTGAACTTGGTGTCTTTGTCGTGGTTGAAAACCAATTTAAACCAGTTGATCGGTGAATGGCAGTTTTTACACTTTTGGCCGTATCGACCTTCATGGCGATCATCCCGCTTGTGGCAGGCGGCGCATTTGGTCGGAATATTCTTGTAGTGTTCATTGGGGTGGCAATCCGCGCATTGGGTGCCGCGGTGCTTGCCCACCAGGGGAAATTCGGTGCGGTCGTGGTCGAAGATAAAATCCCGCCACTCGCTCTCGCGGTGGCAAATATTGCAGACTTTTCCCAGCCGTCCACCGTGGGGTTCGTCGTCTTTGTGGCATTCCACGCACTGGTTGGGCGTGCCCCGAAACCGTCCTTTTCGGCCCTTGTTGTTTTTGCGTTTCTTATGACAGAGCTTGCAGTCCCGCTCGGCATGGCGTCCGATAAGCGGAAAATCGGTCAAATTGTGATCGAATGTGTCCCTGTCCAATAGAATGACATTGGCATTGCGGCCGATATGATCGGTATGGCAATCACGGCACGCCTTGTCACGAATCTGCTTTGAGCGGCCGTGCAGCCCCACATTGCGGTCGATGTCCTTGCTGATTTTTTTATGGCAATCGCGGCATAACCGTGTTTGCGCCGGTTTGTCGAATGATTTGTGGCATTTTTCGCATTCGTGTTCGTATTTGGCGTGGGGACTAATGAGCCTGCCGGGCATTAACGCCCGTTCCAACGTATCAAGCGGTCCTGCGTAGGTGTGTCCGCACAGTATCAACAGTGCGGTAACCGTGGTGTGGATTATCTTATTCATCAATACATATGCACAGCTATAACATGGACGATTCCGCTGGTTATCAGCACATACAATAATGGTACATGAACCATGCGCCATGCCCTTAGGAGTCGCTCATAGGCACTGTACTCGACAACTTTCTGCAGCGTTTGCAGGTAAAAGCGCAGCATACGCTTGGCGTATTGGGCGCGCTTACGCAGTTCGGTCCGTTTAAGATGGCGTTGCTTACCGGTTTCATATAAATAAGCCTGCAGCTCTTTGCTGAGTTTGCGGTAAAAACGCCGGCTGCTGAAGCGAATACTGACGATTTTCCCCAGCGCCTGACGGTTGTTTTGCGGTGCGACCGCTACATTTTGTTCATAATCCTGCAGGCTCTTGGTAATGTTCGGCGTCAACGACAGGCGAGCCCTGATATTGCTCTCCCGAAGCCAAAGGTATTGTTGAATTTCCTTCAACTGTGCTTTTTGCCCATACAGACCGAAGTGCACCCTGGCGTAAATGTACCGGCCGATGACGCCGCTGAGTACCACCAATAGCATGGAGATCAATGCCATACCGCCGTTGACCGAGCCGATATGGGTGGTGGAGTGCACCATCACCAAAATGGGTCCGGTAATACCGAGGAAAATATGGAATTTCATCCAATGTTTGATACGGCCGGCGGCACGGAAAAACGGTACATACTTTCGCAGTGCGTAACCGTATGCAATAAGCATGAATATGCCGCCTGTCATGCCCAGGTAATATCCAAGCCCTTCTCCGGTGTGTATAAATTTTCATTCCAGAATATCTGGCACAAAATGAAAATAGACATCATGACCGCGATGGTTGCAAGCGCGATAAAATTTTCAAAGGGGTTGGTAATCTTCGCCAGGTCGGCAGGATTGATTTGGCGCGGCAGGGCCTTGCCCGCAGTCGACTGACCCGAGGAAATTTGCGAACCAGCGTTTTCTGCCGGTGCCTTCTTTTTAAACATTTGCATTTTTTCTAACTACAGCAGTTATAACGGACGATTCTCTGAGCGAAATTTTATGGTGCAGATACACCTATTTATATAAAGGTAGAATCTTTCCGTTTTATTAAGGGCATGCCTTTCGCGTAAGGCATGGAATCATTCCAAGCCAATTCTAGCAAATTAGCCAGCAGCATCCATAGTAATTTTTTCATTTATGTGAATTTGATCGCCGATGTTAGAACTGAAAATTTTATCACAATCCTGTGTGGTTGTTACGCTTCTTGCGGCCGATTTAACAAATAGCCGAACAGCAGTTCAAATAACGCCAAACCGACGCCAGCTATAAAGAAGATTAACGTATATAGGTATACCATGGATTCTATTTGGCCGAGTTTTTCATTTATTTCGTCGCGTAAATTCTTCTCTATGGCGCTCGATACCACGGCAAGGTCCATTCGTTTGACTAATTCAGGATTAAATATATTTGGATTTTGCATCGGTGAATTGGATTGAATGACCGAATAGTTGGCAATGGCTTTGCTTAAATAGCTGATCAGCTTGGTGTGGAAATAGCTTTCGAACAGCTCAAGCAGCTTTGTTTCCTGCCATTCCAGCGTTGTTTTGGGCTGGTAGTGCATTTTGTTCACGGTGTGTGCTACAAAATTATCCAGCTTGTTGCTGCTATTGTCGTTCGATTGTGATGCCATCAGCACCCGTAGCTCAACCAGAGTCGGCGCAATGGTATGGGACAAGTAAGCCGATCCGTGATTATGAAAATAAACCTGAACGCAAATGACAGCGCCAATAAAACCGCCGCCTGCGATTAACAGGGTGGGGATATAGAAGAAGTGAATACTGGCTGCCAGTCTCCAAATAACATTTCTGCGATAAAAACCATTGTTGTTTTTAATGTAGATGATAAGGCGAATGCTAATATACAGGCCTACAAGGCTCGCCAGGATCGTCCACAACAGCAGATTTTCAATTAATCCCGAGGCGAAGCTAAACCAGTTTTCACTGTACGATCGTAATTCAGTATTTAAACTCATGGACCCTGCACGTCGAAAACCAATCGATACGACGGCTAGCATTATATACGATAAACGCGGTCGCTGTGGGTTTGGTTGTCAGAATTTGCAGGAAAATTATTAGCGGTCGCAGGTGTTACTTCATGGTCCGCCACATTCTCTGGAAAGTGGCGGACAAAAACGGCGGGTTGTGAGCCCGCCAACCGGCACGGAGATAGCTTACAGGCTTTTGCAAATCGTATAAAAGCTGGATCCGTCGTCCAAATAGGCGGTGGCGGCAGTCGTACCGGCGGGCTCGGTATTGTCCACACCGGCGATTGCGCGTACTTGACCTGAATTTGGCCGTCCGTCATCAAACGCGGCATCCACGGATTGTGCGGCTTTTCCCGGTACGCTGCCGGCGCACACGATATGGCCCGGTAAGCCAAGGCCCCAGGCGGCCGTTGTATTGCTGACGCCTAATTTACCGTTATACGCATGAGTTGGGTTGGAGCGGCCACCCGCATTGTTGGTTGTACCGGCGGGGTTGCCGGAAATTAACCCGGAATAGCGCAGATGCTGCCAGAAAAACTGATTTTCACTGTTGCCGGCGTCGAATGCGTTATTATTGGCCAATTCACCGTTACCGCTGCCTGCGGCGGAATCCACCCAACCGCGGTTGGTATTGTCGGCCAGATTGTCGTCACCGGGTAGTGCACCGTAGCGATCCTGGTACGCATAGAATGCCGCAGAAATGCCATTGAAATCATTGCGCAGGCTTTTGATTTTTGCGTTCTCAATCAGTTCCTGGCCTTTTAATACGCCACCAAGAAGTAATCCGATAATAACTAATACGATAGCTATCTCCACTAGCGTAAAACCAGTCTGTCGTTTCATACTTCACAACTCCTAATAAATCCGATCCAACGAAGGGGTACCCAATTTTTGGTTGATTCTGCCTATAGTATCGGCAACAGTGGGAACTTCTTTAACCGCTTAATGCGTAAGGTGAAATCGGTTTTTGTCGTAGCAATAAAGGCTTGGAATGTGTGATGCAAGGATTACAGCCGTCGAAGATGGATCACGGCCATTTCCCCACCGATGCCATTTTATAGATAAGAACATTTTTTGAAATACTGATAACGATATCGTCATAAACGTCGGCGAGATAGGTATCCATTATATAGAAGCTGTCCGGATTGCCCGGGTTGGTGCAGTTGGCGTCTGCATTGACCGTGCTGTCAGCGTCATTACCGTTATCGGGTTTACCGTTGTCGCCGCAGGAAAATAAAACCGCGGCCAAAGCCTCCGGATCGGCTGCCGTAAACGCGGCGCCCGAGCGATCCTGCAGGCGCAGTCCGCTGCCGGTGTCGGCCGGGTCGGCAATGCCGGCGGCTTGGGTAAAATTGTCGTCTGCCCGGTAGCGTATGGGGCGGCGCCATGCGTCGCCGTAGTCCAGGCCAAGGCTTGCCCAGGGCAACAATCCCTCGACGTTGTTACACGGTGGAGTGTTTTCCAAACCGTCAGCGTCACTGTCAGGGCAAGGCAGGCGTTTGTTGGCCAAGGCAAACCCCAACAACGCTTGCTTGGCTTCGTCCAATGCCGCCGTGGATTCTTTTACCCGGCTGTTATGCATTTGTTCCGTCAATGGCATCAGCAGTCCGCCTAAAATCAACCCCAATACCAACAACACGATACTGAGTTCGATGAGGGTAAATCCTTGCTTGCCTGCCATAGTGCGTTTCCTCTTGATCACATGCCGGAGCCCATACCGGAGCCCATACCGGAGCCTGCAAAACTGCCGCTAAACAATTCCGCAACGGTAATGGCGCGAACTTTGTCGTTGAAGGCGCCGTTGGCGC
>Ga0114931_10002982_pt1 | contig 21468 bp, 18 predicted proteins | sample 2SBtaG_FD_89579 | JGI IMG/M metagenome (GOLD analysis project Ga0114931, IMG submission 89579) | Deep subsurface microbial communities from Kolumbo volcano to uncover new lineages of life (NeLLi) - 2SBTROV14_V59a metaG | ecosystem: Environmental > Aquatic > Marine > Volcanic | place: Kolumbo...
ACACGCACGTCAGCACGTCGGCGCTTCGTAAGGCGTATGAAAAAGCGCACCCGCGAGCCCGATGAATTGCCCGCCGCGGCCGGTCTAACCGTCAGCCCAAAAACTGCTTCGTCGGCGAGAGCGTGGCAAAATTCGTCAGCTCAAGGAGCCGAATCGTGGGCATCTCCTAAGATGCGCCGAGATTGGGCGACGCAGAGTTGGCGAATTTTGACCGCTCGCGGCCAGAATGAGTTTTTGGGCGGGCTGCTAAAGCTCGCCGGCAAGATCGCGGTGTCGGTAGACCACCCTTCCGCCACAGATCGTGGCCACCACCGGCATGTCGCAGTCCAGAAGCCTCGCGTACGGATCGCGGGGATCGTCTTCCCCCAGCGCGACAACGGCCAAATCGGCTCGCTTTCCAGCCTCCAAGGTTCCGGTCTCGTCATCGATTCCCAGCGCGCGGGCACCGCAGAGAGTGGCCAACTCAAGCACCTGTTCGCCGGCCAAGCCGGGATGCCTGCGAGCGACAAGCCGCATGTCGTCAAGCAGGCTGAGCGAAGGGCTCGACGCGCGGCTGTCGGTTCCCAGGGCCACCCGTGCTCCGGCGGCGAGCAGCCGCTCAACCGGATGCTCATCATGTGCGAAGTAGGCGTGCGTCCTGGGGCAATAAACCACCGACATCGTCGTGGCATGCTCGGCCAGAAAGGCGATTTCGTCGTCATTCAAATAGTTGCCGTGGATCACCAACACGCTTGGTGCCTCGTGAAGCACTCGCAAGTAATCCAACACACGGCTGCCACGCGCCACGGCCGAATCGTCCCACACGCCAAGCTCATCGAGTCGCCGACGCAGCGGCCCTTGGCCCGTGCGAAGCAATTCTAATTCTTCGCGAGATTCGGCCAGGTGCATCGCCAGAGGGACGTTGGCCCGAGCCGCCAATTCGGCCAGCTCGCGTACCAACTGCTGATGAACGCTGTAGGGTGCGTGCGGCGAGATCCCCGCTCGCCAAGTGGCGTCGTGGCGCGATGACTCGACGAACTCGCGCGCCGCGGCAAGCCCGCCGACAATGCGATCGGCGGCCAGGCCGATGATTTCCGAAAACACGGTGCAGTCGAGCGGCGTCTTCTGAAACGGTTTGCACGACCAGCCGGGTGTCGCGATCTCACCCAATGACGTCGTGCCCGCGGAAATCGATTCACGCAGCCCGATGGCGACCGCGTCGCGCGGCACCTCGGCAACTTGGCCGCGAAAGGCGATCACTCGCCCGATCCAATCCGGCAGCGGCATGCCCGGCTCGCCGAGCGGACAGTCGAGATCGCTAAACTCCAAGTGCGTATGCGCGTTGACCAGGCCGGGTAAAATCGCCACGTTGCCCAGGTCGATCGTTCGCCCCGCCGGGGAGAGGTCGCCGACGCTCGCGATCCGCTGACCTCGAATGCTGACCACGCCGCCCGGGAACACGTCGCCACGTCCGGAAAGCACGTAGCGGGCACGAAGGTTCACCAACTCTGGGCGGGTATCGTTCACGGCTTAATCAGAATTCCTATCCCGTCGGGCGTCCGCTCGATTTTCGTGGCCCTCAATGTCTCGACCAATGTCTCGACTCGACACGGCTACGCAGCGTCGGCGAAGCAGTTCGCTCAAGTTCGCATAGCACCGCGGTTCAGCAAGCAGGAAGGCATGCCGGAGTTCTACGACGCCAAGCCCGACCGTTCCTTGGCCCATGGCACGCGAGCAGCAATGCCTCAACGGGCCCTTAAACCGGCCACGGCACCGGCCGTGGGATGGTCGATTCGTTCTTGCAGACTCTCTTCATCACTCTTTGGATACGGCAAGCGGTGAAACCACGTTAGCAGCGCGATCACGCCCACGGCGCCCAGCGCGGCGACTTGCCAGTGATACGTCAGCGCACCTTCGTTGTCGACCAGCAGCCAACGTCCCAGCGGCGAGTTTTCGGCCCAGCTTGCATCAAGCCGCGAGATGGCCAGCGCCAGGCCGTTGTGACAGATATGGAACACCATGCACGGAAAGACGCTGGCCGTTTGTACGGCCAGATAGCCAATGATCAGGCCCATGAAAAAGGCCAACACCGACTGTTGAAAAATGGCGTGAGACATGCCGAACAACAAGCTCGTCAGCACGATGGCCCGCCACTTGTGGCCAAGATGTCGAAAGCCGGAAAGGATAAAACCGCGAAAGGCCAGCTCCTCGCAAATGGCGGGCACGACCGCCATGACCAGCAGCAGCATCCACAGGTTGGCCGAACCGCCGATCAACCGCTGAACTTCGGCCAAGGCCTCTTCGTTGACCGGATACAGCGTGACGACCAAGTGCTGCATTAAGATCGTCAGTGGGTGCAACATAATCGCCAGTCCCACGGCAGCGGGAATCGTCTGCCAACGCGGTCGCCTGAGCAACAGCGTTTTGCGGTAGTTGGTCGTCAGCATCACGGTCATCAACAGCGCGGGCGTGGCGATGACGACCAACGAACTGACCAGGGCCAGAACGGCAAAATCATCGAACGACGCCGGCTGCGGCAAAGCGAAGCTCATAAAGAAGCGAATCAACAGAATCAGCATGCCGCAGAACAACGCCATGGCCACGCTTGGCGTGTCACCCCGATCGCGCATCAAGTGCCGCACCCAGGCGGTCAGCCCCACGCGTTCCCCCTCGCGGAACAAGACCGTTTCCGAATTGAATTGGTCGATGGCCCAACGAACGGCCAACCAGCAGCAGGCGAGCGTCACGATGGTGACCGGCGGCAGGTACGGTAACGCCTGCCAAAGGTTGCCTTCGAGCAGCGTGCGCAATAACAGCACGATCCCCGTCACCGGAATCAAACTGACCCCCAAGTTCAGTTCCGTTCCCGGCGCCATCGGCAAAACGACCAGCGGCATGGTCACCAAAATAAGCGGCATCAGGTAGTACTGGCCCTCCTTGTTACTACGCGCAAAGGCGGCCAGCGCGAGACACAACGCGCTGAACAAGGCCGACACCGGGATCAACGCGGGAATGAGCCACAGGGTGGCCCCCAGTGGTGGCGGGCCAAGTTGAGGGATCTGGCTCATGATCAACATGCCCGTGACCGCCATGCTCGCCAGATTGAAAACCACCGTGGCGACGCTGAAAAGCATGACGGTCAGCAGCTTGCCAAAGACGATTTCACCACGCTCGGCGGGGCTGCAAAGCAAGGTTTCCAGCGTGCCCCGCTCTTTTTCACCGGCGCAAAGGTCCACGGCGGGATAAAAGGCACCGGTAAGTGCCCAGATGAGCAACAGGAACGGAAAAATTTTCGACCACACCGCGGCGTCGCGGCGACCTTCTTGTGCCACGTCGAAACGCTCCATCGTAAAGGGCTTCGGCGCTGAAGCCGGCAGGCCGACATCCGAGAGAATCTCGCCGGCGATCCGTTCCTGCCAACGATTGAGCACGTCGACCACGCGCGCATAGGCGATCTGCGATTTCTCCAAGGCCGAGTTCTGATAAATCGCCGGACTCGGCACCTTGGGCGGCAGAAGATCTTCGCCTTCAGCCGCCCGACGCTGCTCTTCCTTGAGCGCCTCGCGATATTTCTTCAGTTGATGGTCGAAATTCGACGGAAAATGCACCACGATCTGAACTTCGTTGCTGTCGATCACACGGCGCACGGCCACTTGTGGGTGACGCTCGATCTCGCTGGAAGTCGCCTTGTCGGCCAACACGACTTCCAGCAACCGGGCACGACGCGGAGAGTCAAAAAGCGCCGGATCGAATTGACCGTCAATGAGCAGCCGCGGATGGTCAGGAAGACGTTCGACGCCGACCAGGAGGACGCGTGTCGGATGTTCCCTGACGAACTGCACGACTTGAAAGAAGCTCATCCCCAACAATGGATAGAGCATGATCGGCAGCACGAAGATCATGAACAACGTGCGCCGATCGCGCAGTTGGTCGCGAACCTCGCGAAAAAAGATCCATTTGACGACCGTCCAACTCATCACAGATTCGCTCTCATGGGGCACGCAGAGAGAAAGAAGCCGGGGTGGTCTCGGCCACGGGTTTCGTGTCATGCTGAAGAATCAGTTGGAAGAACAATTCTTCCAGATCGCGCTCGTGATGCTGCTCACGTAGCTCATCGATGGCTCCTTGAGCCAGCATGCAGCCATGGTGCAAAATCGCAATCCGGTCGCAAAGCTTCTCCACTTCACGCATGATATGCGTCGAGAAGACGATACATTTCCCGTGGTCGCGCAATTGGCGAATGGCCTCTAGCAACGCCCGCGCCACGAGCACGTCAAGGCCGGTCGTCGGTTCGTCGAAGATCAGCACCGGAGGGTCATGGACCAGCGCTCGGGCGATGGAGACTTTTTGTTTCATTCCGGAAGACATCTTCGATCCCAGCAGGTCGCGGATTTCGTTCATCTGCAAACGCTCGAAAAGGTCTTCCATCCGCTGCCGCAGCTCGTCCTCCTCCAACCCGTACAAGCGACCGAAGAACTCGACCATTTCCCAGGCGGTCATGCGGTCGTAGACGCCGGTGTTCATCGACACGAAGCCGATTTGATGCCGCACCTGTGAAGATTGCGTGACGACGTCGTAGCCGTTGACGGTGGCCGTTCCCGAAGTGGGTCGCAGCGCGGTGCTCAGGATGCGCAGGGCCGTGGTCTTACCCGCTCCGTTCGGTCCGAGCAGGCCATAAATCTCACCGGGGCACGCGTCGAAGCTCAGCCGGTTGAGGGCCACAATCGACCCTTGCTGGAAATCGGCGTAGGCCTTGGTTAGCTGGTCGACATGGATCATGGGGGGCGGCTCTTCGCGGGCGCGGCGAGCGACAACCTTGGCGCAATCGTTAAAATCGCGTGACGCGACCGCCGCGCGATCATCCCTCGCGCGGTGCAACACGGCGCGGCAGGTTCATACCAGAACGTAGCTTACGCACCGGACGGCAGCGGGGCAGCCGGCTCATCAATCAGCTCATAAAAAACATTGCGCTGCCGGGGAACGTATCCCAACTCGCGAATCGCGTCGCGAATCTGCTCGAGCGTCAGATAGTGGACCGTGCCGGCCGAGGCAACCACGTTTTCTTCTATCATCAGGCTGCCCATGTCATTGGCACCATAGAGCAACGCCGTTTGGCCAATTTTCAGGCCCTGTGTGACCCAGCTCGACTGGATATTGGGAAAGTTGTCCAAGTACAGCCGGCTGACCGCCTGAGTTTTGAGATACTCGAACGCTCCGGCCGCCGGAACGTCGGCCATGTCCGTATGTTCGGGCTGAAACGTCCAGCAGATATAAGCCGTAAATCCGTGCGTCTCGTCCTGGAGCTGGCGCAGCCGCTCTAAATGCTCAATCCGTTCCGCAAGGGTTTCGACGTGGCCGAACATCATGGTCGCCGTGCTGCGGCCGCCCAGCTCATGCCAGACACGCATGACGTTGATCCAGTCATCGGACATCACTTTGCCGCGCGTGATCTTCGCGCGAACGCGATCGACCAAAATCTCCGCTCCGCCGCCGGGCAAGCTTCCCAACCCGGCCCGCTTGAGCCGCTTGAGCACCGTGCGGAGCGGCAAATTTGAAATCTTGGTGATGTGATGGATCTCCGGCGGGCTGAAACCGTGAATGTTCACCCCCGGGAATCGCGACTTGATATCGCCGAGCAGCGCTTCGTACCACTCGAGCTTCAACTGCGGATGCAGCCCTCCCTGCATTAGAATCTGATCGCCGCCGAGATCGACCGTTTCCTGTACCTTTTCGAGCAGCACTTCGCGGTCAAGCAGGTAGCCTTCCGAATTTTTCGGCTTGCGATAGAAGGCACAAAAGTCGCAGACGGCCGTGCAGACATTCGAGTAGTTGATATTGCGGTCGATGTTGTAGGTGCGGTACGGCTCGGGGTGCAGCCGCGACGCCACCGCATCGGCCGCGGCTCCCAAGGCCGGCAGGTCGTTCGACTCGAGCAGCGCCAGCCCCTCTTCGGCCGAAAGCCGCGCTTCGCCGCGAGCCTTGTCAAGCAGTTTTGCAATCGCCGAGACCAAGATCGATCCCCCGTGGTGCAAGATTCAACTCGGTTGCCAAACGGTAAAAATGCGCCAGGCCCTGCCGTTCCGCGTCGGCCATCGTGAAATGCAGATTGTTGCGCAAGTAGCCGGCACACTCTGGCTCGGAAAGGCCCAACGCCGCCGCCTCTCGGGCAGCGATTTCGTCGATTCGCTGAACGCCCAGATTGCGGGCTTCGCCGAGCGCCGCATCAACGCCTTGAAGATCAACGCCCGAGCGCGCCGTCCACGTGGCAAAGACAAACGGTCGCCCGGTCCAACGCCACCACTGGTCGCCAAGATCCCACACTTCGGCAAACGGTTCCAAGGGCGAGTGGATGGCTCGGTCACCGATCAACAACACCGCATCGGCCCGAGTATCGTGGATCGTGGCGCCGATGGGAAGCGGTTCGAGCCGCGGATAGACGTCGTAGCGTCGGCCCAAAAGGATGCGTGCGAGCGCCACGCTTGTGCGTGAACCCTCGTCGAGCGCCAACGTGCGGATCCGGCCAATGGGCACTCGGCTGAAAAGCTTGACGCTTAGCACCGGTCCACGGCAAGCAATGCACGCATCGGAAACCATCGTATAGAGCGGGTTCTGAAACGCCTCGATCGAGGGGATCAGCGCAATATCTAGCTCCCCCGCCGCCAGCCTTTCGGCCAATCGGCTCGGCAGGTCCAAGACCAGTTCCGCTTGCGGGGCAAGACGCTGCAAGCCGTAAATCAGCGGCTTTGTATTAAGGTAATTGACCGCTCCAACGCGAATCGAACCCGCAGGACACATGGTCACGCTCCTCCGCCGGGCGGTCTCTCAAGACACGGGCGTCGTGAGACTCCCCGCCCGAAATGAACCGGGGCATTATAGAAATCGGGGGCGATGCGGCAAAGGACCGAAAAAAAGACCACCTCGCCGTTTGGCTGATAAAAGAACCGCAACGGTGAGCCAAAATTAACCGTGAGCGAAAACGCCACCCCCAGCGAACCGCGGGCGAACCAACCCCATCAAGCCCAACGTTTTACCCCCCCGTGGCCGTCAAACGTTTCATGGCTCAATGGGGCGTGACCACCGCCCGGAGTTTGCCCGAGCATCTTATTCCCGCATGATTGATGATCGATCTGCTCCTGGCGACGATCTTCGTGAATCATCGATCTTAAAATTCCATCTTGCGAAAGGCCCTTGCGCCGATCCACAACGGCACGAATGTCGCGGCGATACCAAGCGTCAGGCTGCCCGCGGTTCCGGCATAGACCCACGCCTTGATCGTCGCCGGATGGGCAAGAAGCGTGCTCGTGGTGTGTCCCATCGAGGCGAGGTAAAAGTGGCACGGAACGGCGGTCATGAGAATGATTGCCGCGATATAGATCGTGCTTACCACCAGGTTCAACGTGCCGCCGAAGCCGGCGGCGATTTTGGTTGGCGAATCTTCTCGCAGGTTCGGCATCTTGGCCCCCATGCCCACGGCGATCCCCGCCAGACCCGTGCATAACACGATACAGCACATCAGATGAATGGCCACGATCCACGGCGCCACGCGAAGCATGACGTCGCTGAGCAAGATCAAAGCGATACAAGGAACGAGCGAACCGACCGCGGCGAACAGAAACTTGCTCCAAAGAATCGTGTCGCGGCTGACCGGCAAGCGGCCCAGAATCCAAAACCGCCGCCCCTCAAGGCTAATCATGGGAAAGATAAATCGATTCGTAAATGTCGACAGAATCAGCCCCGCCACGGACAGGTTGAGAAAGCTGATCATGTTCACCCAAAGCGTATGGTGCGTGTCGTAGCTCAAGCGGCGGATGTTCAAAAAGTACAACCCCAACAGACCGAAGAAGATCAGGAACTGCGACCACTGCACCGGATCGCGGCGAAAGACCCGCACGTCTTTGACAAGCAGCAATCGCATCTTCGACGGCAGAAAGAAGAGCGCGGCCTCGACGATTCGATCCACGGCCATCATCCCGCGTCGCCGGGGGGGGGCCGATTGGTCTTGAAGCCGGCTGTAGCCGAAGCGATAAGTCAAGGCCGCCGTGCGTCCGGCCAGCAAATGTCCCAACAAGGCGTTGGAGACCAGCAACGCCATGAACATGACGCCCTCGGACCAGCGACCTTCGGCCGCTTCGAGCAAGCCCATCGTAAGCCACCAACTAGGAAGCAGGCGGCCCTCGACAAAGTCCAGCCGCGCGAACATCTCTTTGAACCAGGAGGGCGTCATCAGCTCGCTCCGTGACGCCGGTAAAACAGACCACGCCAACATTACGACCACGGCTACGACGGCCAATGCCCCACCCGCCAACGCCAAGCCACGCCGTCGCGGCATAAATGCCACGATCAACATCGTCGCCATCGCGCCAAGCGATCCGGGCAAGTAAACAAACGACACCAACAGCGGCGCGAGCAGCCCGTAGTAATACCACGGAGCCGCGTTGGCCAGGCCGTAGGCCAACAGCATCGGGCTACCCAGGAGCACGAACCCCCAACTGCTGAAAAACATGGACTCCTGGAATTTGTGCAGAAAAATACGTTCCGCCCGCCCGGGGGTGGTGAGCAGATAGCGAACCTCGCGAGAGCGGTAAAGTCCGCCGTAGAGCATGATCGCGGTCGAAAAGACGAGCATCGTCATCAACGAGACGAAGAACGTTCCGAAGATGATTTGAACCGTCTGTTGCCGCGTGCCGGCATGCAAAATGGATTCGGCCAGAAACTCGAAAGCATCGAAAAACAGCACGAACAGGGCAAGCCAGAACAACGCGGACATCAGTCCGACCAGCACCAGCCGCAGCCGCGAAGTCCGCCACGTCTGACGCAGCGTGTTGAACAACAGCCGACGTCGCAACCACCAGAACAGCCGCGCCTCGTCTTGCGGGTCGATCAGCGATGCCTGCGTCGTTGCCACGTCCGTCACCGTCACCTCGCCTTGATCCCCCTGTTCCGTCTCAAGCTCGCATGACCGACCACAAGCAGCGACTTGCTCGTTCCCGTCCCGGCGCGGGCGATTACCGCATTGACGACTCGGTCAGCTCGCCGGGTGGCCGGGCGGCGGCTTCGTCGGTCGGTTCGGTCAGCTCGAGGAAGAGCTGTTCAAGCGAACTCGATGGCCGCTGCATTTGCTTTTCAAGTTGATCGACCGTGCCCAGAAACCTTAGCCGCGCGTGGTCGATGATGCCGATGCGGTCCGCGATCTCTTCAGCCACCGCCAGGGTGTGGGTCGACATGAACACGGTCGCCCCGGCCGCGGTTCGCTCGCGCAACAGGTCTTTCACCAGCCGCGAGCTGCGCGGATCCAGCCCGACCATCGGTTCATCGACCACGAGAACTTGCGGGTCGTGAAGCAGGGCCGAAGCAAACACCAGGCGTTGCTTCATGCCGTGTGAATAGCTCTCGGCCAATTCATCGACGAAGCCCTCCAACTCGAAGTTCTGTATCTCGCGGGCGATTCGCTGCTGAGCTACTTCGTGCGGCACGCCGTACATATCGACGACAAATTGCAAAAACTCGCGACCGGAAAGCTTCTCATAAAGATACGGTTCGTCGGGCACGTAGCCCAGGCGGCGGTTGGCCTCTGCGGTTTGCGTCACCACGTCGTGCCCGCAAAGCTGAATCTTGCCGGCTGAGGGCCGTAGCAGGCCGACCAGCATTTTGATGGTCGTGGTTTTTCCCGCTCCATTAGGTCCGAGAAACGCGAACAGTTCGCCCGGCGGCACCGAGAGAGTAAGTGCGTCGACCGCGATCTTGTTTCCGTACGTACGCCGGACGTCTTGCAGTTCGATCATCGGTGCGACTTATGGTTAGAAAAATCGTGTGAGCGATGCGTCGAAACAGCTCCCTCCTCTTTTTCCTCGGTTGCCATTTTGGAGCAAAGCTCGCCCCCTTCGCGACGCACGAAGCGGAGCCAGGCACCAAACCACTGAACTTCCTGCTGCAACACGGCACCATCGGCGCGAACCCATGCCCGAGCCTGCGGCTCGGCGTCGGCCGTCAAACCGGCGCCCGTATCTTGACGATAGGTGACCAACAAGGTCCTGACGACCGCCCCGTTCCAAGGGAGCAGTTCCTGGCGCTTAACGGTTGCCTGCAAGATTTCGACCGGGCGATTTTGCGGCGCCAGCGGACTATAAACCGGCATGGTCCAAGATTGGCCCACTTTCAGGCCGGGTAGCCGGGGTTGCGGCGAGAGTGCGTCGCCGATCAGCGTATCTTCGCTGAGATACGAGGTCGTTTCATAGGAAAAATCCCCGCAACGCACGTGAAGCGTCAACTGATCGACGTCGACGCTGCCCAGCAATACGACGGCCCGCTTCAGGGGACCAAGCCGCAAAACGATCTCGAACGAAACCAGTCTTCCCAGCGGATCGATTTCGATCGTGCTATGGGTTTCCAGATCGAGATCGAATTTCCCCGCCGCGCCGCCCGGGCTGCCGGCAAGAGAGGCGATCCGCCCCATCGGCCAACTGCCCAAAGGCAGCCGCTCGAGCAGCACGCGGCTTTCCAGCCGGGTCACCCCTTCGTCGAGCAGCTCTCGGCGATTGACCGCCTCGCCGACTCGCTTGCCGTCGAGAAGGATTTGCCAATTTACCGGCTGCTGTTCGATCGCCGGCTGCTTGACGATGGTTTGATAGCTCGGCGGCTCTCCGACCAAGAGCGGCGGCAGCACCTTACGCACCACAAGCCAACTCATCGTGGTGAGCCAGAAGGCAACGACCGCCACGCTATACCAACGGTTCAACATGCTGCATTACTCGAAGCCACGTAGCCAGCGCCCGCCCCCTATGAGGAACGCCGTTCCTCACATCGTAGCAGAATTGATGCCGCGACCGCCTCAAAGCGGCGGGCTCGCACGCCCTCCTATTTTTTCCATCCGCCGCTAAATTCTGGCAAGATCGGTCAGGAATCGAACTTGCGTCAAATGCCCACTGATTGGATGATACCGACCGCCTGCCGGATCGAGATGACTGAATGGGCGGATACGCGGCAGAGACAATGTTGTCTCTGCCCGCGAAACCGGCGGCTCCGCGTTCGTTCTTCCGTTGGCAAGGAGGCACCGGCGATCGATGCGAATTCATTTGGCTTGGGCCATTCTTACCAGCGTAACCTGCTGCTTTGCCGCGTCAGGCTGCCACTCCGACGAGGCAGCGGCCGAAAGTTCGGCCAGCGAGGATATCCAACTCGCCAACGTCTCTACGCCGCACGGGATCGCTGCTTCGGCAGCAGCGGCGGAGCCCCAAAACAAGGCCGATCTGCTGCACCCAAAGGTCGAGATCCAGACCGATATGGGAAATTTTATCGTCGAGCTCGACGCGGAACATGCCCCGCTAACGGTCGACAATTTCTTGTCATACGTCGACAGCGGGCAATATGACGGAACGATTTTTCATCAAGTCCTCCGCGACTATGTCATCCTCGGCGGAGGATTTACGCCACAGGGCGAACAAAAGCCGGCCGCGGTGCCCATCCGCAACGAAGCCCACAACGGCCTGAAAAACAGACGCGGCACAATCGCCATGGCGCGGGATCCCGCCGCGATCGACAGTTCAACCTGCCAGTTTTTCATCAACCTGGCCGACAATCCGGCGCTCGATCACACGGGGTCGGAAGCTCAAAATTACGGCTACGCTGTCTTTGGCAAGGTTATTCAGGGGTTCGACGTGGTCGAGCGGATCGGCAACGTCGAGGTCAAGTCGACGGAATCATTTGAAGACGCTCCGACCACGCAGATCGTCATCCGGTCGATTCGCCGACTTCGATAGCCTCCGTGGCGGCCGACGATTCCCGCCGCCCGGAGCCTTCGGCTTTGGCCGAGGGTTTTTTCGTCGCCGACGGTGCCTTATAGCGACGTTGAAGCTCGTGAACCAATTGGTAGGTCGTATAGATGCGGCCGGTCGGTTGGTTGAATTGCTTGCCTCCTGGGGCACGCGAAAGCATTTTACCCAGCTCGCTTCCACCGTGGCTCGAAGTCATGTACTCGACCATCTTGTGGCCGTCGGGCCCTTGGAGCAATCGGACGATTGTCTGATGCCCCTGCGGTATGCGGCTGAGCCGATCCAGCCGATCGTAGCCACCCGGCAAGCCGGCGATCTGCCGCATGAACAGTCGACCGGCCTTGCCGCTGCCGCGCAACTGTTGCACAAGAAAGCTGCGATCGCCCGGAATCGACCCCAGCAGCGATTTCGGCCGCGGAACGTGCCAGCCCATACGCGCCAGCATCGGCAGCAACGCTTGCACTTCACCCCGCGCTATAATTTCACCCGGCTGAATATCGCGTACGAGAAAATGGCGTTGCACGGCCGCGCGAATCACCGCGAAATCAGGCCGATTTTCCAGACCCTTGGCCCGCGTCGCCGAGGATGCGGACTGCTGGCAGGCGAAGACCAGCAGCGTGGTCCAAGCGGCCCAACCGCCGAATTTCCTCATCGTCGTCGTCCTGCCTTGAGTGGAATCGGTTTGGCGCACGGTTCTTGCTCCCATGTTCTGTAATCACGCGAGGTTTGTTCAAACGTACCATGCGCCTCAGCCGTGTCCGGCCCTCTTAGGCCGCGCGAGCATACGGCAAAATGCAGCCATCGGGCAAGTTACCTGCTTTTCGCGGCCGCCGGGATCGGGGATAATCGGGTTTTGCCGGCTCTACCGCCCGACGATGCCCACGGCTCGCTTGCGGCTCTTTTTTCTCTTATCGGTCGATTCGCGATGACGGTTTTTGTCTATGACGTCAAACGGCCCGAATTGCCGCCATGGGAGATGCCCGAGCGGTTTCGCCACGACGTGACGTATTTCATGACGCCGCCCGGTGAGCATGGCGTGCCCGAATTGCCGCATGGGCAATACTGGATTCGTCTGCAAGACGCGCGGGATTACCTCGACTCAGGCGTGATCGACGTGGTCTCGCCGCTGAGCAGCGAACGCGCCACGGAGGTTGAAATCTCTGACGAACTGGCTGAATGGCTCGAATGGATGGTCGCCCAACAGGTTGAGCACATTCGCCTGAAATAAGAGCCCGCCGCGGACACGCCTTGAACACGTCAGGCGAATTTGGCTTTGCCCATAGCGACAAGCCCTTACGGGCTAACGGAACTTTGCCACCAAGCATCGGTGGTTTTCCACCTATTTCACCGCCTCTTCTCCTTCCCTACGGCGGCGACCTTAATCTATTCACGGCACATTTACATGCCGTAAATCCACCCGGCGACCCAGCGTATGACATACGTCGAGGTTTGCGGCATCATGAGCAACAGCAGCATGGCCAATATAAGCGCCGGGCCGATTCGGTAAACGAGAAAGTCAATCATCTTCACCTTGACCTGTCGCCGCGAAACAAGGTGCGCGAGGCCACTCGCCCACCTGTTTTTTTTTTCAAATCCTTTGCGATCTTGGTTGCCAAAGGGGCAAAGCCGAACCCAAAAGATCGCCAACCGCTCTCAACTATAGATCAGCGGCACGCGGCAGGTCGCCGACCAAGCGGTGCCGTGTCTCGCAATTCGCCTCCGATCGGCTGGGCCGAAAAACCGCCCCAAGGCCCAAAACAGCGTCCCGATCCGCAAAGAGGAAAAATCCCGCCGCGAACGTCAGGAAACGCATCAACATATTGACATCACAAGACTTAAGCCACGTCGAGCACCTTGCGACCTGATAATTCGAGCAGAAATTGTTTGGAGAAATTACCTCTGGTAGTTTATCATAAACCCCTCATTTCGAGTGGCGATCTCGGTAGAAGGAGATACCGGCATGTCCAGTCCGACTCATTTCTTGCAATCGTGTCCGACTTGTGGCCGCAGTCTTGAGGTCCGCGTGGAGCACCTTGGCCGGCGAGTAACCTGTCAGCATTGCCACGGCACGTTCGTCGCCACGCACTCAGACTATGCATTGTCACCGCGTTCCTCGCTGTTGCGGCGTGCCGAGGAACTGATCGAATTGGCCCAGCGGCAGCATTACCAGCGACTTTGAATCAGCGTCTTTGATACCTCCGCATGCACAACCGGCCCCGTCCAAACTTAGAACGGGGCCGGCTGTGTATAGTAGCAGCCTGCCTAAACAACTGCTTCGTCGGCGGGGCGAGGCTAGTTCACTTGCCGGCGACCAATCGCTTCAGATCGTCGAAGAAGGCCGGATACGTCTTGGCGGTGCAGTGGGGATCGCGGATGACGACGCCGGGGATCTCCAGTCCTACCAGTGCCATGCTCATCGCCATGCGATGGTCGTCGTAGGTTTCGATCTCCGCCCCATGCAGAGTCCGCGGAATAATCCGCAGCCCATCGTCTCGCTCGATAGCTTCGGCCCCCAGCTTGCGTATCTCGGTGGCTAAGGCGGCGATACGATCGGTCTCCTTGTGCCGCACATGCGCGATTCCGCGCAGCGTTGTCGGCCCTTCGGCAAACAGAGCCACGGCGCCGAGCGTTTGTGCCGTGTCACTGATAGCATTCATATCGACGTCGATTCCCCGCAGCGGCCGGCCGATCACGCGAATCGACGTTTCCCCAAACCTTACCTCACACCCCATTTTCTCCAGCAAGCCGGCGAACTGGACGTCGCCTTGCAGGCTAGCCTTGGAAAGCCCCTCGACGGTGACGTCGCCGCCGGTAATCGCCGCGGCGGCCCAAAAGTAACTTGCCGCCGATGCGTCGGGTTCAATATCCTCTTCCCGCCCCGCATAGCACTGACCGCCCGGAACGTAAAAAAAGTCAAGCAGATCGTCCGATGTTTCAACCCGCACGCCGAAGCGCCGCATCACGGCCAGCGTCATTCGCACATACGGCCGCGAGACAAGCGGCCCATGGACCCGGATACGAATATCCGTGCGTGCATAGGGCGCCGCCATCAGCAGGCCGCTTAGGAATTGGCTCGACACATCGCCGCGAACGACGGCCACTCCGCCTTGCAGCCCTTCGGTATGGATAGCCAGCGGAGGGCATCCATTGCCCGCTTCGCTGTTTGCAGAAACACCCAAACGATTAAGCGCATCGAGCAAGTCCTGAATCGGCCGCTCGCGCATGCGCCGGTTTCCGTCAAGCCTGTAGCGACCGTGACCAAGGGAGACCAGGGCCGCCAGGAACCGCATCGAAGTGCCGCTGTTGCGCAAGTCCAAGTCTGCCCGCTCGGCCGGGATTTTTCCGCCACAGCCCTCGATCTTGGCCGTGGCATGTTCAAAATCGGCCTCCACTTTGATGCCCAGCGACCTTAGGGCCTTGATCATCACGCGCGTGTCTTCGCTGTCCAGCAGCCCTCGGAGCGTCGACCGGCCTTTGGCCAAGGCCGCGCAGACAAGCGCCCGGTTCGTGATGCTTTTCGACCCCGGCGGGCGGATGCTTGCCTTGACGGGGGCAACGGGCTGAATTTCGATCGAGTCGGACACGATTAAACCAAGATCATCTCCGCCGGCGAGTCACGCCAAACGCCTTGGAAAGAGGAACGGTTCGGCGAAAAGATCGTGGTCCGTCTTCCGCGGGGGCGAAAGATGTAACGCTTGAACCACGAGCCGATGCGACTGGTCTTTTTACCGATCGGCGATCTTCCATAAATGCCGGTCGCTACGAAAGTAGATCGCGTCGTCCGCAACGGCTGGAGAGGCAAGAATCGATTCGCCCAAGTCGTAGGAGGCGATGACTTCACCTCGCTCGGCAAGCGAGACAATTTGCACCACGCCATCTTGATTGACGCAATAAAGATTGTCATCCAGCGCCACGGGCGTCGCCCAAAAGGTTCCTTTCAAGCGTTTCTTCCATCGAACCGCCCCGGTATTGACCGTGGCGCAAGCGAGCACCCCGGCGCGGTTGAGCGTATAGATTCTCTCACGATAGACGACGGGGCTAGCAGCACCGGTCGACAGACGGCCTTCACTCCACAACACTTCGACTTGGCTTTCTTCCGGCCGCAGCGCGGCCAAACCGGACGCCGGCAAAAACACGGTCGTTCCGCTCACGACGCACGAAGCGGTCGACGAGCAGGCCGCGCGATGCTGCCAGACCTGCTTGCCCGTCTTGACGTTGATGCCGGCCAATCCTGATGGCGTCTGCAACAGCACAAGCTCTTGCTTGCCGCCACCGGCACTCCAACGCACCGGCGAAGTCCAACTCGCCTGGCGCACGATCGGGACACGCCAGCGTGTTTCGCCGGTTGTGGTGTTGAGTCCGGCGGCGAACGATTCGCCTTGCGACTCCAGTTGAACGACGACCGTTTCCCCCACCACCAACGGCGACGACGCCATCCCGACATCATTGGCGGCGGTGGGAAAATCGCGCGACAGGCCACGATACCATAGCAGGTTGCCTTCTAGATCAAGGCACGCGAGATCGTTCGACGAGAAGAAGGCGAAGACCCGTTTTCCGTCGCAAGCGGGCGTTGGCGCGGCCACCGCGGTGGTCGGATGGCACATCGTGCGACCGGTTGCCAGGAACTGCCGCTGCCAGCGCGGCCTGCCCGACTTGGAATCCATGCACAGAACGTGCAACCGCCGCTCACGATATCCGCTCGAACAGCTTAGCAGCACGCGGTGACCAACGACAATCGGCCCTGAAACACCTTGTCCGGGCAAATCGACGACCCAGGCCACGTTTTCCGGGCCAAGATCGGTCGGCAAACGTTCGTTCATTGCCAGGCTGCGGCTTTCCGCTCCGCGAAACTGAGGCCAATCGGCGCCTGCTAGCAGAATCACGGCCCCCCACGCGGCGACCGCCACCACCGCGCGTCGCGGCAAAACGAACGATTGCGGCAAGGCTCGACCCCAGCCGGGCTGATGGAAAACATTCCTAATGTGATTTCGACGATCACGCCTGCCGTCGCTCGACTTCATGGCTCACTCGATTTTTTGTTAGACGTTTCCAGACGGTTAAGGCCGCTGGTTCAGGGCGTTTTCGTCGCTGCCGGGCCTGGTTTCCGGCGGCCGGTCGACCGACAGAATGGCCGCGCCGGTCGAATCACACACGCGCAGCTGAAACTCCCACGCCTGGGCCCACGATTCGGTTTGCTCGTTCTGGCAAATCTTCAGCACAATCCAGTTCGTGCCCGTCTTCAGACGCCCTCGACCCGTGTACTGATCCATGGATGTTCCGGCGTGGTAAGCCTCGCGCGCGCTGATGAGCTTTCCGTTGAGCCAAAGCTTATGGGCGTTCGGCGTTCCCAAGCGAACCTCGACGGCGCCGGGCTGATGGGCCACGAACTTCGCCGCCGCGTAGGCCGTGACCCCGTTGGCTTTGCCCAAGGTCTTGTTCAAGTCAACCTTGCCGTCGTCGCTGCGAGTCGTGAAATCGACCCAATGCACGGCCCCGGCTTTGCCCGCATAGCTCGCGCCGAAATCAAGCTTCGTTTCGGGTGGGAAAACCTCGGCGAAACCACGGCGGTCCGTATTGTCGAACGGCCCGATCAGTTCCCATTGCATCAAGAAACCGAAGTGCCGCGGCAGGTTGACCGTGTGACCAAGCCGTGCGAGCCGTCGGGCAAGCGTCTTGACCTGATCATCATCGACCGCGCCGGAAATCGCTTTCAGATAAATCTGCTTTGCGGCCGCTCGATCGTTGGCCGCCGAAAATCGTTCGCCTTGACTTAACAAACGGTCCACGGCGTCGCGGCGAAAGTCGACACCCGGATCGTGCAGCATGCCGGGAATCAGCCGCTCGCCGGCCGTGTCGTCAATCCGCGCGAGCAGTTCGTAGGCCAACCGGCGCGCGTCCGGGTCGTGGTGCGTATCAAGCATGAACCGCTCAAGGCGCTTCGCGGGCAAACCGGCTCCGGAGCGAATCGCGCGATCGGCCACCGATTCGGCCGCGCCGCGTAGCCAATTGTCCGCAAGCGGCCCTGCGTCATCCATCGCCGCGAGGATCCGGGGAAGCTCGGCCACCGATGCTTGCGAGACTTGCCGCAGCGCCGCGACCGCTTGTGCGTGCCCAGCGCCGCGCGGCCCGACGGCCTGCAAAGCGGTCAGCGCGGGCTCCAAGTCGCTCGCTTGAACATGGGCCAGCGGGCAAAGACACAGTGCCAGCCAAGCCGATCGGACAAAATGATGAAGCATGAGTAGAATGCCGCTGCAACGGGGAGCGAGGATCGGTGGAAAACGGATGCCGTACGCGCGAAACGGGAGTGTGGCCCGCGTTACGATTACTGGCCCACCATTCTAGGTGAGACCGCCACCCCGGGAAAGCAGCGTCGCCGAGCCGAGTGAAAAAAAGTTGGCACAGCGACGAGAAACCAGTGGTCATCCCGGACCGCCCGTTGGTCGGCCTGCCAGGTTCGCAGCGCGGCGTGCCGCCGGAAGGCACCTCCGAACGGTTCAACCGCCTTCGGTGAAGCCGGGATACAGGCACATGCCGCCGTCGACGAACAAGCTTTCGCCGTTGATGTAATCCGCCTGATCCGAGGCCAGCCACACGGCGACCCTCGCGATATCCTCCGGCTCGCCGATGCGCTTGTAGGGAATCAGCTTCATCAGATCGGCGTATGCCTCGGGGGTGCTCCACGCCGATAAATTGATGGGCGTGCGCACGGCGCCCGGGCAAATGCTGTTGACGCGTATGCGGTGCGGCGCCAACTCCTGAGCCAGGCTGCGCATCATCATCATCACGCCCCCTTTCGAGGCGGCGTAGTTGACGTGACCGGCCCAGGGAATCACTTCATGGACCGAGCTGATGCAAAGGATCTTGCCCGCCGCGCAAGAAACCGTGGCCACCACGCCTCGGCGTTTGAATTCGCGGATGGCTTCGCGGGCACACAAAAATTGGCCGGTCAGGTTCACGTTGATCACGGTGTTCCACTGGTCGAGTTTCATTTGGTCGATCGGCGCGTCCCGTTGCAAGCCGGCGTTGTTGACCAGAATGTCGAGCGTACCGAATTCATCCCGCACTTGGCGGAACATCGCCTCGACCTGATCTTCCCGGGAAACATCGGCCCTGACCGCGATCGCGCGAGCGCCGCCCGCCTGAATCGCTTCGACCACCTCGACGGCGGCCTCTTTTTGATCGTCAAAGGGATAGTTCACGGCGACCCGGGCTCCCGCGGCGCCCATGGCCACCGCCACCGCAAGACCGATTCCCGAACTGGCGCCGGTGACCAAAGCCGCTTGACCGACGAGCAGCCGCGGCGTTTCCTTGGCGGGCAAAACGACTTCGCCCAACGACGAATCTTCATCGCGATTCATGGCTTGATCTCCTCCTTGATGACGACGACCGGAGCAGGGCGGATGGTTTTTTCGCCACGGCGGTCGAGGCGTGTTTGGCTCCATGCCGAGTTTTTGGTGCAACCACGGCCGAGCGTTTGATGAATGCTCACCGGATTGTACAACGTTCGCCGCCCCGGGGCACGCTAAAGTGTGCGTGCGGAGCCTTTAGCTTTTTCCTGGCGTGCCGCTGCGGGCTCCCTGAATTCTTCCGGCGGCCACCGCCGGTCGTAAGGCAGGTCCGGCGGCAAAAACGCGCTCAGCGTGCTGGCCTACATGACGGCGAAGTAGTTTTCCACCGCATAGTCGAAGTAAGCCTTGGTCATCTCGGGCTCGATGTTTTGGAAGCGGCAGAAGTTTTGCACCTGCAATAGCAGATCGCGAGGGTGGCAGCAACGAAACGATCGTCCGGCCTCTTGGTAGTGTTTCTGGATCACGTAGTCGACCGCCTTTTCGCGATAGACAAAGCCCAGCTTGCCGGACATCATTTCAAACAGATCGCGGAATTCCTGTTCGCTCGGATCGGTCACTTCGATCTTGTAAGGGATTCGACGCAGAAAGGCCTCATCAACCAATTCCCGCGGCTCGAGGTTGGTGGAAAAAACGATCAACTGGTCAAAGGGCACCTGAATTTTTTTGCCGCTGGCAAGGTTCAGCAGGTCGTAGCGTTTCTCCAGCGGCACGATCCAGCGATTCAGTAGCTCATCAATTTGAATGCGTTGCCGACCGAAGTCGTCGATCACCAGCGTGCCGCAGTTGCTTTTCATCTGGAGCGGCGCTTCACTGATGCCCGTGGTTCGGTTCACCGACACCTCGAGGTTTTCCATCGTCAGCTCACCGCCGGCAATGATCGTCGGCCGGCGAATGCGAACCCAGCGACGATCGACGTGGCTGGAGTCCAATAGCCCGTCGCCGCGGTTTGCTAGCGGTGCGTCTTCATGGTGTTCCGGGTCATAAACACGAATGATCTCGCCGTCGATGCCCAAAGCCCGCGGCACCCAAATCTGCTGACCGAACGCCTTGGTCACCCGTTCGGCGATGCTCGTCTTGCCGTTGCCCGGCGCGCCGTACAGAAAAAGACCGCGTCCGGAATTCACCGCCGGCCCGAGCCGATTGAGCATCCGCTGATTGAGCAATAGATCGGAAAACGCGGCCCGCAGATCGTCCAACGTCGGCGTTCGCCGCGTCAGTGATTGGGCCCGCACGCTGGCAACGTACTCACCCAGCGATACCGGGGCGGCGCCGAAATAAGTGCATTGTTCGTACAGCCGGCGAGCCCGCTCACGACCGAGGTCGGTGATCGAGTATTCGTAATCGTTCATCGACGACGTATTGCGATAAAAGACCAACTGATCGGTCTTCATCTCTCGCAAGACGCCGTCCATCAGCTTGAAAGGCAATTTGACCTGTTCGGCAATCCCACGCCCCGTAGCCGAGCCGGTGTTGAGCAAGTATTTAAGAACCAGCGCTTCGATGTCGGCCTCGGTCAGTTGAGCCTCACTCAGCGAGGCGGGCTCAATGGGGACGAACTCTTCGGGCGCGTCGGCCGTGGCGTGAGAGTCCGCTTGCGGCTGAACCGGCTCTCCGCCGATCAAGTTCGAGATCTGAGCCCGAATTTCGTTCAGCGCCGGGCTTTCTTTGGCCCGCGGCGGTTCAGCCACGGGCAAGACCGGCGGGTCGACGTCGCCGGCACCGTCGTGGTCGGGTTGCGTGGCGGCCAGCGTGGCACACGGATCCCCCCCCTCGCCGCCGGCCACCAAACGCGCCAAGAGGCTTTTGTCCGCCGATTCGCTCATCGCCAATCCCCAGTGTGGTTGCCTCGCCGTGAAAAGTTGACGTCCCTCGACCGAATCGTTGCTCCTGACCTCGCTTCGCCGGGCGGGAGGGAACGGCGAATGGGAACTGCCCGAACAAGCTGTGTTCCGTTTTCCCTCGACCTGCGTGCCGTAGCGCCGGATGGCTGTTGCTACGGCTCATCCAAACACTACTTTTTAATAGAGGATCAGCAAATGCCGGTTTGCAAAGAGCCGCGGCCCGCCGAGCCACACATTCGCGTGAAGGTTGATTTGCCGCAACATCTCAAAACACAACCGGAACCATCGAGCGGTTTCCCACGTGAGCAGCCACAAAACTGTCGGTTCAGCCGCGTTTTTGTTACCGGGCGACTCTCGCGTGATATGGGAGCTATTACGACCAGGCACAGCCTCATTAACCCCGTGTGGCCAGAACTACGCAGGTGAGCGTACGCATATCGCTCGCGGCGAACGGCTCGGCAAGGTCATACAGCGTATGCGCGCAGTCCGGGTCTCTGACCTGTTGGCGAGGGATGATCGTCACGTCTTTCC
>Ga0114931_10002983_pt1 | contig 21467 bp, 16 predicted proteins | sample 2SBtaG_FD_89579 | JGI IMG/M metagenome (GOLD analysis project Ga0114931, IMG submission 89579) | Deep subsurface microbial communities from Kolumbo volcano to uncover new lineages of life (NeLLi) - 2SBTROV14_V59a metaG | ecosystem: Environmental > Aquatic > Marine > Volcanic | place: Kolumbo...
ACCGCCGGAACCGCCCGGGTGTTGGGCGCGAGTCGGACGAGCCATCGGACCGGCCCGTGGGCGTACGAGTGCGGCGAGTTTCGATTTCTGACCGAGGGAGTGCAATGAAGCTCGGAGTCCCGACGGAGATCAAGGTTCAGGAGTATCGAGTCGGCGCCCAGCCCGCCGGTGTGCGGCAACTGGTCGCGGCGGGCCACCAGGTATTGGTACAGCGCGGCGCTGGCGTCGGCAGCGGGTTCTCCGACGCGGAGTATGAACGAGCGGGTGCCTCCATGGTCGATTCCGCCGCCGAATGTTGGGCGGCGGAGATGGTGGTCAAGGTGAAGGAACCGCTCGGCGACGAGATTGCCTTCCTGCGCCCCGGGCTGGTGCTCTACACCTACCTCCATCTGGCGGCCAATCGACCGCTGACCCTGGCGTTGCTGGATTCCGGGGTTCGCGCGATTGCCTACGAGACCGTGCGCGACCGGTTGGGCGGGCTGCCACTGTTGCGGCCGATGAGTGAAATTGCCGGGCGCATGGCGGTGCAGGTCGGCGCGAGCTGCTTGCAGCGCGAGCACGGCGGCAAGGGTGTGCTGCTGAGTGGAGTGCCGGGGACTCGCAAGGGGAGGGTGACCATCATCGGCGGAGGAACGGTGGGCGCCGCCGCGGCGCGCATGGCGATCGGCTTCGGCGCCGAGGTGACCGTGCTCGATCTGAATCCGGATCGCATGGCGTATCTCGAGGACGTGTTCGGTAGCGCGGTGGAGACGCTACATTCCAATCCCGAGACGATTGAAGAAAAGACCACGCGCGCGGACCTGCTGATCGGCGCCGTTCTGGTGCCGGGTGGGGCGGCGCCCAAGCTGGTCGACGAGAATCTGATCGCGGCGATGGCTCCCGGTTCGGTGGTGGTCGACGTCGCCGTCGACCAGGGCGGGTGTATCGAGACCTGCCGCGCGACGACCCATGACAATCCGACGTATCGAGTGCACGACGTCGTCCACTACTGCGTCGCCAACATGCCGGGCGCGGTGCCGCGGACGAGCACCTATGCCTTGACCAACGTCACCCTGCGCCCGGCGTTGGAGATCGCGGCGAACGGAGTGGAGGCCGCGGTGCGCGCCTCAGAGCTACTCGCGGCGGGAGTCAACACGTGGGATGGCGAGTGTGTCTCGCGCGGAGTGGCGGACGCTCACGGCCTCGAGGCGGTGCCCTTGGAGTTCGTCCTCGCCCGGGCGAAACCAGCGAGGTCGTAGTAGCCGTAGCCGTAGCCGGGGCGCGGTCGTGGCTCGGTGCTTACCAGCCCGTTGAAAAACAGGACACGCGCTGCAAATGGTCTTTTGCCGCTCTGGCTGCGTTGCGGAATCCTCAACAAAAGTAACAACTTTGCCTCCGGCCTTCGCCAAGGCTTCGGATGGCATGCCGGATCCGCGCCTTGCCAGAACGCCAAAATCCTCATTTTCGCCTGCGCGCCTCTTTTTCAACGGACTGTTACGCCGGGAAGACCTTGAAGGTGCGGCGCTGCGTGAGCGGGGGACCCGGTTGCGTTCGACTCGAAACCAATCCGGCGGGGTCTCACTCGTCTCGGGCTGGAGCGATCAACGCTCCCACCAGTCGGGTGCCGGGCAGTCCTTCGACTCGAAGGAGGCGTACCAGGTCAGGCACTGACGAGCCCGGTTTTCTGAGTAGTCGGACAGAACGGTGAACTCGTCGACCGACCGCAGACTGATAGCGCCGAACGTCACGACCGGCGGTACGATCACGAGCGCGGCATACATCGCCAACGTCACGAATGTCTCCGGCAGCGAGGCGACCGGGTTCTCGAATCGCTCCAAGATCGCCTTGGCTTGCAGACGCTGCGCCGAAAACGGCCGCTTGCGGATCCCTCGCTGGTTCAACTCGCCGAATACCTTCATCAGCAGAACGTCGCGGTCGGCCGTGTCGACACCTTCACGTTTCAAGCTGAGGACGGCCATCATTTCTCGATATTGCTGAACGAGGCCGATGCCGAGAACGAGCGTCAGGAACGCGAGCGCGATATCTTCGAGGGCCCAGGCTCCGAGGGCCATGGCAACCGTGCTCGCGACCACGAAGGCGAACTTGGCCCGCGGGAAGCGGTCGAATACAGCGGCGTTGAGCAACTGGCCGCCGTCGAACGGAAGAAATGGCAGAAGGTTTACATAGTTGAGAAAGAGCAGCAGATAGGCCGTAGTTTTCGCGACCTCGGTGTCGAGGAATGGCACCGCGGAGGTCCACGCGGCGGGTGCGGCGAAGTAGGCACAGGCCAACAGCAGCCCCGGTACGGGCCCCAACAGGTAGATGATGACTCGTTCCATCGCCCGCGGAGTGCGCTTGGTGCCGAGCGCCGCCGCGCCCAGAAACGGCAAGAACAGGATCTGCACGTCGCGGTAGCCGAACAGCCACATCCCGAAGACGTGTCCCAATTCATGAAAGAGCAGGACCGCGAACAAACTGATGACGAATTCGATCGAGATCGTAAGCCCAAAGGCGAAACCGAACAGCAGCGCAGTCCCGAGGAACAACCCCAGCTTGCCAAACCCGCCGAGCCTCGGCCCATCCTGAGTCTCGGCCGCGCGGAAGGATCGCACCTGCGTGGCGACCAGGGTTTCGTCGTCGGGCTCGAGTGTCGCCTCGTTCCCAGCCAGCTTCTGCTGCAGCTTGGCTGTGCGGCTGTCGCCGCGAGCCAGTTGTCGAGAGAACCAAGACGCAGTCCATGGGCGGAAGCGAACGACATCTCCGTCAATCGAAGCGTGTTCTCGATCGACCAGGAACTCGAAGTAGCCCCGCGTCCATCGATTGGCCGCTTCGATGTGCTGGCGCGGTGTCAACTTGCGCCGAGCTCGCCATCGCGCGTCATTGCGCTCGGCCTCGCGCACTGCTTCGAGATGCGACCGCCACTGCGACATTACATCTGCCGTGAACGGGTCGTTCAGGATCCATCCGTCGTACCCCGGGACAACCCCATGCGCCGCGCGATTGTGGGTTTGCAACGGTAGGCCGTCGGGGTGCAGTGCGACGAAGGTGACCACCCGCGACCAGACGGCATTGGGCACCGACGACCGTGCCGACGTGGCGTAAGAGCACTCTTCCGGATGGTAGTACACCAGCTCCCACGACGGATCCTCGGGCTTCGCCAGGATCTGCGTCGTGCGCAACGCATGCGAGGGCTCGAAGCCAAGGCCGAGGAGCTCCTCTTCGCCAGCTTCGATAACGGTCAGCACGACCTCGGGAATGTCGCTTCGCTCGCAGTACGATGCTACGGGCATTCGCATGCTGAACCCCAGTATCTGAACCCATGCGGTCACCCGGCTTCCAAGGAAAATGGTGCCAATAATACCGAGTAGATAGATCGCGGAATCTGGATCGAGCATTTACCGCAGAGTACTCGGCTCAGATTCCGTGTCATCCACGAATTCGTCACCTCACCACCGCCCAAGCGCGGTATCCGCCGACCAGGTGCAATCAACAGAACCGGTAGTTCGAGCAATCTTTCTCACGGCTTGCGAGCGCGGCTTGCGATTTCTCATTGAACTGCCGGCCTTCGAGAGCACAATGATGGAACCGGCCCTCCCCTCGATTCCATTCTTCGTCCGTCGAGAGGGCCGTCTCGAGATGGATGCCGCCTGCCACGGTTGGGCGGGGAAGGAGTATCGATGGAGCAGCGTTCTGGCATACCTGCCGAACCGCAGGCCGAACCGACGGTATCGAAGAGCACCGCAGAGATTGCCGCGCAGGCGTTAGCTGCGTTCGCCGGCGTCGCCGTATCGCGCTACCTCGGGTTGGAGTTGACCATAACGCTGTTGGCGGGCGCCGCAGGTGGCGCGCTGTGCGGCCTGCTGCCGTATTCTGTGGCCAAGAAGAGGAACAACCTGCAAGCGGGAAGGATCTCGATGTGGGTCTGCACGGGTTCAGGGCTGGTTCTGGGTATCCTACTGGCGCTCCCGGTGGCGTTGCTCGCGACGGTGGCGGTTGTCGCCGCCAGTAGGGCGGACGCCCCCGCCTCAGTCGCCGAGGCTCTGGCCGAGGATCGCGCGGATCGGTTCTAGTAGAAACTCTCGTCGCTCGTGGGCAACGAAAGTGGGATGGCATACTGGGATGAGTCGGCGCTGGGTGCTCTGTGCGTGCAGGGTGTTGGATTGGTGGCACCAGGGTGGCCGCACCAGCCCGGTCGTTGCTTCGGTGGGTTACCTGTGTCCGATTACCCCCCCAACCTTCGGGTCAAGGTTCGACCTGGACCGTGAAATTTCCACCACCTTGTACTGGGATGTTGACGGATTGTCCGGTGCTCGAAACCTTGAGGTACAGTTCGTAAGTAGGGTCGGTGGCGTCGTAGGGGAGCACCGCCTTGAATTTCGCCGACCCGCATCTGAAGGTGCCCTCAACCTCGACGTCAGTGATCGGCACGGTACGAGATGTGCTCCGAAAGTGGCCAGACAGATAGTCCCCAACCAATCCTCTTCCGGTTACCTCGAAAGTCGCCGGAACGCCGCCCTTCGGGTCGAGGGGAAGGCAAGTGTATAGCTCCGGGGTTGGGTCCGGATAAGCCGGGGCCACCACCCCTGATGATCCGAAGCAGGCCGGGTTTGGGTCTTTCTTCGGCCACTCGCCATGAATCTTCGACCAGTGGAAGCCACTTGAACTCGTTGGGTCTAGCCTATTCCAACTCGTTTGGCCTTCCGTCCCCTGAATGTAGTTGGTGATTCTCGTTCGATTCATGCTGTATAGAATGACACGCTTGTCGTCATCCACGAGCCCGATGTAATCGAGCGAAGCCGCCGGTGCGCGATCAAAGAAGTGGCGAGCCCGACGCCCACTGGCCGCAGATGTTTCGATTAGCTGGTTCACGACTTGGTACAGCTTGGTCAGGGAGGGCTGAGCCACGGCTGAAGGGGGTGATGTGATCCGGGGCCCTGAAAGAATGCCGAGAAGCCCGGTCAACCCGGTCCAAAGCAAGCCCCTCCTCGTTAGGGTTCCCGTCACGTCGCCCCGGGCCGTATGTTGGTTTTCGTCCGTCGCCATCACTATATACCTCGTTTTTCCAGTGGGTATCGATCAGCGGTCTCTAACCTCGACAACGCTGTCGATCTCTCAATTCTTCGGGCATACTGCGACCATCGCTTTCTCGCATTCCCCGCTCGGCCACTCGACGCGCAGCACGTACGAGCCAAGTCGAGGTGGCGTCCACTGGGCGGAGAATACCCCATCTCCGGCATTCCTATCCCAACAGCCTATGCAGGTCGGTCCACGATCCCTCATGCTGGGTGGATGGCGTGATATCTTACCGTTCTGGTCGTAGACCGACAATTTCGGGGCCGGGCCGGGCGACGAACACTCGATACTGACGGCTTCGAGTTGAACGCTGCCGTGCACGTAAGAGACGACCTGTCCGCCGCTGGGAACAGGCGACACGAGCCTTCTCGTTGTTGCGCCTCGGCACGCTCCGGCTGTCCTCATTGTACGAGGTCCCGCGATCCTTCGACCACTGATTGATGCTGCCTCGAGCCCGGGGTGCGAGTATCCAGCTGAAATTAGCAAGTTGCGGGACATTCTCCAGTCGTATGGGGCCTGCAGTGCCGCCCATGCGCTAGCCCGAGCAGCCGAATAGGAGGAGTACGTTGCGTCGGCGAAGGTTTCGACCGTTCTTCGTCCGAAATTCGATGAATGGTTCTTTCCAGCGCTGGAGGAACTGCCGACTGTCACGACGTTCTTGAGCCCAAATCGGTTAGGGTAGAGTTTCTGTACGTCAAGGCTTCCGAACCCCTCGCCGGCCGCGGCAACCACAAGCACGCCTAACGAATTCAGTTTTTGAAGGGCCTCCTCCAGCGGAGCGTATCTCTGTTGTGAATAGGCTGAAATGTTTACTACGGCTATACGGTCTCCCTTCTCTTTGCGGTCGACCACATACCATAGGCATTCGACCAGACCCGACACGCATCCGCTCGCCCCATCGAAGTACTGGCAGAACATCAAGTGCGGTTTCTTTCCAGCTTCGTACAGCGCGAGTTCCGCCACCATCATTTTTGCAATGTCTGTGGCGTGTGGACTGCTCTTGCGGGAAAAACTGCCGCTATGGTTGAGGATATTGCCACCATTGAAGTCGTCAACGTAGCCGTTGCGAGGCGAGTCATCATCCTCGCCGTCCGTGCCGATGAGTTCGCGATCGTTCCACCAGAGAAGTTCTTCCAGACCCGGGATACATCGGTTTGGGCCCGAGTCCACAACCGCAATGATGGGACGGTCCGTTGAATAGCCCGCAGGCTTGGAAATTTTGCAGTGTTCCTCGAGATCCGCGGCGTCAAGTAATTCGGCGCGAGATCGTGTGGGCGAGATGAAGACAGGAAAGTCTGGCATTATGGAGTCGATCAAAATCCCCAAGGACATCTCTTCGACGGTCTCCATGAGGCGCTGTGGATTGATGTCGTGTAAGGTGACACGGTCCGACGGTCCAATGCGTCTCAGCACTAGATCGGGGTCGACAAGCTCCCGATCCGTCAGTGCCCGCAGGAGGGCGCGACTCTGAGCTTCGCCGGTTGTCTTCACGATCGAACCGGAACACTGAGCTGACGACACCGGAGTGGCCGCCTCGGCTGGTGAACACCTTGGCGTGGGCAGAGGCAATGCCGGAGTTCCGCACGAATCCTGATCGTTGCTACGGCGCGTCGCGGGCTCAATCGGATGCTGGACGAGTGGCACATTGTTGCAACAGATGCTGAACAGTGCGACGAGCCCAACCGAGTACGGCGTGATAATTCTAGGGACGGTCTGCAGATGCCCGAGTTCACGCCTCGCATTCACATCGCCAGGTTGTTCGTCGAAATAAGGCAGATTTTGCATAAACGGTTACAGGCTGAGGACCCTCGGGCAACAGCGATCGTCGCTTCTCTCATACGAGCCTGATCAGTGTCAATCTCTATGGCTTACGGTCCTCGGAAGCTCGGGGTGGGGGTGCCTTTGGACAGTTGGGGCCTGAGGCGGTGCGACTACCAAAATTCCGCGAGTGTGCGCGGCAGACTCGTGGGCCCGGGCGCGAAGCGGATTGGCTGTCCGATCAGAGAGGATGCAGCGTCTGGCTTTCGGGCGTGCACTCGTCCGTCGAGGTGTCGAGATCTCTGCCAACGCCTTGGTCCCAATACGCCTGTGTTCGCTCGACTTCCTAGTCGTAGGTTTCTCCCAGCGCATGTAGGGCTGCCGAGAGGTACGCCTTTAGGTTGACGGTCTCAGGGGCCGTGTCGATTTTGAGATGGCTAGTCTTGCAGGAGACACCCATGCCCGTTGATCGAAACGGCGGGTATTGGTGATCGTCGTGCTCCCATGACCGGATGCTGGTCAGCTTTTCCCGGCTCGTTCGAGGGAGACTCAATGCTCGTTGGATGAGTTCGGCGATTGAGTTCTGTCCCGCGAGTACCACTCCGACCTTCGCGCCGGTGGCGTTCGCAATGTCGCATTCGAAGTGGACGCTAGGTCTCTGGGGGCTCAGTTGCTCGATGCGCTCCTCGTACCACGCGCCATCCAGGCCGAGTGAATCGAGGTAGCCCTTCCATTCCTGACTCGGTACGGCGATCGAGAGTCGAACCTGGTCGGAGTCCCTGCCCAGCATGGCGCCCGCGTGGACGACCCGTCCACCGGCCGGCAAGCTGTGAAATGCTGCACGCACGTTTTCGCGAACGCGCGCGGGTATGCCGGACCGGGTCAGGATGTCGAGGGCCGTATCTGCAACCTTCCAACTCCGCTCGCGTTCACTCGCCTCATCTTCGAGGGCCGTGATCGGCCAATCGAACGAGGTGAAGATACACGGCGTGAACTCCTCATTGTCGGCGTCGACCTCGAGGAAGATGAATGGAATCCATGGGTACAGCACGGAGCTATCGGTACACCAGTTCTCCAGGAAATCTTCAAAACCGCACCAGGCTTCGGTGCTCAGCCCCATCGCCAACCGCCGCGTCCTGAATTCTCGCCATGCTTGTAAAAGCGACGGGGAGCGGTGGAGAGAAACCCCGAAATCCACCTGTGGATTGTCGCCCGCGAGGCGGATCTCGAACCCGACGGAGGATGCAATGTCCGGCAGACGCGGAAGCATCTCCAGGATCCTCTCGGCAGCTTCGGCGGACATCCAGGATGGGTCGGCGCACGCTAGCGCGGCTGGCCCGAGGATCGACAGTGGATAGATCATCGGCAGGAGAATGGGTCAGGCCGACTCGAGCCAGTGTTCCATGATTGCCAGCGCAGCCTCGTTGTTATGAGAGCCGGGTCTATAGAGCTGCAGCGCCATTTGATGCCGCGTCAGCAAGGACTGACCGACCGGGTGCGAAAAGAGTTGATCCCGGAAGGTCGCGAACGAGAAGTCGTTGCGATCGAACGCATCGATAACGCAGTGAGCTGCGAGATCGCCGTAATCCAGCGCCAGGGAAATCCCCTCTCCGAGGGCGGGGTCGACGCCGGCTGCGTCGCCTATCAGGAATACGTTCGGGGCGGAGAAATGATCGTCGGGGTCGAAACGTCGGACCGGGTGGCTCACCCAATCGCCGCGGACAGTCGGATAGTCGTGGCTGGTCATGAACTCATCGAGGAGGGCCGGAAGATCGGCCCTCGGAGCGTTCTCGTAGATCCGACTATCGAAGATTCCCCAGTTGATACAAAGCACGCCGTCTACCTCGCAGGGGAAACGCCACGTGTACCCCTGCAAACCGTGACGGGTCGCGGAAAAATCGAAGACGATGGTCGATCGGAGCTCCGCGGGTTGATCCATTCGGTCGGGTGTCACCACCTCAATCAGGCGAGCGAGACCTCCCCGCTTGACGCTGACGCTGGGGCGAACGACGCTGCGCGCGCCATCGGCGCCAATGAGGGCTGTAACACTGCGCGTTTTCTCGGCGTGCACCTTCACCGCGTTGCTCTCGGAGATTACCTTTTGAGCGGTGACACCTTGCGTCAGCTCGACCCCGCGCGCCGTTGCGACGCGGGCAACTTTCTGGTCCAGGTCGCGGCGGTGAACTACGGCCATCGGTTGGCGCAATCGCACGGGCCTGAGGATCTCGCCTGATACCAGCAGCACGTTCCGAACCTCGACTACTCCGGTCTCGAGGATTTCGGGGTCGAAGGATCTCAAGATGCCGATCGCGAGTCCCGTCAGACCACCGCCACACGGTTTGTCGCGAGGAAAACGTGCTCTCTCCAGGATCTCGAGTTGACCCACCAGGTCGGGGCGCAGGGCTGCAACGTGAATCGCGGTCGAACAACCGGCGAGGCCGCCTCCGATGATGGCGACCCTCGGGCGCTCGTCTTGGTTCGAACTCATGACATCCGTGGGTGACGGGAGCCGGGCAGCCCGACCTCGGGTGAACCGGTCTCTTCGGTCGGACCTGGGATCGGGACATTGATTCCAGGGTGTTGAGCCTCCCACCACGCACGTGGATCGAGGGGCGAGAAGCCCGGGCCGAAAATCGGGCGCGGGTTTTGGTTCGCCCGCCCGCTCGCGTGCAGGATGATGCGTTCGATCATCAGTTGATCCGTGCAGTCGTGGGAAGCGAGACGTCGCATGGCCCGGTCGTAGTCGCCTTGCGTGTTGAGCAGTCCGGCCTCGAGAAGCACGGCGTGCGCCTCGAGATCAGGTGCCCCCATCCGGCGCAGCTCGCGAATCGTGCGATGGATGGTTCGGACGAAGCTCGAATTCCTTCCCGGAGTGGCGCGAAGATTCGCGATTGCGATTCTACCGCGCAGCAGCAGGGCGTCGGCTCGGACCGTCGGGTGTCGCAATAGGTTCGCGCGACGCGCCCGTCTCCATTCTCGTCCAAATCTCTTCGACGCTGTGACGGGGTTGCCCTCGTAGAGGTCGCACTGCGCTTCCAGGCGACCCGCGTAGAAGTGCTGAACTTGATAGCCACGGTCGCCCCAGAGCTGGATCGCTTCCCTCATCTCGTCGCGCGCGCCTTGCGGATCGTTGTGCGCCAGTCGCCAATTCGCGAGATTTTGACGCGCGACGACCTGAGAGTAGCGATCGCCCTGATCCTCTGCTTCTGCGAGCAGATTGGTCGCTCGTGTTCGGAGCTCGGTGATGTCGCCGAGCTCCTCGAGTGCGCGCAACGCTGCCATGCGGCCGATGTTCCGTTCCCACGTCGTGCCTCGCGACCCTTCCTCCAGCGTTTTTGCGCCCCGGTCGCAGGTCTGCAGGACCGACGACCAATCTCGCTCGACGACGAGACATTGGCCGAGGGCCAGCTGGGCAAGTCCGAGGAGATACGGATCGCCGCGCTTCTCGCCAAGGTCACGCACTCTGTCGATCATTTCCCTTCCCCAACGGGCCATCGGGCCCATCGGGCTCAGCGCGGCGCCACCCATGCAGAGACCGCGCGCGACTCGCCGTGGCTCGCCGGCTCGCAGCGCAAGCAGCAGACTGAGGAACGCGAAATAGAGCCCTCGCATCGGGTCGACGACGACGAGACCTTTGCCCGCGGAGTCGCACAGGTCGATGGTGGTCAGAGCCTTCGACGGGATCTCGTCGGCATTGCGTTCCGTGAATCGGAGTCCACCCATTCGCAGTCGTGCGATGTTGATGAGCATTCTGATCAGCGCGGTGCTCGTCGTTCCGGGGAAAGGGACTCCCAACTCGGCGCATAGGAGTTTGAGCTGCGCGATCCCCCGGTCGATGTGCCCACTGACCAGGTATTGCTCAGCCGCGAGTCGTTGGAGGTGAAGGCTCTCGGCTCTGGGCCGCTTACTCGCGGCATCCGCAAAGACCGGTGCGGCACTGGCGCTATGCCCGGCGTTGACGAGAGCGGTCGCGCGACACTGGTCCAACTGCAGTTGGTGAGCCTTGTCCTCGGCCAGCAGGTCTTCGGCTTCGGCGAACAACCTGGCGGCCTCGAGGAACGCGAGCGACCTGTCGGCCTGCTCGGCGGCGCGCACCGCCCAGTCCCCCGCCAGCTCCAGCGCTTCAGCCCCTCTGTAGTGCCGATACAGAAAGTTCGGATCCTGTCTTCCGGTCGCTTCCGCACTTCGCGCCAGCTCGAGATGAGTCTGTCGCAACCGTTCCTTCGACATGCGTCCGATCACGATCTCGCGGAGCCGGTCGTGGTAGGTTTCGATGCCGAGGTTGTCGCCCGTCTCGGTTGTTCGCAGGAGTGCCTGCGCTTCGAGGAAATGGACCAACGGGCGCGCTGCCGAACCCAAACCGGCAGCGCGGAGGGCGAGCTCGCGCTCGATGGACTGGCCCGCTACCGAAGCGACTGCGAGTACGGAGTGTGCCTCCTCGGACAAGCTCCGCAGACGGTCGGTCAACACGTCCTCGAGGCTGGTTCGCTGATTTTGCGGCACTCGCGCCGAAGCGATCTCCCGATGTCGCGCCAGCTGGTCGAGAAAGAGAGGGACACCGCGCGACTCGGCGACGAGCCGCGCGACTTCGATACCATCGCCGGCGGTATGCGGCATTAGCTGCACGGCCAGGGCACGCGCATCCTCATCCGCCAGCGGTCCAACCTCGATGGTGCGGAGTCGGAGTGAGCCATCAGCGATCGGGAGGTGGCTTTCGGCGGTGTCGGCATCTTCGGCGCGGTAGCTCAGGGCGAGCAGCAGACGGGGAGGCTCGGGTTGGCGAAGGATCTCGCGCAACAGCACCGCGCTGTCAGCGTCCGCCCACTGGAGGTCGTCGATCCAGAGGACGAGGCGGTGACTGTCGCCGATCCTTCGCAGCAACTCGCGAAGGGCGTCGAACCCACGGCGACGGATCTCGAAAGGCTCGTCCTCTACGTCGTTGCCGGCACCGGTGGGGGATGTCGACAGCTCCGGAATGCCAGCCATCGCCGGAAACAGCCGCGCGGCTGCTTCGAGGTTCCTCGGAAGCAGGTAGCGTCGGGCATCGGGCGATAGCTCGACGAGGAAACTCGTGATCTGATCGATGAGCCCATCGAAGGCCTTGTACGGCAGGCTTTCCTGGTGGTGACAGCGCCCGGCGAAAACGAGCGACCCCAAGCCTTCCTGGTCGCTGGTGAAACAGCGAAGGAGCTCTGACTTTCCGATTCCGCTCGGTCCCTTGACGCAGGCGACAACGGGACATCCCGCTTCGGTTTCGTCCAGGAGTTGCCGGAGTTGATGGCGTTCACGCTCTCGACCCGTGAAGTTGCGACCGGTCGAGTGCCGATCTGCCGTGTCGTCGTGGGGAGGTTCGTCCGCATTCGCCAGAGTCCCGATCGAGGCGCGGATTTCTGCGAGGCTCGGTCGTCCGTCGCCATCGGGCGAGACCATCGATGCAACCGTTCCTACGAACCCTTTCGCGTCTTGCATCGCCAGGATGGTTTGGTTCCATCGAGAAGACGATAGTGGCGAGGAGTCCGGCGTCACGCCCGTCCACGCCTGCAAGAGGAGCGCCCCCACGGAATACCAGTCGGATGCTTGATCCGCTTGCTCGCCGGTCAGCAACTCGGGAGCCATATAGGCGAGGGTTCCGGCATGACCTTGCTCCGGTTCGGCGTATCGGGTCGATGGCTGCATCGGCTTGCTAAGTCCGAAATCCAGGAGCACGAGATGGCCATTGGGGGAGACGAGTACGTTCGATGGCTTGACATCGCGGTGCAGCTTACCGTGTTCGTGTACAACGGACATCGCTTCTATCAGTTGGCGTGCAGCGAGTTCGAACCTTCTTTCTCCGGCTCGCGAGAGCTGGACCTCGCCGGCTGAATCACTGCGGACCCAGCTCACCAGGTCCGTCCCGTCGACCAGTTGCATGGTGAAGAACGCTTGGTCCGACTCCACGAAGAGCTCGTGTAGTTGAATCAGGTTCGGATGTAGCATCCCGAGAAGCGCGCGGAACTCTCTCTTGAGCTCCGTGAGGGCGCCCGGCCGCGAGGTCGGTAGGGTTTTGAGCGCTACCTGAGACTGAAGGTCGCGGTCGAAGACGCGATAGACGACGCCGGATGCCCCGCGGCCGATCTCTTCGATGAACTCGAAACGGCTCTTGTCCGGGATTGGAGGGATCGGGCTATCCGCGCAGTTTGAAGGAGGCGATCAGGTTGTAGACGTGGGATCTCGCCAGGTCCAAATCCTCCGCGACGCGTGTGATGTTCCAGTCGCGCTCTTCCAGCTTGTCCTTCAGCAAGCCAGCTTGAAATCTCTGTGTCGCCTGCTGGAAGGTGAGATCGCCCTCCTCGGTTTCTGAGCTCTCGGGGAACATGTGCCGAACCTCGATGGCGTCGACCTGCTCGCTGGCGGCGCGGATTGCAGCGATCTCCGCGGCATTTGCCAGCTGGCGGATGTTGCCAGGCCAAGGCGCCGCTTCGGCAGCTCGTTGTGTCCCTCGGGAGATCTCGAGACGAGGTAGATCGTGCTTTTCGATGGCAATCTGACAGAGGTGGTTCATCAGCAGGCGAATATCTTCCTTGCGCTCTGCCAATGATGGTATCCGGATCTGCAGGACGTTGAGCCGGTAGTAGAGATCTTCCCGGAAAGTCTTGTCGTCGATCGCTTGCTGCAGCGGCTTGTTGGTTGCAGCGATGACTCGGATGTCGGCGGTCATCGGCTCGCTCGAGCCAAGTCGATAGTAGGTTTTACTCTGCAACAGCTGAAGCAACTTCGACTGCGATGCCAATGGGATCTCGGCGATCTCATCGAGGAAGAGCGTTCCGCCTTCCGCTGCTTCGACTCTCCCCCTGATCGCGTGGGTCGCACCCGTGAATGCACCCTCGCACGCACCGAAAAGCTCACTCTCGAGCAGCGATTCCGGCAACGCGGCGCAATTGACCTCGATGAACGGGCCGTTGGATCGGGGGCCGTTGCTATGAATCGCAGAGGCTAGCTGGCTCTTGCCAGTTCCCGGCGGACCCGTGAGCAGCACTCCTACATCGACGGGTGTCGCGAGTTGGGCCTGCTTGAACACGGCGGCCAGGGCCTCGCTTCGACCAATGATGGAGTCGAGATTGAGCGCCCGCCTGTAGGGTGCGGTCGAATCGGTTCGCTCGCGTTCGAGCTCGGTCGCCGCGACCCGGTCGGTGATCGGGGCGACGTGGCGCGCGAACAATTCCGCGGCGGTTCTCTCCTCGGGATCGAACAACCCAGGGCGCTCTCGGCCCTGAAGATAGAGGACGCCCAGCGGTGGGTCGCTGCCAATCGGCGCGCACAGGACGGCTTCGATCTTCTCGAGACGCACGCTGTCGAACTGTCCGAGCTCGGGATCAATTCTCGCCGAAGGCGTTACGATCATCTCGCCGGTCGCGATGGCCTTGGTTACGATATTGGTCGAGATCTTTGACCGGACTTTGTCGATCTCGTCGTCGGTGAACCCATGCCCGATCCACCACCGCGGCTTACCTGATGCCGGATCGTGGACCTCGAGATAACCATGCTGCGCTCTGGTCAGCTCGACGATCAGCGCAAGGGCTTCGCGGAGAAAAGGCCGCAGCTCGTCCTGTGTGCCGAGATCGAGGAGACGCCTGTAAAGGTCTCGTTCGGCATGAATACGGGTACAGTCGCTGGAATCAGGAGCGGGCATCGGTTGGGGAATCTACTTAGAAAACCCAACGTCTCCTGTGTCAAACACAATGCAGAGAATGTTGATGCGAAGGTGCCTTATCTTTTGATCGGTTTGTCCCCTGAGGAACCGAATGCAGCGGGAATTGGCGTGGCGCCAGGAGTACCGAGAGCCGGTGGGCGGATGTGCTTCGGATTCCGCCAGATGCTCGTGGTACTGGCTGGCCCGTATGGATATGGGACCGGCCGTGGCGCGTGGAAACGGCCGTCTTTGGCGATGACATCGATTCGCACGAGCTCCGCGAGCGAGCCCGACTGCGTCTTGTTCATGACTCTCTGGCGATGAGCCTCCACGGTCCTCTCGCTGATGCTCAGCGCGGTGGCGACCTGCCGGTTGCCGCTTCCGTGGACGATGAGGCGCATGACCTGCCGTTCACGCGGTGTGAGCGATCCAATCAATCGTAGAGACCGGATGTACTGGTCCCGCTGGCGGCCCAGGCGCCGGTCCTCGCACGCTGCCCAGCGGAGCCGCTCGAGCAGAAGGCGCCGCTCGGCGGGAAATCGCAATACGTCCGCTACTCCGCTGCGGAACGCGTTCACGACAGTATGGAAATCCGGCGTCTCGACGAGAACGATTACGGGTGGTGAGAGAGGGATCTGGTTGATGGTTCTGACGAGGGCCAAGAGTCTCGACAGCTCTCCGTTGAGCAGGATCACGCCACGTTCGATTTGCTCCAGCGAAAATAGAAGCTGGGCGGACGATGATGAAGATCGGAGCGAGAAACCTGCGCTTTGAACCCAGTCAGCGATGATTTTGTGGCGGGTAGTGGCTGGGTTGAACAGTAGGATCGTGCTCTTGTCGGCAGCGTCTTCCCGCAACTCCGCGGCGCCGTTTTCGACGGGCTTGGGGGGCGGCAAGTCGGCAGGGGGAACGACGTCGCAAGTCTGAGGATAGGTCATCAGTGCCTCATCACGTCGCCGGGAGTACCGGCGAGTAGAACGATCCGAACCAGATCGGCCGCTGAACCGGCGCCGATCTTCCGCATTGCCTTTGCGCGGTGTACTTCGACCGTCCGTTCGCTGATGCGCAGGTCGTAGGCGATCACTTTGTTTGCCTGCCCGTGGGCGACGAGCTCGACGACCTGACGCTCGCGTGGAGTGAGCGCGTTCAAGCGCGCACGGAGCTCGGTTCGGGCCAGGTCGCGCTGCCGTCGGCGGGTGTCCGCGCCCAGCGCTCGCTCGACTCTCTCCAGTAACGCAAAGTCGAAGTCGTCACCGATCACATCGAACGCTCCCGAACGGAAGGCCTCGATCGCTACCTGAGTGTCCCGACGCCCACTGATCAGGATTGTCGGCATGGTCATGCCGCGGCGCCCGAGCTCCTCGATCACCGAGACTCCACTCATTCCTGGTAGGTGAAGGTTTACGAGCAGACAGCCCGGTACGTCGCTGGTCAAGCCGGAGAGAAAGTCCTCCCCGGAGAGGTATGGCACAACGTCCAACCCCGCTTCGCCGAGGATCCACGACATCGACCTTCGCGCACGCTGGTCCGCTTCGACCAGAAAGACGGTTTCCGTGACTTCGAGGTCATCGAAGGGCTCCGTCGGGTTCCGAGGGGGGATGTACGACGGCTCATGGCTCAGCACACCGAACCACTTTGTTAGTCTCGTCGTTGATTGCATGGGCACCTCCTACGACCGGTTTCGTGTTCCCGAGGTTGCGCAATCGGTGTGCCACTGGGTGCTGGACAGCCGATCCGGCTTCACCCGTCGGCCGACTGTCCTGTAGGGAGGACACTCTGATCGCGCACTGACTTCCGTGGTGGACGTCCTCGCGGCCGGCTTCGCGGACTACCCTAGAATGCCCCGGTTACAGCTGGCCGTGTGGCACCGTAGTCCGCCGGAAGCCGGTCACGGTCGGCCCGAGACGACCGAGGCCGATGCATGGCAATCCTTCTCGGTGGCAGACCGAGCGGTGCGGGATGACTCGGCTTCCGGTCGATGGGCAAGTGAGATCACTGAGCCGCGACTCGCGAAAGGCACTGCATACGAACTGTCTACTCGAGCGGACAACGCCGCGGGCGGCTGTTCGGGCAGGCGTACGGTCTGAAGGAAGAGCCCTATTTCCCGGGGGGTTCCGCGTTTCGGCACGGCGATTGCGAAGTCAGTTCTCCAGACACGCCAACCGGCCGACATCGGCCATCAACGAACCCCAGGAGGGAAGAAAAATGAAGATGATCTATACGGTCGCGGGAATGCTCATACTGGCCGCCAGCGCCGCCGACGCACGTGTCTCGTACGACCCGCTGCGTTGCGAGGCTCTCAAGCTGCAGCGCGAGAGTAGGCTGCAGCAGTGCATGTCGAACTGTGAGAAAAAAGTCCTCAACCGAGATGGCTTTGACGGCGCGGCGTGTGACGATACCTGCCGCGTTCGCTACGATCGCGCGGTATCGAGGTTGGATCGCCGCCCGGCTTGCCGACCCCCTGCTGCCGATCCTCATCAGTGTGAAGCGCGAGCCCTCAAAGTCGAATCTCGCCACTTGATCTGCCAAGCGTCATGCGAGCGCAAGGGGCGCAGGGCCGAGTTCGACTTGGAAGAGTGTCACGCGTCGTGCGACTCGTGGTGCGATGCGGCCATCGCAGAAGTGCTCAGCGGTACGATCTGTGGGGATGGACGCGCAGGTGACGGAGCTGCCGAGGACGAACAACCTCCAACCGAGTAGTGTTTCGAGGTGTCCAAGGTGACTGGCAATCCCCTGGATTAGCCACCCCGCCTCGAGCGAACCCACCGGTACGACCACAGCGTCGCCTCCCGATTCGCTCTCTATGCGAACGGGGGGCGATCTTTTTTGAGCTGACGGCCCGTTGAAAAACCGCGATGGAGCTGTAGGAGTTTTGCTGGAGCTCTGTCGAATCGGGGAAAACAGGTGAACGCAGCCTGGAACGTTCAAGAGATTCGGCGAATTGGCCACCGCCTTCAGCTTCGCCCGTGCCTCCGAGCGAAGCGAGTTTCTAGGAAGTCGGGCGCTGTCCGAGCGAGGTACCGCACCACGGGCAGGTTCGCCAGTAGTCGCGCAGGACCCCCCATCCGCAGCGGTGGCAGTGGTCGCGGGATCCGGCCAGCTTCCACGGTTTCTGCACCTTCGTGTGGCACCACGGGCAGTAGCGCATGAAGGGGCTGATGGCGCGTCTCGGGCAGCTCTTGTTTGCGCAGCGAGCGGTGTTGCGAGAGTCGACGTAGCTGCGTTCAGAGACCTGGGCAAATCCGGCGCCCCAGCACCACGGGCAGTAGCGCCAATCCGGGTTGCGTCCTCTCTTGCACCGCGGGCAGCGCATCCGCCGTCGCGTCGCGCCGAGGTGGCGCCGCCGCTCGGCGCTGCACCACGGGCAGTGCAGCATGCTCTCGGAGATCGGGCCGCGACACCGTTTGCACTCGTCGGTCAGATCGAGAATACGTCCGAAGCGCCGCTTGAAGTGGCGGTGGCGCATGCTTCGCCAGTTGGCACCACCGCTACTCGCCCGCCGCGCGCGCGTCCTTTTCTTGGCGTGCAGAAGTTTGCGCCCCACCTTGAGCGCGCGGAAGGCGCGTTCCATGGCACCGGCATCGGCGAAGCGTTTGCGCGGGTCGAGCTCGATGGATTTTTTGAGGAGTGCACGAAATTCGGGGTGGAGGGATTGCTTGAGGCGATCGCCGCCCGGTGGTGGCCACTCGTACGGCCACTCCGGGGTGCCGCCGCCGAACATTTCGCAGAGGATGACCCCGATCGAGAAAACGTCGGAACGGAACGAGGCCCTGCCGACGGCTTGCTCGGGGGCGATGTAGCCGACCGTCCCGGCACCCGACATCGCGACGGTGCTGTGGGCCAGTCGGGCGATACCGAAATCGGCGAGCCGCAACCGCGGGCCCGGGAAGAGGATGAAATTGTCCGGCTTGATGTCGCAGTGGACGATTTTCTTGTCGTGGGCGTAACTCACCGCGGCGAGGATCTGCTCGGTGAATCCCAACCGCGTGGAGAGAGGCGTGCGCCGTCTCATTTCGTTGAGCAGGCTGCAACTGCCCAACGGCGTGACGACGACGAAGTGACCGTCGACGAACTGTGCGTTGCGAATCGGCAGGATGTTGGGGTGGTCTAGCGAGCTGACGATGCGGGCCTCCTTGCGGAAATCGGCGAGGAGCTCGGCGGTGACGGTTGCCGCGTGCGGGATCTTGAGGGCGACCGCGATGCCTTCGATGGTATCGCGGGCCTCATAGACCGCTGAGAAGCCTCCGGCGGCAATGCGCCTGCGGATGCGGTACTTGCCGAGATTCGATCCTCTTCGCAACATATCCCGGGCTGAACTACCACCGGCGCGTGGTCCGGTACAGGGGCTGGCTGCGGCGCGATCGGACGCCTGCTGGAGCGATCGCCTTGCTCGGATGGCGAGCCCGCTTGCGCGGGGCGGGCGCAGCCCTTGAGCTGGCGAGGAGTTTCGGTTTCAGTGGAGCGGATCGAGGGGAGAGTTTCTGGACCACACTTGGAAAGACGGATTGCTTCACCTTCACGTTCTCGGGTGGGACGCCGACGATATCGACAACGCGTGCCAGGCGCTGAACGAGGCGTGCTCGGAGGGGGGTGCCTTCGATGGCAGCACGGTGATCGATCTCGAATTTTCGGCGGTGCGTGAACTGCTGCGCGCCGATCTCACCAGTGGCGCCGTCGCTTCCGTACTGCTGGTGGCGGAGACCCTGAGGCGGGCGGACAGCGCCGCGGCCGCGTTGCGCGAGGCTCTCTACGACCTCGACGCGTTTGCCTACAAATACGCCGGACGGGAGTGAGCAAATCGCGAGAAACCGCGCCAGGCCGGGCGCGGCCAAGCCGGTAGATGTCGCACGCGAGATGTGGCAGCACTCTTACCTGCGTCGCGTGCTGTGAACGCGCGAAGAATAGGACGAAGAATGAAGAAGTTCGAACGGGTCGGAGTTGGGATCGACTTTGGCGATCACGGCGAGAAGGTGTTGGTGTCGGCCGCGAGTCTCGCTCGTCAGTCGGGTGCTGCCATCGATCTCATCCATGTGCTGCACCCGCCGCCGGTCTATGATCGCGTGCTGGCGAGCGTGCAGAGCGCGCCGGATCTGGATGCCGCGGCTTCCGTCGCCGCCGAACGGCTCGACGAGTTGGCGGCGCGGGCGCCACTCGCGGGACTGACGGTACGCTCTCACGTCGGTGTCGGCAGGCCGGATGTCGAGTTGGTGCGGATTGTCGGCGAAGCTGGCGACGACCTGATCGTTCTCGGTCCGTCCTCGCGCGATTCCAGTCCGTGGTTGCGGATTGGACGCACGGCGGAACGGGTGCTGCGCACGGCATCGATGCCGGTGTTGATCGCCAAGAAACCGCTGGATGCGACGCCGCGGCGGATTGTCGCGATGACCGACTTCTCGGACGCCTCGGCGCACGCACTGGTCGAAGCGGCTTCCCTGGCACGTAGCTGGGGTGCCGAATTGGTGCTGATCCACGTGCTCGAGCCCATCATCTTCCTGCAGGGATGGGGGGCGAAGCTAGCCGGTGGTTCAGACATCTACGCGGTCGATCCGGCGGACCTCGAGCCGGAGTGGGAGGCGATCCTCGGTCGGCTCGATCTCGACGGCGTCACGCTTCGGCACGAGACCGCCAAGGGAGAGGTCGTGCCGACCCTGGTCGCCCGCGCCGACGCACTCGAAGCTGATCTGGTGGTTCTCGGCACGCACGGTCGCACGGGGCTGTCGCATGCACTTCTCGGCAGCGTGGCTCAGTCCGTGCTCGAGGAGACCCCATTACCCGTGCTGGTCGTGCGCAGCGATGCCGAATCGTTCATTCTCGACCAGGCCGGCGCCTGAGGCGAGACAGGCGCTGACGCGCCTGCGGGTGATTCGCGGATGTCTTCGCCACCAACGTCGCGGACGACCTCGGCGGCGAATTCGCGCTCTGCCGAGGAGCGCCGCAGGCGAGAGCTTCCCGGCTTGGTTCGGGCGATGCTCGATCCGTCCTTCTACCCGCACGACCCCGACGGAGTCGAACTCATCCAGACCCACATTTCGTACGTGTTTCTCGCTGGAGATCGGGTTTACAAGGTCAAGAAGACGGTTCGCTTTTCCTTTCTCGATTTTTCGACGATTGCCCGCCGCCGCTACTACTGTCACGAGGAGGTGCGATTGAATCGCCGCCTGGCGGCCGATGTATACGTCGGCGTCGTGGCGATCCGCGAGATCGAGGGAGTGTTTTCACTGGCGAGCGAGGCAGACCCACTCTCGCTAGCTAGCCAGGGAGACCCACTCTCGCTGGCCAGCGAGGAAAATCCAGACGTTGTCGACTACGCGGTGGTGATGCGGCGTTTGCCGGAGGAGCAGATGTTCTCGGCGATCCTGGCGCGCGGCGAGGCCGAGGAACGGCACGTCGACGCGATTGCCGAGCGGCTGGTCGAGTTCCACCGCGGCGCCGAGGCCGGCCCCGATATTACCGCGAACGGTGATCCTACCCGGATCCGCGAGGCGATGGATGCGGACTTCGCCGAATCGTATCGCTACCGCGGCCGCACGATTTCGCAGGACGACGACCGCGCCATACAGCGCTTCTGTCACGACTACTTGGCTACCCGCGAATCGCTCCTTCGCAAGCGTCAGGCGGAGGGTCGTATCCGCGATTGCCACGGCGATCTGTGTGCCGAACACGTGTGCTTTGCCGGCCGGCTCACGGTGATCGACTGCATCGAGTTCGAACCGCGCTTCCGCTATCGCGACGTTGCCGCCGAGATCGCTTTTTTGGCGATGGACATCGAAGACCTCGGTTACAAGGAACTGGCGCGGCTGCTGGTGCGGCGGTATTCGGAGCTCGCCGCCGACCCGGATCTGCCGTCGCTGGTGCCGTTCTACGGGTGCCATCTGGCGTATATTCGCGGCAAGGTCGACAGTCTCAAGAGCCTCGAGAGGAGGTCGGCGAAGCCGGGCGCAGCGCCGCGGAATCGAGTGCGAGGCACCATTTTGCGCTCGCCCATCGG
>Ga0114931_10002984_pt1 | contig 21461 bp, 20 predicted proteins | sample 2SBtaG_FD_89579 | JGI IMG/M metagenome (GOLD analysis project Ga0114931, IMG submission 89579) | Deep subsurface microbial communities from Kolumbo volcano to uncover new lineages of life (NeLLi) - 2SBTROV14_V59a metaG | ecosystem: Environmental > Aquatic > Marine > Volcanic | place: Kolumbo...
CAGGATCCGCGCATCGCGGTCCGAGAAGGACACGTTGCCGTGTCCGGTCATATAAAGGTAGGGAATCTGCCACAGATCCGGGCTGTCCAGCGAAACCACCCGCTCCCGATCGGCCACCCGCAGCCGGGTGCGGGTCCGGAGGGCGCGCAGCAGATTGGGCAGGCTGGACGGGTTGGCGTACCAGTCCCCGCCGCCGTCGTACTGCAGTCGGCCCACCGTGAACGACGCCGACGTGCCGCTCCCGAACGGGGTGGGAACGACGGACGCTGCGCCCAGCAGGGCGACGATCAGGGTCACCGTGTTCATGCGGTGGCGATCAGGCGGTAGGCGTCGTTGCGCGACATACCGAACTCCTCGACCAGGGTGGCGGCCGCGTCCCGTCGGGTCGCTCCCGCGGCCAACAGGGCCCGGCCCCGCTCCAGGGCCTTCGCCGGGGATGGATCCCGGGGCGGAGCGGCCCCGGAGTCTATCACCAACGTGATCTCCCCCCGGGGTGCGTGGTCCCGATAGTAAACCTGGAGGTCGGTCAGGGTCCCGGACCGCACCTCCTCGTACCGCTTGGTCAGTTCGCGCGCCACCACCGCCCGCCGGTCGGGGCCGCACACCTCGATCAGGTCGTCCAGCAGCCTGGTCAACCGCAACGGGGCCTCGAACATCACGACCGTGCACGGCGCGCCGGCCACCTCCGCCAGCCGGGCCGCCCGGTGCCCCCCCTTGCGAGGGAGAAAACCCAGGAACAGGTACCGGTCGGCCGGCAGACCGGAGACCGAGAGGGCGGCGGTGACCGCCGATGGACCGGGAATCGGGACAACCGGCACGTCGCGGGCCGACGCTTCCCGTACGAGTGAAGCCCCCGGATCGCTGATCGACGGGGTTCCGGCATCCGTCAGGAGCGCCACGGTGGCGCCCGCCTCGAGGCGCGCGAGCAGTTGCGCCCGCCGGGCCGGCGGGGAATGCGCGTGGAAACTCACCATCGGCGGCGACGTGCCCAGGTGCTCCAGCAGAATCCGACTGCGCCGGGTGTCCTCCGCCGCCACCAGGTCGACCGTCCGCAAGGTCTCCGCGGCCCGGATCGACAGGTCGTCCAGGTTCCCGAGCGGGGTGGCAATCACGTAGAGTGTCATGGGTCTCGAAGCACCGTATGGCTTCAAGGTACCGGCCCCGGGAAGCGGTTTCCACGTCCATATAACAAAAACGCGGCCCGTTCGGGCCGCGTTCCAGCACCGGTATCGGTGTCGTTAGTCGAGATGCTGCTCGAGCTTGCTCACGAGCTGGGCCTTGGGGACCGCGCCCACCACGGTATCGACGTGCTTCCCGTCCTTGAAGAACAGCACGCTGGGGATGGAGCGGACCCCGAACCGCATGGCGGTCTGCTGGTTGGCGTCCACATCCAGCTTGGCCACCTTCACCTTGCCGTCATATTCCTGCGCCAGCTGCTCGATCACCGGCGCGATGATCTGACACGGACCGCACCACGTGGCCCAGAAGTCCACCATCGCCAACCCCTTGTGTCCCTCGATCTCCTGTTCGAACGCCGCGTCGGTCACCTGCACCAGGTCGATCCCTGCCATGTCTCTGTCTCCACCGTTAATATTGGCGCTCGTCTTTCACGAGCGTGAATCCGCGCTTTCCACCAACCTCCGACCCGATCCCGGAGCTCCCGTGACCCTGCCCAACGCCACCGTCGCCCACATCGGCATCGCCGTCCCCGATGTGGACACCGCCGCCGGATTCTACCGGGACATCCTGGGCGCCGCCGCCCGGGACCCGGAGGAATCCGATGGCGCCCGCATCCTGTCGTTCGCCACCGGTGACGTCGATCTCGAACTCCTCGAACCCCTCGACGATCGCGGGCCCATCGCCCGGTTTCTCGCCCGCCGGGGGCCCGGCATCCATCATATCTGCTTTCGGGTTCCGGATCTCGACGCCGCACTCGCCACGTGTCGGGACCGGGGGTACGAACTCATCGACGAGATGCCCAGACCTGGAGCGCATGGACGCCGCATCGCGTTCGTCCATCCCCGCACCACGTCCGGGATCCTCTACGAGCTTACCGAGTGAACGTCCGTACCGAGTCCGGAGTTCCGCCGGATGGGCAGGTCCGGGCAGGATTCCCCGCCTCCGTCAGATCCACCGACTGGACCAGCCACCCGCCACCGAACTGCACCACCGTCACCGGAACGACCGGGGTACACTGTTTCCGCGTGAGCCGTATCCGGTAATACCGCTCGCCCGCGACCGCCCCGATGGTCTGCGACGGATCCGGATCCAGGATCTCCCAGGATTCGTTGGACAGGTAGATCTGCATGAGGCGCAGTCGCTGCTCGAGCGAGCGCTGGTCGAGCTTCTTCTGCGCCGGTCCCTCTCGGGTGCCCCACAACCGGCCCATGGTGCTCAAGTCGTTGGCCCCGACCGCTGCCATGAACTCCTGAATCGTGGCCTGCGGATCCACCGGTGCCGGAATGTCCGCGGGGCTCGATGAACCACACCCGACCCCGGCGACCAGCACACCGAGCGCGACGATGCGCGTGGCTTGCGTCATGGGGTTTACCTTGATGATCTTGACGATCTCGAAGCTACCCACTCCCCATACGCGAAGCAACGATGCGCCTGTACGTCAACGTCGATCACGTGGCCACCGTTCGTCAGGCCCGGCGCACCGTGGAACCCGACCCAACCGAAGCCGCCGACGCCGCCCGGGCGGGCGGCGCGGACGGCATCACGGTGCACCTGCGCGAAGACCGCCGCCACATCCAGGACGACGACGTGCGTCGACTCGCGGCCCGTGACGGCATCCTCAACCTGGAACTCGCGACCGCCGACGACATCGTGGCCCTCGCCGTCCAACTCGCCCCGCACCAGGCGACCCTCGTCCCCGAACGACGGGAGGAGATCACCACCGAGGGTGGCCTCGACCTGGGCGCCGCTCCCGGAGAGGTCGACCCGCGCCTCGTCCGCGCGATCGCCGAGCTCCACGAAGCCGGTGTCCGGGTCAGCCTGTTCATCGATCCCGACGCTGCGCGCATCGAACAGTCCGCCGCCCTCGGCGTCGAAGCGGTCGAACTCCACACCGGGGCCTACGCCAACGCCGACGAGCCGGAACCCGAACTCCACCGCCTGGCCCGGGCGGTCCGCCATGCCGGCCGGTGCGGCCTGGCCGTCCACGCCGGTCACGGACTTACCTACGGGAATGTGACCCCCGTCGCCGCCCTGTCGGGCATCGAGGAGCTAAACATCGGACACAGCATCGTCAGTCGCAGTCTGCTGGTGGGGATGCGAGCGGCGGTCGCCGAAATGCGGGAGCTGGTCGATGCGGCCCGACAGGATGCCTGCGTTGACTAACCCCCTGCGATTCCCTAACCTAGGCGCAGTTCGAGCGGCCCGGACCGCTCGGCATCACGCGCGCACGGGGTACGCATGAGTCAGTCGATGGGGATGACGGACTTCTTCACCATGGAGGCGGGCGACTACCTCGAGCGTCTCGACGCGCTCGTGTCGCAGCCCACCCCGCCCGACGCCGCCGACTTCGTCCGTCTGAGCCGGGCCCTGCGCGGCTCGGCGATCATGGCCAATCAGCAGGCGATCGGCATGGTGGCGGGGGGGCTCGAAGGCCTGTCCCGGGGGCTGGCGGACGAACGGATCCCCTGGGACGAGGCGAGTCGGCAACTCGCGATCCGCGCCGTCGACGACCTCAAGGTCCTGGTGCGCGCCGCCCGCGACTGGTCCGACGCCGATGAGGCTCGGGCCCGACAGATCGGCGCCGAACTCGAACGGTTCGCGGGCCGGCCCACGGTACCCCGGCGGGCGCCGGCCGAGGGCCTCGACCCCGGCACCCGCGCCTTCATCGCGCGGGAAGCCGCCACGATCGCGAATGCCCTGCACGAGACCGCCCGGGCTCTCGAAGCCAATCCGATGGTCACCGACCACCTGGACGCCGTCAGCCGGGCGATGCGACCGTTGCGCGGCATCGCGAGCCTCTCCGAGGTCCCGCCCCTTCCCGATCTCCTCGAAGGCATCGATCGCGCGGTGGGCGAATTGCTCCATCCTGGAGGGGCCGCGCCGGGTCCGGAACTGTTCGATCGGGCGGCCACCGCCGTCTCCGAAGTCGCCCAGCAGATCACGGCCGGTCAGGAGGGCATCGCCGATACCGAAAGCGCACGCCGCTTCGCCGAGCTGCTCGGCGAGTTGATGGATGCGGATTCCGACGTCGTTCCCATCGAGTCCCTCTACTACGCCGACGACGGACCGCATATCGTCGAACAGGGAAACGCCCAGGGCGTCCAGCAGCTCGGTCGCCTGGAACTCGTGTCGCACCTGGAGTACCTCCGCCAGGCCGCCGACCAGCTCGAACAGGCACAGACCCCAACCCAACGCGCGCTCCGGGCTCACGCTCTCCCGCCGACACTTCGGGTGCTGGCTACCGCCGCTGGCGGTCCGCTGGCCACCGCTGCCGCGGCGTTTGCCCAGGCGGCCCGCCAGGCGATCGCGAGCGGCGCGGCCGTCGCCGACCCGGTGTCTTTTGCCCAACGGCTCCGCGAAGCCAGCCAGACCCTGAGCGAAGCGGCCCAGGGGGCCGCGGCTCACGCCCCCAACCGCCTGACCCGGGTCATCGCGGCCCTCGGCCACCTGGCCGTCGAGCCCGGACCGGAGGCGACAGCCACGCCCGGACCGGCCCCTGCTCCGGAACCCGTTGCCCCGGCACCAACTGCCCCGTCACCGGTCCCGGCCACCGCACCGGTTTCCGCACCGGCCCCCGATACCGGAACCACGGCGGATGGCACGGACCTCGCCGCCGCCTACGTGCGGTGCCGGGAGCTCGAGGAGGTTCACGGCACCGGACCGGGCACGCTCGATCAACTCGTAAGCGGCCCGCCGGCGCCACCCGCTCCGGTCTCCGCACCCGAGGTCGTCGCCGCCCCGGCCCCGGTTGCCACCGCCACTCCGGTCGAGCCCGTCGCCGTCCCGACCCCCACCCCCGCGCCCCAACCGGCCCCAACCGTGGCGCAGGAGGGGGTGACCGAGGACGAACCGGTCGACGTGGTCCCGCTCGATGACGTCGTCCCGATCACCGATCTCTGCTATCGCGGTCAGTCCGCCATCGATCGGGCGTTGAGCCTCCGCGCCGAGGTCCGGCGGGCCGTGGCCGACGGGGATGGCGAGGGCGCCGACCGGCTCCTCGACGAAATCTTCGATCTCGTCCAGCTTGGCCTCCAACCCACCGCGTAAACCCGGTCTCGGGTGGACCGGCGTCGGCGGAATCCTCCTCTCTGCCGTCCTGCTGGTCTGGGCCCTGCACGACGTGCGCCCGGCCGAATTGCGCGAGCACTTCGCGTCGGTCCGCATGTGGCCGTTCATCGGCATGATCGTCGTCGCCACGCTGGTCTTCCCGCTCCGCACCGTCCGTTGGCGTTACCTCCTCCGGCTCGACGGGGAGACGCTCCCCTGGATCCCGCTCTGGCATTCCCTGGCCATCGGGTTCATGGCCAACAACCTGCTGCCGGCCCGCACCGGGGAGATCGCACGGGCCTACGCCGCCCAGAAACTCACCGGCGTCAAGTTCTCCACCGCCGCGGCCACCATCGCCGTGGAACGGGTCCTGGACGGGATCACGCTCGTCACCCTCCTCGCCCTGGCCGCCGCCGCGGGCGGTTTCACGGCCGACGCGACGTTCGGCCGTGTCACCCTCGGCCAGCTCATCACCGGCACGGCCCTCGCGTTTGCCGGTCTGCTCGTCGTCGCGTTCATCGCCGTGCTCCAGCAGGAACGCGCCACCCGGCTGGTTCACACCGTGGTCGGCGCGGTGTTGCCCACCCGGTGGGCGGAGCGGATCGAGCGGTTCTTCGTCGGGCTGCTCGAAGGACTCGAAGCGCTGCGCAACCCACGGCGGTTCCTCTCCATCGCCGCCTGGTCGTTCGTGGTCTGGGGCGTCAACGGCTTCTCCTTTCTGCTCTGCGTGTACGCGTTCTCGCTTCCGGTCCCCTGGTCCGCCGCGTTCGTCGTGCAGTCGCTGATCGCCTTCGGGGTTGCGGCCCCCCAGGCACCCGGGTTTTTCGGCGCCTTTGAGTTCGCCTCCCGCATCACCCTGATCGCGTACGGCGTGTCCCCCGCCCTCGCCGTATCCTACGCCCTCGGGTACCACATCAGCACGTTCATCCCCATCACCCTGCTCGGCATGTACTCCCTCAGTCGCGCCCACCTGCACATCGCCGACCTGCGCCAGGCCGCCCCGGCTCCTGCCCCCGCCTCCGCTCCGGTTCGAGGCGACCCCGAGGGACCATGACCGACCGGGTCAGTGTCGCGGCCCACGCCAAGTTCAACCCGTTTCTCCGCGTTCTCTCCCGGGACACCTCGGGGTATCACGGCATCGAGACGGCGTTCGCCCTGCTCGAACTGGCCGATCGGATCACGGTGGAACGCCGGCCCTCCGGCATTACCATCGAGGTAAACGGCCCCGATCTCGGTCCCGATGCGGACAACCTCGCGGTCCGGGCCGCCGACGCCCTGCTGAACTCCATCGGTCGCCCCTTCGGCGTCCACCTGCACCTCGAGAAACACGTTCCCGCCCAGGCCGGCCTCGGCGGTGGATCGAGCGATGCGGCCGCAACGCTGCACGCCGTGAACCAACTGGCCGGGACGCCGGTTCCCCGTCACGAACTCCTGCAACTGGCCGCGCGTCTCGGGGCCGATGTCCCCTTCTTTGCCAGCGGCGCCCCGTTTGCCGTCGCCTGGCACCACGGCACCCGCCTGTTCCGGCTGCCCGCCCCGTCGGCCGCACCGGTCCTCCTCGCCGTCCCGCCGACCGGGGTCCCGACCGCCGACGCCTACGCCTGGATCGACGCGCACCCGGCCCCGACCCGCGGTGCGGTGGTGCTCGACCTCGACGCCCTCACCGCCTGGGGCCCCATCGGCCGCCTCGGCGGCAACGATTTCGAACCGGTGGTCTTTGGCCGTCACCCGTCGCACCGGCAGCTCTTCGAGCGCCTCGCCGAGACCGGCCCCCTCCTGGTGCGTCTGAGCGGATCGGGCTCCGCCTTCGTCGCCGTGTACCGTAGTGAGCCCGAGCGTGACGGCGCCGCCACCGTCATCGGGACATCGACGGCGACGCTGATTCCCACCGAAACCCGCGCACACGCCGCGCCGGCACCGCGCTCGGAGGACTGAACGCCGCCAGCACCGGGTTCCCGGTCCTCCCGTCCTCCCGCTACATTGCAGGTGGCGCCGCGCAGTCCGGGGTTGCCACAGTGGCCCCTCGTCCAATGGCAGGACTCCGGTCTTTGGATCCGGCAATGGTGGTTCGAATCCACCGGGGCCAACTTCCGCCCACGTGGCACGACCTGCTCCGAGGTTATCGCTGCATGACCGATACGGCCGCACAACTGACCGACCGCGAGGTACTCGAATCCGTCGTCATCCGTTTTGCCGGGGACTCCGGCGACGGCATGCAGGTGACGGGTACCCAGTTTACCCAGGCCACCGCGCTCTTCGGGAACGACCTCGCCACCTTCCCCGACTACCCGGCGGAGATCCGGGCACCGGCCGGCACCACCTTTGGCGTGTCCGCGTTCCAGATCCACTTCGGATCGCACGACGTGCTCACCGCCGGCGATGCCCCGGACGTGCTGGTGGCCATGAATCCGGCAGCGTTGAAGGTGAACCTGTCCGATCTCAAACCCGGCGGCACCGTGGTGCTGGACACCGCCGCGTTCCAGCAACGGAATCTCCAGAAGGCGGGGTACGATGTCTCGCCGCTCGACGACAACACCCTCGCCCCCTACCAGGTCGTTCCGCTCGACATCTCGGCCCGTACGCTGGAGGCAGTCAAACCCTTCGGACTCTCTCAGAAGGATGCGCTGCGGTGCAAGAACTTCTGGACGCTGGGGCTGACGCTATGGATGTATGGGCGCGATCGCGAACCCACCATCGAGTGGTTACGGCAGAAGTTCGCGCGCCGCCCGGAGATCGCGGATGCCAACATCGCCGCCCTCAACGCGGGCCACGCCTACGGCGAAACGGCGGAACTGAGCAGTCACATCCACCGGTTCATGGTGGCACCCGCCCATGTGCCCCCCGGTGAATACCGGACCGTGACCGGCACGGAGGCGATGAGCTGGGGGCTGCTGGCCGGCGCCCGGTGCGCCAACCTCCAGATCCTCTTCGCGTCGTACCCGATCACGCCCGCATCGCCGCTGCTGCACACTCTGGCCGGCCTGAAACAGTACGACGTCGCCACCTTCCAGGCCGAGGATGAGATCGCGGCGATCTGCGCGGCGATCGGGGCCTCGTACGCAGGCGCACTCGGGATCACGTCGAGTTCGGGTCCGGGCATCGCCCTGAAGGGCGAAGCGATGGGCCTTGCCGTCATCACCGAGTTGCCGGTGGTCATCATCAATACCCAGCGCGCCGGTCCTTCGACCGGGATGCCGACCAAGACCGAGCAGTCGGACCTGTTCCAGGCAATGTTCGGCCGGAACGGCGATGCGCCCCTGGCCGTCATTGCCGCGTCGACGCCCACCGACTGCTTCAAGACCGCCATCGAGGCGGTGCGGCTCGCCACCACCTACATGACGCCGGTCATCGTTCTCAGCGACGGGTACCTCTCCAACGCCGCCGAGCCGTGGCGGATCCCGACGGTGGCGGACCTGCCGACGTTCCCGGTGACGTTCCGAACGGACCCGGAGGGATTCCACCCGTTCGACCGGGATCCCGGCACCCTGGTCCGGCCCTGGGCCATTCCCGGAACGCCGGGCCTCGAACATCGCATCGGCGGCCTCGAAAAGGATTACGAAACCGGCAACCTCTCCTACGATCCGGAGAACCATCACCGGATGACGATGGCGCGGGCCGAGAAGATCGCCCGCATCGCCCGCGACATTCCCGACCAGACCGTCAGTGCAGGACCCGAGTCGGGGCCGCTCGTCATCGTCGGCTGGGGCTCCACGTTTGGCGCCATCGACTCGGCCGTCCGCGCTGCGATCGACGCGGGACACCCCGTCGCCCACGTGCACCTGCGGCACCTCAATCCGTTCCCCGCCAATCTCGGCGACCTGCTCCAGCGCTACGACCGCATCGTCGTCCCGGAGATGAACAACGGCCAGTTGGCCACCATGCTCCGGGCCCGGTACCTCCTGCCGGTCGTGTCCCTGCCCAAGGTGGCCGGACAACCGTTCAAGATCCGGGAGATCCAGGATGCGATCCACACCCACCTGGAGGACTGACCGATGACCTCCGCCCCCGCACCGCCGGTTCCGCTCAAGCCTCGCGACTACGCCTCCGACCAGGAAGTCCGCTGGTGCCCCGGGTGCGGCGACTACGCCATCCTGAAGGGGATCCAGCGCTTCCTCGCCGATCAAGGCGCATCCCGGGAGAAGACGGTGTTCGTCTCCGGCATCGGCTGTGCCGCCCGCTTCCCGTATTACATGTCGACGTACGGGTTCCACACCATCCACGGGCGGTCGCCGGCCATCGCCACCGGCATCAAGCTCGCCAACCCCGACCTCGATGTCTGGATCATGACCGGAGACGGTGACGCGCTGTCGATCGGGGGAAACCATCTGCTGCACATTCTCCGCCGCAATGTCGACGTCCAGATCGTGCTCTTCAACAATGAGATCTACGGACTCACGAAGGGCCAGTATTCCCCCACGTCCAAACGGGGAACCCGCTCGCCGTCGACCCCGCAGGGATCCGTCGAGACCCCACTCTCCGCCGGGGCGCTGGCGCTGGGATCCGGGGCCCGGTTTATCGCCCGGACCATCGACACCGCCCAGAAACACATGCCCGGCGTGCTCAAGCGCGCCCGGGATCACCGGGGGGCGTCATTCATCGAGGTCTTTCAGAACTGCGTGGTGTTCAACGACGGGGTCTTCGCCGACTTCACCGAAAAACCCGTCGCGGCGGACCGGCAGTTGCATCTCGAACACGGACAGCCACTGCGTTTCGGGAAGGACGGCAACCGCGGACTGCGGCTCGATCCGAAGCGACTCGCCCTGGAGGTGGTCACCGTAGGCGAAGGGGGCGTCACCGAATCGGACCTGCTCGTCCACGACGAACGGAACCGCACGCTGGCCGGGATGCTGGCCGCCCTGGAACCGCCGGAGTTCCCGGTCGCCATCGGGGTCCTCTACTGCCACCCCGACACGCCCTACGATCAGCTCGTGCGGCAGCAGGTGGCGGAGGTGGTGGACAGCCATCCCGACGCCGACCTCGATGCCCTGCTCCGGACCGGTCGGACCTGGACGGTAGCCGGCTGAGACGAACGGTCCCGCCAAACGCCCAACGGGGACGCACCGACGTCCCCGTTGGAATCAACGATCGTGGATTCAGGCGCGGTCAGACGCCCGGCAGGGCCCGCGCGTCCCGGGCCCCGGCCGACACGCCGGCGCCGACCGCAATCCCGAACGCCAGGGCCGTCCCGGCGCCAACCCACGGCAACAGCCAGACCACCGGGCCCGCGAGCAGGGCCGCCAGTCCGCCCGCTACCAGCGGCGCGGCCGGGCGCTGAACCGCGTCGACAAAGCGCAACCGTTCCCGCACGTACCGGCGGGCCCGGACAAAGCCGAACAGCGACACCACGCCGGCAATGCCGGCCACCAACAGAAATCCCAACATGGCTCCTCCTGTGTAACACTACGGAACACGAGGTGCGAGAGTTTCACACTCTTCCGCCGGAGGGCCCGGTGTGCCAACCTGTCGGTCACCCCGTTGCCCGCGAGCCATGCTCCATGACCGTCACCCGGATCGGCGTCCTCGCCACCACCCTGTCCGTGGCCTGTTCCGGCCCCGCCGATCGGGCCGACATCCCGCCGGCACGACTCGACCGGGGTACCCATGTGGTCCTCCTGGGCACCGGCAATCCCAACGCCAACCCCGAGCGGTCGGGACCGGCCACCGCGGTCGTGGTCGACGGCCACGCCTACCTCGTCGATGCCGGCCCCGGGATTGTCCGTCGCGCCGCCGCAGCGGCGACGCGCTACAACCTCGACGCCCTGCTGGCCCGGAACCTCGACATCGTCTTCATCACCCACCTGCACTCCGATCACACCCTGGGTCTTCCCGCCCTGATCTTCTCGCCGTGGGTACTTGACCGGGACGTCCCGCTCCGGGTGTACGGTCCTCCCGGCATCGTGGACATGACCGATCACCTCGAGGCCGCCTGGCGACTCGATGTCCGTAACCGGATCGACGGCCTGCAACCCACCAACCCGGACGGGTACAAGGTCGACGTCCACGAGATTGCACCGGGGGAGGTCTATGCCGACCGGCGGGTGCGGGTCACCGCGATTCCGGTCCCCCACGGTTCGTGGGACCACGCGTTCGGCTATCGATTCGACACTGCCGACCGGCGGATCGTGATCTCCGGCGATGCGACGCCCGCCGAGTCGCTGGTGGAGGCGTGCAACGGCTGCGACCTCCTGGTCCACGAAGTGTACTCCGAGGCGGGCTGGCAGCAGCGGAGCCCGGAATGGCAGCGCTATCACGCCTACGCCCACACCTCGTCGGTGGCGCTCGGACGCCTCGCGGCCGAGGCGAGACCCGGCCTCCTGGTCCTGTACCATCAACTCGCGATGGGATCGACCCCGGAGGAGATCGAGGCCGAGGTCCGCGCGGGAGGGTACCGCGGACCGATCGCCTACGGGAACGATCTCGACGTGTACTGAGACGAATCCACCCCGGGGGCCGGTGTAACCCGTCAGTCGACGAGACCGATCAGGGCGGCGGCGCAGGCCTCGAGATCCGCCTCGGTGTTGTAGACGTGGGGCGCCACCCGAATGACTCCTCCCCGTACCGAGACCGATATCCGGCGTTCCGCGAGCGTGTCCCGCACCGCCTCCGGATCGAGACCGTCGGGAAGCCGGATGCCGAAGAGGTGCGGCGCCCGGCAGAATTCTTCTTCCACGCCGAACCCCCGACCGGTCACGGTTTGCACCGCCGGGGCACAGATCCGTGCGCAGTATTCCGCAATTCCGTCCACCGTCCACTCCAGGACCTGCTCGAGGGCGGCAATGAACATCGGGATCAGGATGAAGTTGCTCCCCTCCCCCATGTCGAACCGGGCTGCCCCGTCGCGGTACCGGTCCTGGTAATCGACCAGGCCTCCGAAATGCTCGCTGCCCCGACGACCGATCCAGGTTTCCTCGAGCGGCACGCCGCCCGCGTACCGTTCACCCAGGACCATCGCACCGATCGCATAGGGACCGGTGAGCCACTTGTACCCGGCGCACACCAGCGCGTCGGGTTGCACCCGGCCGCAATCGAACGGGTGCGCCCCGACCGACTGGGTTCCGTCCACCACCAGAGCCGCCTCCACCTCGCGGGCCCGGCGCCCGATGGCCTCGAGGTCGAAGATCGTCCCGTCCGTCCAGTGCACCGGCGGCACCGCCACCAGGGCCGTACGCGGGCCGATCGCCTCGAGGATCGCTTCGTTCCACCTCCGTCCGCGGTGGTCCGTCCCGGGCGGCGGACCGACAACCCGAACCTCGGCGCCGGTGTCGGCCGCCAGTCTCCGCCACGGGTAGACGTGCGACGGAAACTGTCGGGCCAGGGTCAGGATGTGCTGGCCCGATTCCAGGGACGTGTTCCGCGCCACAACCGCCATACCGTAGGACACGGACGGGATAATGGCGACCCGATCCGCGCCGGTCCCCACCAGACGGGCAAACAGCTCCCGAACCCGATCCGGCCCGGAGAAGAAGTCGGCCGGCGCAATCGACGCGGGGCGTTCCTTGCGACGAACCCCTTCCACGCCCGCCTCCACCACCCGGCGGGAAAGGGGCGCCATGTAGGCACAGTTGAGATACACCTCGTCGTGGGAGAGCGAAAACCTGTCCCGCTGGCAGGCGAGCATGGGCGGTATCCGGTGGATGGTTGAACGGAAGCGGTGAGACCTCACCCGGTCGGGCCGAAGATAATCAGGAGCGCAAACCCGATGAGGAGCACCGCCGTGGCCCGGTTGACGAAGCCCAGTACCCTGGGCGTGATCCGCACCCGAAGCACCAGGGTGAGGCCGGTCAGGGTCCACCACCAGAGTTGGGCGCCGGTGACCACGCCCAGCACCATGGCCAGGGCGGCGTGCGGATCACCGCCGCGGGCCGGGAGCCCGAGACCCGCGAAGACGGTCCCGAAGACCACGAGGGCGGCGGGATTGGTGGCGAGCAGGAGAAACGACGACACGATCACGGTCCCGTAGCGGGGTGACGATACGGATTCCTGCGACACCCGGGCGGTGAGGGCACGCCAGGCCAGCCACCCGAGCACCAGGACCGCCACCCACCGGAGCAGGGGTTGCAGGGGAAGCAGCACGGGCGCGATCGCGCTCAAGCCAAACGCGGCGATCAGCGCGTACAGTCCATCCGCGGCCGTCGCGCCGATCCCCACCGCCAGGCCGGACCGCGGTCCGCTCACCAGGGTCTGCCGCATACACATCACCCCGATCGGTCCGATCGGGGCCGACACGGTGAAGCCGACCACCATCCCCCGACCCACCAGATTCAGTGCTTCGATCATGGAACCTCACGCCCGGTGCGGTGGTTCAATCCGCGATTCCTTTCCCCGCCCGCGGCGTCTGGGTAGCGTTGGGCAGGGACATTCGGCATCCGACCGGTTTCGGGCAAGAGGCCCATCACGCCATGCTCCGTCCACCACCTTCCTGGCCCATCGCCGGCCGCCGCCGTCTCGCGGCCGGCGTCCTGATCCTGGCCACCGTTCTTCCGACCGCCCTCGCCGCCCAGGCGTTCGAGACCGACCGGGTCCGCGGGCAGGTCCTGCTCCGCTTCGGTCCCTCCTACAACCGGGTCAACGGACTGCCAATCCAGATCGGTCCGGTGCTGGAGACGATCGAGGACGAGCCCTGGCGTTTCTCGGGCATGGTGACCGTCCGCCTCGAGGACGACCTCCCCACCGAACTCGACCAGGTGGGATTCGATATCCAGGCGGAGAAGGCGTTCGGGGGTAAACGGTTTGCCGTGGGAGCCCGCGGCTGGTCGCGGGTCGCGCCCATCGAAACCCGGGGGCTCACCGATCTCGAGAGTTCGCTCTCCGCGCTCGCCTTCCGGGACGACCGCCGCGATTACTACGACGCGCTGGGGGTGCTCGGGTACGTGCGGTACGGTCCCGAGGACTCGCCGCTGAGCGCGTACGTGGGTTACGGGTTCGAGGATCAGGATCCCATCAATGTCGGCGGGGTCACCTCGATCTTCCGGGGCGATACCCCGTGGCGGGATCAACCGCTGGCCGCCTCGGGCACATTCGGCGCCATCCAGGCCGGCGTAGGGTACGATACCCGTCCCGACCGCCGGGACGGGCCGTTCAACGGATGGTGGGCGGAGGCGGGAGTCACCGCCGGGGTCGCGGGAACCCTTCGTTACCTCCCGGCGGTGGACCTGACCAGCCGGGTGGTCACGTCGGTTCCGGACCCGACCACCAACCTCGTGGTGGGTCGGGCCGATCTCCGGCGCTACAATGCCTTCGGGGACCTCGGCATCAATCTGCGGGTGGTGGCGGAGGGATCCCTGACCGACGACCCGCTACCGACCCAGTTCCAGTATGCGCCCGGCGGCGCCGGCACCCTGCCCGGGCTCCCGCTGTTCGGTCTCGACTGCGGGGCGCACGCCACCGGCCGGGTCCGACCTCTCCAGCCCACGCTCGCCACCACCTTCGTGCCATTCTATGGATGCGACCGGTACATGATGGCCCAGATCGAGATCGAGGGGTACTTCGGCTTTGCGATCGGGCGGACCGGACCGCGCAACGCCTGGCAGGGACCCGGCGGACTCGACGTGCGCGTCGTCCCGCAGTGGGTCCTCTTCGCCAACGCCGGCCACGGCTGGACCAACCTGGGCGGGATTCAGCCCACCGCCGTCGACACCGACTGGGCCTACGACGTGGGGGGCGGGATCGTGTTCGGCAACATCGGCGCGTACGCCGCCTACCCGCTCAACGTTGACGACCCGGTGGTCCGTATCGTATTTCGGCTGGAACGCCGCTTCTGACTTTGCCACCCGAGGAGTCCCGATGACCGCACCGTCTTCCCCGTCCGCCCTCGACCGCCGGACCTTCATGGGCAGCCTGGCCGGTTTCGGCCTCGCCGGAACCGCCTTTGCGGATGCCCTGTGGACCCGGGCGCAGCAGGCCGGGAAGATCACTCCCGCCATGATTGAAGACGCGGGGGAGATCGCCGGGCTCGAGTTCGACCCCGACGAGCGGGAGATGATGGTCGACGGACTCAACCGGAACCTGCGCGCCTACTCACGCCTGCGCAGCATTCCCGTGCCCAACAGCGTGGGGCCCGCGGTCTTCTTCGACCCCCTGCTCCCCGGCCGGGAGTTGCCCACCGAAGACCGGGAGATCCGCTACACGCGACCCACCGGCATCACCAGACCGGCGGACCTGGACGCGCTGGCGTTCGCCCCGCTGACCGACCTGGCTGAGTTGATCCGCACGCGGCGGGTGTCGTCGATCGAGTTGACCACCATGTACCTGGATCGGTTGAAACGACACGGTCCCCGTCTCGAGTGTACCGTCACCCTCACCGAAGACCTCGCCATGCGGCAGGCCCGTCGGGCCGACGCCGATCTGGCCCGCGGTCTCTATCGCGGCCCCCTGCACGGAATCCCGTGGGGAGCCAAGGACCTGCTGGCCGAGGACGAGTACCCCACCACCTGGGGAGCGGCGCCCTACCGCGAGCAGGTCGTGACGGAGGACGCCACCGTCACCCGCCGCCTGGAGGACGCCGGGGCCGTCCTGATTGCCAAGCTGACCCTGGGCGCGCTGGCGATGGGGGACGTGTGGTTCGGAGGGAAGACCCGCAACCCGTGGAACCTCGAACAGGGGTCGAGCGGATCGTCGGCGGGGCCCGCGGCGGCCACGGTGGCCGGCCTCGTCGGTTTTTCGATCGGGAGCGAAACGCTGGGCTCGATCGTCTCCCCGTCCACCCGGTGCGGCGCGTCCGGTCTGCGACCCACCTTCGGACGGGTGAGTCGGAGCGGCGCGATGGCGCTGTCGTGGTCGATGGACAAGCTGGGCCCCATCTGCCGGCACGTGGAGGATTGCGCGCTCGTGCTCGACGCCATTCACGGTGCCGACGGGCGCGACCCCACCGCCCGCACCGTGCCGTTCAACTGGGATGCGGGCCGGCCGCTCGACGAATTGCGGCTCGGGTACTTCAAGGCCGGCTTCGAGTCGCCGCTGCCCGACATCCAGAATGCCGAACGGCGCCGGCGGTTCGAGGAAGCGCGCGAGTTCGACCTCGCCGCCCTCAAGCAAATGCGCGATCTCGGCGTGGATCTGATCCCGGTCGAACCACCCACCAACGACGAGGTCCCGGTCGATGCCCTCCGGATCATCCTCAGCGCCGAGGCCGCCGCTGCGTTCGACGACCTCACGCGCAGCGGGCGGGACGCCGAGCTGGTGCGCCAGGATCGGGGCGCGTGGCCCAACGCGTTCCGGACCGCGCGCATGATTCCCGCCGTCGAATACCTGCAGGCCAACCGGGTACGGACCATGGTCATGGGGTTGATGGAGGCGCGGCTCGAGGGGATCGACGCGTTCATCACTCCATCCTTCGGGGGCAACATTCTCCTGTTAACCAACCTGACCGGTCACCCCACCGTCGTGGTGCCGAGCGGGTTCCGGCCCAACGGGACGCCGGTCAGCATTTCGTTCATCGGGAAGCTGTACGGGGATGCGGAAGCACTGACCATGGCCCGCGCGTTTCAGGCGGCCACCGACTACGCGGGGCGCCGGCCACCCGGGTTTTAAGCGAAGGGCGCGCAACCTGGCGCAACCTGGCGCAACCTGGCGCAACCTGGCGCAACCTGGCGCAACCTGGCGCAACCTGGCGCAACCGCTGACCTTACAACGGTTTATCCCGTCGGCAAGAGGATCGTTCCGTCGGCCCTGAGCCTTCCTTCACCCCTCCACCGGGATCCGGACCTCGAACGTTGGTCCCGGGCCCCCCGGGGGTCGGGGGTAACCTCATTTCGACAGAGAAGGGGAGGCTGATCGGCGCATCATGGACCGAACCGGCGCGGCAGTGCTCCAGCAACCGAGCGAAGGAGGGACCCGGTGTTGTCATCGCCCCGTCCGGGCGGTCGGGCGGGCCGGTGTTCACGTTGATCCGACCGGTACCCCACCGGCGACCCGTCCTGCGGCAACCGAGCCGGCGGGCGCGGCGACCACCTCGCGTTCGAGATCCAGGAGTCGGCGTTTCCGCCACACCCCTCCCCCGTACCCACTCAGGGTGCCGTCACGGCGAACCACGCGGTGGCACGGGATCATGATGGCGATCCGGTTGTCGCCGTTCGCGCGGCCGACGGCGCGCTGGGCGCCGAGCTTGCCGAGCATCCGGGCAACGTCGTCGTAGGATCTGGTCTCGCCATAGGGAATGTCGCCCAGGGCTCGCCACACCTCGGTCTGGAACGCGGTACCGGGCGCCAGCAGGGTCACCTCGAACCCCCGACGCACTCCCCGGAAATACTCGTCCAGTTCCCGGTGGGCCTGTTCGAGATGGGCGTTGGTACCGGGGACGACCGGAAGCGTGAAGTGGCGGTGCAGCACCCGCAACTGCGTTTCCAGCCTGCGCCGGTCGGTAAACTCCAGGAGACACACCCCTTCGGGAGTGGCGCCGGCCAACATGGGCCCGAGGGGGGTGGGAATCCTCGTCACCGCCATCGACCCGTTGAGCCGGGTGCGCCGGGGCGGGGTCCCAAAGAGACGCTTGAAGGCGTCGCGGAATCCACTTTCCGATTCAAAACCGTGGTCAAACGCCGAACGGGTCACCGGGTCTCCGATCTGCAGGCGCCCGAGGGCCATCGCCAGCCTCCGGGCCCGCTGGTACTGGTGGAAGGTCATGCCGTGGTGGGCCTGGAACCAGCGACGGATGCGTTCGGGTGGCACGGACATGGCCCGAAGATCCGCGTCCTTCCATCGGCGGGCGGGGTGTTGCTCCACCTCATCGATCACCCGGGCGACCCATTCCGGCATCTCCCCGCTGGGGGCCAGGGGACGGCAGCGCTTGCACGGCCTGAACCCGGCACCCAGCGCTTCGCGACTCGTGGCAAAGAAAAGCGTGTTTTCGCGGCGAGGTTTTCGGGCCGGACAGGTGGGCCGGCAGAAGATGCCGGTAGTCCGGACGGCGGTGACGAACACGCCGTCGTACGCGGCATCGCGCTCGGCGAATGCCCGGTACATCTCGCCGTCGGGCGGCAGGGATCGGCTGTTCATGGGCTGAATGTACGTCCCCACCCCGGTCGGTCTACCGAAAAACGGACACGGAATTCCGCCTTTGGTCCCTGAAGCCGGGCGGCTGCTCGGGGGGACGCGTTCGACACGGGGGTTCAGGCGGAGACGGGTTGCTCCCCCCAGTTCCGGATAAACTCCTCGGGCTCAACGCCGAGCGCATCGGCAATTCGGGTGATGTAGTTGAAGTAGCCGATCACCTGGGTCGCGTCGTGAATGGCCCGGTCGTCGAACCCGGCTTCGCGGAGCGCATCGAGCGCGGCCGGGGTCATGCTGCGCTGGCGATGGGTCAGCTGTTCGGCGTAGGTGCAGAGCGCATGGTCGGCCGGCGTCAGCCCGGCCCGGCGCCAGTCGCGCACCACGGCGTGGACCAGCGCGTCGGCCGCTTCGACTCCTCCCACCACGTCCTCGTCGATCTCAGCCCGGAGATCGTATGCGTGCGACTGCGTTCAGTAGCGGCACCCCACCTCGGTCGAGACGACCGTGGCCAGGAGTTCCCGCTGGAACCGGCTGAGGGGAGAGGAACCGAACATGACGGCGATGTAGTGCGCCATACTCGCCTTCATGATGAGCGCGTTCTGGCTCATGACATGCACGATGTTCCACACCCGTCCCGAGCGGGCAATCGCCCGATCGAATTCCTTCTTAAGGGGCCCCGTCGCCTCATCTACGGGGATCTCTGCAATCCACGCCATCCGTCTCTACTCCCGTTCTGTCGGTTTCCGAAAAGGATTCCTCACCCCGCCCCTGGAGGGATGGCGCGAGGTCCCGATCGTCAAGGCACGATCACGGCCTTGGTGACGCTCAATGTTTCGACGTCGCGGAGCGCGTCGCCGGCTCGTTCCAGGGGATACCGTCCGCCGATCACGCGGTCGAAGGGCAGGCGGTCCCGATGACGAGCCAACAGGAACAAGGCGCGGACCACGTGTCCGAAGTCGGTACCCCACTGTCCCCGGATGTCGAGGTGTTTCCGGTTGATGTCGAGGTGCGGATTGATGGTGGCCGTCCCGGCATCGGTGTAGTGACCCGCGATCACGTACCGGCCGGCGTCCCGCACCAGGGCCAGACCTTCCTCGACCGCCCGCGGATTTCCACTGGCCTCGATGACCACATCCGCTCCCCGTCCGCCGGTGGCGGCCCGGACCGACGCCTCCCGTTGGGCGGCCGAGGTGCCGGACACCGAGAACACCGCGTCCGCCCCGAGGGTTCGCGCGAGGTCGAGGCGAGCGTCGGGATCGCCAATCGTCAGGACGGCGGCCGCACCGCTCAGGCCGGCGAATGCCGCGGCGGCGAGTCCCACCGGGCCCGATCCCTGGACGACCACCACATCGCCCATCCGGATGTCGGCCCGGTCGACCGCGGCGAAGCCGGTAAACAGACCACATCCCCCGCCGATGACCTGGTCCGCACTCAATCCTTCGGGCAGTCGGAAGGTGTGGACACCGGGTTTCAGATAGATCTGCTCGGCCCAGCCCCCCAGCAGTCCGTCGGCGGCGGAGTAGGTGATTCCGTACACGCGCCGGTGAGGACACCGATTGGGTTGCCGGGCCACGAGGCAGAACCAGCATCGATGACAGGTTTCGTGCACGTCGTAGAACGTCGCAAGATCGCCGGGGGCGAGTGGAGTGCCGGTGGCGTCGTGGGTGACCCCGTGCACGCTGGCGATGCGTCCCACACTGACGTGGCCCGGAATAATGGGGTACGGGACCCCGGCCAGTCGGCCGTGGTGAAGGTGCACGTCGGTTCCGCACACCTCGCTGGCCACCGTGTCGAGCACGACACTCCCCGGTTCCGGGACCGGGGGGTCGCGGTCCCAGATCTCGATGGGGGCACCGGGCGCCGTCATGACCGCAGCTCGAACGGACATGGCCGGAGAGTACCGACGCGGCGGAGGCGGCGAAAGGGGACCGGCGGTATACTTGCCGTCGTCCTCGACCCGAATCGTTACCGATGAAACGACGTCACTTCCTGCAGACTGCCAGCACCGCAAGCGCCGCCCTCGTCCTTCCTTCCTGGGGTCGGGAACCCAGGTGGCGGTCCCGGCGGCGGGAGGTCGATCTCCTTCTTCGGGGCGGCACGGTGATCGACGGCACCGGTCGCGCGGCGGTCGGTGCCGATGTCGCAATCCGGGCCGGGCGGATCGAGGCGGTGGGACCGGGACTCGCCGCCGAGGGAGGTACCGTAATCGACGTGGGCGGGCTCGTGGTGGCGCCCGGGTTCATCGATATCCACTCCCACACCGATCTCGAGTTGCTGATTGACCCGAGAGCGGAGAGCAAGGTGCGACAGGGGGTCACGACCGAAGTTGCGGGACAGGACGGTTCGTCCCTCGGTCCCTGGACCAATGAGCAGTGGGACGCCGTTCGGGACACCAACCGGCGTCGATACGGGATCGATGTCGACTTCCGGGATGTCGGTGGATTCTTCGTCCGACTGGAGCGCGAGCCGGGTGCGGTCAACTTCGCCAGCATGATCGGGGCGGGCACGGTTCGGAACGCGGTGATCGGCGCCGACGACCGGCGCGCCACCCCGGACGAACTCCACCGCATGGTCGGGCTCGTCGCCGAGGCCCTGGGCGCCGGGGCCTGCGGCCTCTCGACCGGCCTGGAGTACATTCCCGGCGCGTTCGCCGACCTCAATGAACTGATCGCGCTGGCGGCGCCGCTTGGCGGTTCGGGGCTGCCGTACGCCAGCCACATGCGCAACGAAGACGATCAGCTCCTGGCCGCGGTCGAGGAAGCCCTGAACGTGGGCCGTCTGGCCGGGGTCAGCGTGCAGATCTCCCATCTCAAGGCCCAGGGCGAACGGAACTGGTGGAAGGCCCCCGTCGTCCTCGATCTCCTGGAATGGGTACGCGCGGACGGCGTCGACGTGACGTACGACCGCTACCCGTATGTCGCGTACTCGACCGGCCTCACCTCGCTCTTTCCGGTCTGGGCCCGGGACGGGGGAAACGACCGGCTGCTGGGCCGGCTGGACGATCCATCCCTGGCCGCGCGGATCGAAGACGGCGTGCGGGCCAAGATCGATCAGCTCGGGTCGTGGAACGCGGTGCAGATCACGTCGGCCGCCTCGCCCGCGCTGGCGGCGATCCGGGGCCGTCGCCTGGGCGACCTGGCCCGGGAACAGGGTATGGAGCCCTACGCCTACCTGGTCCGGCTCACTCGGGAGGACCGCGCTCGCACCGGCATGATCGGATTCGGGATGAGTGAGGAGAACACCGAACG
>Ga0114931_10002985_pt1 | contig 21453 bp, 20 predicted proteins | sample 2SBtaG_FD_89579 | JGI IMG/M metagenome (GOLD analysis project Ga0114931, IMG submission 89579) | Deep subsurface microbial communities from Kolumbo volcano to uncover new lineages of life (NeLLi) - 2SBTROV14_V59a metaG | ecosystem: Environmental > Aquatic > Marine > Volcanic | place: Kolumbo...
TTACACGCGAGCGGGCGCATTCGGTGTCGACAATAACGGTTTCGTTGTCAATGCACAGGGTGCGACCTTGCAGGCCTATCCCTTCGCTGGTAATGGCTTGTTCAATACGGGTACGCCGCAGGACCTGCAACTGACCATCGGTGCGAGCCCGCCAGCGGCGACTACTCGCGCTACGTTTGGTATTAATCTTCCGGCTGATGCGCCAGTTCCGACCAACCCGGTTTTTGATCCGACCGATCCCAGTAGTTTCAACCATACGACATCGGTCACCCTTTACGATTCTCTGGGGGCAGCGCATACGGGAACGGTCTACTTTATTAAGGATGCCGTCGCAAATACATGGAACACCCAGGTCGAAATTGATGGTGCTGCAGTGGCCGGTGCCACGCCGGTCGTGTTCAATCCGGACGGCAGCCTGCAGTCGCCGGCGGGTGGTCTGATGCCATTGGGTGCCTTCAATCCGGGCACCGGTGCCGATCCAATTACGATGTCGCTCGATTTTGGCACGGCGACACAATTTGGCGACAGTTTTGGCGTGAATTCCCTGTCTCAGGATGGCTTTACCACGGGCCGACTGACCGGCGTTAGCGTCGATGCTGAAGGTATCGTTTTCGCCCGGTTTACGAATGGTCAATCGACCTCGCTTGGCAAACTGGCGCTCGCAAATTTTGTTAACCCGCAGGGTTTGCAGCAACTGGGTGATACAACCTGGGGCGAGTCATTTCAATCGGGTGATGCCTTGCTCGGTGAGGCCGGTACTGCCTCTTTCGGCAATATTCAATCAGGCGCGCTTGAAGCCTCCAACGTCGATTTGACGGCACAGCTTGTGCAGATGATTACCGCGCAGAGAAACTTTCAGGCAAACGCACAAATGATTTCAACGGCCGACACCGTGACACAAACGGTTATCAATATTCGTTAATACGATAGCTGACCGGGTTCCTGGAGAGTAACGACAATGGACGAAATGATTTATCTCGCAATGACCGGCGCTCGACAAACGGAGTATGCGCAGACCATTAACAGCAATAATCTCGCCAATGTTTCGACGACGGGATTCAGAGCTGATTTGCACTCATTCAGTTCAGTAGCGATCGATGGCCCCGGCATCGATAGCCGCGTCAATGCTGTCGTGGATTCCTACGGCACGGACCTGACTCAGGGTCCGATCAGCAACACGGGTCGGGATCTGGATGTCGCGATTCGTGGCAAGGGATTCCTGGCTGTGCAGACCGCCGATGGCGGGGAAGCTTATACGCGGGCCGGCGATCTGCGGGTAGAGGCCGGCGGACTGTTGACCACCGGCGCAGGGCACCTGGTCATGGGTGACGGAGGGCCGGTTGCAGTGCCACCCAATAATAGCCTGCTGATCGGCAGCGACGGTACGATTTCAATTCAGCCGCTTGGTCAGGGACCGGAGGCACTTGCCATTATCGACCGTATCAAGTTGGTGAATCCGGAGGCGGAGTTATTGCAAAAAGGATCGGATGGCCTGTTGCACCTTAAAGATGGCAGCTTCGCTGAGGCTGACGCCAGTGTCACGCTGATATCGGGTTCACTCGAACAGAGCAACGTTAACGTCGCAAAAACGCTGGTCAACATGATCGAGCTGTCGCGACAGTATGAAATGCAGGTCAATGTAATCAAGGCATCCGAAGAAAACGCGGATGCCGCGTCAAGCTTGATGCGTCTGGGCTAAGCGGGCGTGTCGGAGAGGAGAAACTGATGAATCAGGCTTTATGGGTAGCTAAGACCGGACTCGATGCGCAGCAAACGCGCATGTCGGTCGTTTCCAACAATCTGGCGAATGTCAATACGACCGGCTTCAAGCAGGGGCGTGCGGTGTTCGAAGATCTTTTGTACCAGAATGTCCGCCAATCGGGGGGCCAGAGTTCGCAGGACACGATACTGCCGTCCGGTATGAGTCTTGGTACCGGCGTACGTGTTGTCGCAACTGAAAAATTATTTACACAAGGTAGCGTGTTGCAAACCGGTAACGCGATGGATGTCGCGATCAACGGACGTGGGTTCCTCCAGGTCCTGAAACCGGACGGCGAGATCGCCTATACGCGTGATGGCACGTTACAACTCAATGATCAGGGCGAAATGGTGACCTCAAGTGGCTATGTAGTACAGCCGGGCATAACGGTTCCCGACGGCGCGCAAAGTATCACCATCGGTTCGGACGGGGTGGTGTCGGTGAAACTGGCCGGCCAGGCGACACCCACGCAAGTTGGTTCTCTGGAAGTCGCGGACTTCATCAACCCGGTAGGTCTGCAGGCCATCGGCGAGAATCTCTACATTGAAACAGCCGCCAGTGGCTCGGCACAACCGGGAACTCCAGGTTTGAATGGACTGGGTGCAATCAGCCAGGGCGCGCTGGAAGGTTCGAACGTCAATGTCGTATCGGAACTCGTCAACATGATCGAGACACAACGTGCGTACGAGATGAATTCGAAAGCGATCTCGACGAACGATCAAATGATGCAATACATCAACAACAACCTCTAAGAGACGATTCATGCTTAATACATCAAAGCGACTTTTTCTGCTTGCCACGGTATCACTGATTTCCGCCTGTGGTTCGAACCGGGTCGCGCAGGTCTCGTCCATGCCATCCACGGTCATACCGCAGGATTATGCTGCGGCGGCTCCCGGGACAATTTATCGTGCTGGCACAGACATACGCCTGTTTGAGGATCGGAAGGCCAATCGTGTCGGCGATATCCTGACCGTACGCCTGCAGGAAAGCACCAACGCGACCAAGAATTCATAGACGACTACGGATAAGTCAACCGAGGCGACACTGGCGAATCCGACCGTATTTGGCAAGCCAATCTCGAAGAGCGGCGTTCCCTTGTTTCAAGGCTCACTGAGCGGCAGTTCGACCTTTGATGGCAAAGGTGCGAGCAGCCAGAGCAATAGCCTCGCCGGCGACATCACTGTCACCGTTGTACAACGATTGCCGAATGGCAATCTCGTGATCAGCGGCGAGAAGTGGGTCACTTTGAACCAGGGCCAGGAATTCATTCGTCTCTCGGGAATTATCCGGCCAGAAGATATCTATCCGGACAATTCGCTGCTTTCCAACCGTATTGCCAACGCACAGATTACCTACAGCAGCAAGGGAGTTCTTGCTGCTGCCAATAAAATGGGTCTGATCTCCAGGTTCTTTAATTCAGTATTTCATCCTTATTAGGAAACGGATGCCACTATGACTATGAAATGGAAAACACGCGTCACTGTAAAGCGGCTGGTGCTGCTTACCCTGTTGGTCGGTGCTTTTCTTACTGACCAGGCCTATGCTGACCGCGTCAAGGATCTTGCCAGCGTCGCAGGCGTGCGCAGCAATCAGCTCGTCGGTTACGGTTTGGTGGTTGGCCTGAACGGCACCGGTGACCAGACGACGCAAGCACCATTCACAGTGCAGGCCGTCATCAACATGTTGACCCAATTTGGAGTCACGGTTCCCCCCGGTGTGCGCATGCAATTGAAGAATGTCGCCGCTGTAACTATTAACGCGGAGTTGCCCCCGTTTGCCAAACCCGGACAAAAAATCGACATTACTGTTGCCTCAATCGGCAATGCCAAGAGTCTGCGCGGCGGCAGCCTGCTAATGGCGCCCTTGCGTGGTGCTGATGGCGAAGTCTACGCGATCGCCCAGGGTAACCTGATCGTTGGTGGATTTGGTGCTTCGGGAAATGACGGTTCCAGCGTGACGGTGAATATCCCGAGCGCCGGACGAATTCCCAGTGGGGCGTCGGTAGAGCGGGCGGTCCCGAGTGATTTCCTGAAGGATGAATCCATTGTTCTGAATCTGCATGTCCCTGATTTCACCACGGCCACCCGACTTGCATCACGGATCAATGAAACGATGGGCGAGGGAACGGCGCAGTGTCTTGATGCCGTATCGGTTTCTGTACGAGCGCCAGCCGACGGGAACCAGCGCGCGGGGTTCGTTGCCGCCCTTGAATCACTGCAGGTTGAGCCGGGCGAAATGGAGGCACGCGTAATCGTCAATTCACGCACCGGGACCGTGGTTATCGGATCGAACGTTCGGGTCACACCGGCGGCTGTTTCGCACGGTTCACTGGTTGTAACGATCAGTGAGAAACCCTTTGCAAGTCAGCCTGTCGCGCCCTTTAGCGATGCGGGAAACACGGTTGTGTTGCCCGATTCCGAGGTGTCGGTCTCACAGGACGAGGCTAGCATGTTCCTGTTCGAACCCGGCACGGGCTTGAATGAAATCGTGCAGGCCGTTAACAGCGTCGGCGCGGCCCCCGGTGACCTGGTGGCGATACTCGAGGCTCTCAAACAGGCAGGCGCATTGCGCGCCGAACTGATAGTGATATAGGAAACCGGCCGCTTCATGACCTCGTCAATAACCGATTTTTCGCAATACGCAGGCTTGCGCAAAGCCGCCGGGCAGCAGGACCCGGCCGCATTGCGTGAAGTTGCGAATCAGTTCGAGGCACTTTTCCTGCAGACCATGCTGAAAAGCATGCGCGAGGCATCGCTGGGTGATCCTTTGTTCGGCGACAGCAACCAGCAGGAGATGTACCAGGGCATGCTGGACCAGCAACTTGCCGTGGAGATGGCGAGTGGGAAAGGCGTCGGTCTCTCGGATATGCTGGTGCGACAGTTGGGTGGGGGTGATGCGAATAAGCCATTGGGTGCGGAGTCGTGGTCACGCGTGAATCGCCCACAGAGTACGTCGGCAAGTGTACTTAAGCCGGGCTGGCGGACGCCGGACGAATTTGCGCAGGACATCTGGCCGCACGCAGAGCGCGCGGCGAAAAGTCTGAATGTCGCCCCGGAGGCAATCGTTGCACAAGCGGCCCTGGAAACGGGCTGGGGTGAGCACGTGATGCCGGCACAAGACGGCGACAACAGTTTTAACCTTTTCGGCATCAAAAGTGGCGATCACTGGCGTGGCGATCAGGTGGCAAGGCAGACGCTCGAGTTCGAAGCCGGTATCCCGCGACCACAACAAGCGAAGTTTCGAAGCTACCAGAATACGGCGGATGCATTTGATGACTACACCCGCTTCCTGGTTGATAACCCGCGCTACAGCGGCGTCCGGGGCCACGGCGCAGATACGGCGGCTTTTGCCAACGCGTTGCAGGAAAGTGGCTACGCAACGGATCCGGACTATGCCGCAAAGATAAATAACGTCTTGAAAAGCCCGACGATGCGACGTGTCATGTCGGGTATCAAGAATCCCGGTGCGCAGCCGATAACCACCCAAATGTCAGCCCATGCGCGATAGAAACCAGCTGACAAACGGGGAAGCCAAATGGCCGACATACTAAATACCAGCCTGACCGGCATGCTCGCGTTCCAACGTGCGCTGAGTGTTACCAGCCACAATATCGCGAACGCCAACACGCCGGGCTACAGCCGTCAGGTTACGGACTTTTCAGCCAGAATTGGTTCGGGCAGCGGTGTCGGCTACATCGGAGCGGGTGTTCAGGTGTCCCAGATCGAGCGAATGTATGATGCCCTACAGACTGAACAATTACGCGAATCATCAACGGCTTATGCACGCTTTAACATACTGGGCAGCCTCAGCGGGCGTATCGATACTCTGCTCGCCGACCCGAACACGGGGCTTAACGCCAGTCTGCAATCGTATTTCAATTCCGTACAGGATCTCGCCAATGACCCGGCATCAATACCGGCACGCCAGGCATTGGTTGGTGAGGCACAAAGCGTTGCCAGCCGTTTTCAGTCGCTTGATGCGCAACTCGGCGAACTCGACACCGAGCTAAACCAACGCGTAAGCCTGGCGGTTGACGACATCAATCGGCTGGCCGGTTCCATAGCCGCCGTGAATCAAAAGATTGCACTGACGAATGGTTCCGGCAATTCGCCCAATGATCTGCTGGATGAACGGGACAACCTGGTTTTGCAGCTTTCAGAACAGGTTTCCGTATCGACGAATATTCAGGATGATGGCACGATGAGTGTCTTCATCGGCTCCGGGCAGTCGCTGGTGCTGGGTACGAAGGCGCGGCAACTGGGCGTTGCTGGCAGCGAATTCGACCTGACACGCATGACAGTCGTTTACCAGGGGGCATCCGGTGACACGCCGATCGATACCGCTTCAACGGGCGGCAATCTCGGCGGCTTGCTGGAATATCGGGCACGGATTCTGGATCCGGCACGGCAGACGCTTGGTGAGACCGCGATTGCATTCACGTCGGCCCTTAACGAGCAGCACTCGGCCGGCATGGATCTGCGCGGCAATCTCGGCGGTGATCTCTTTGGCATCGCTTCTCCAACCGTACTGACCTCAGCCAATAATGCGGGGACAGCTACGGCTGCGGCGGTCGTGACAGACACGGGAGCGTTAACGGGCGCCGACTATGTTCTCGAATTTGATGGCGCCACGTACAGCCTGACGCGAACGGATGACAATACCATCGTTCCACTGGGAGGTACCGGGACAGCAGCTGATCCGTTTACCGGGGACGGTTTAAGTATTGTGGTCGGTGGTGCGGCAGTGGCGGGCGACCGATTGTTGCTACGCTCAAGCTATGCTGCGGCAGGTTCCGTGCAGAGTATCATCAGCGATCCGCAGGCCATTGCTTTGGCGGCACCGACACGAAGTTCGGCGTCTCTCGGTAATATCGGTAGCGGTATCGTCAGTGCTGCCAGCGTGGCGGATCAGACGGACCCGGCATTGCTGAGCAGCGCGGTCATTGAGTTTACGGGGCCAGCCACGTACAGCATCAATGGTGCCGGCAGTTTCGCTTATGCCGATGGCGCAGCAATCGTTGTCAACGGCAGTTCGATCACGATCAGTGGCACTCCCTCGGTGGGGGATCAGTTTAGTGTCGATGCAAATTTCGGTGCTGCCGGTGACAACAGCAACGCACTGTTGATGGCCGATCTTCAGTCTGTCGGCATCCTGGATGGTGGCACCATAAGCATTAACGAAAACTACGGCCAACTGGTCTCGAGTGTCGGTGCGACAACGCATCAAATCCAGTCCAATCTCGATGCCCAGGGTGTTGTGCTGTCAAATGCCGAAGATGCCGTTCTTAATACTTCTGCCTTTAACCTCGATGAGGAAGCGGCGAACCTGATTCGATATCAGCAGGCATACCAGGCCGTGGCACAGGTAGTCAGTGTCGCCAGCACGCTGTTTGACAGCCTGCTGAACGCGACGAGGAGATAGAATGAGAGTCTCTACACGCGGTGTATTTCAAAATGGCCTGAATATGATGCAGCGCCTGCAATCGGCCCTGGGTCATACGCAGCGTCAAATCGCCAGTGGCCGGCGCATCCTGACGCCGGCCGATGATCCGATTGCCGCCTCTCGAGCGCTGCAAATACGAGAATCGATCGGCAGACTGGAGCAATTCGATCGCAACGCCAACATCGCTACCAATCGGCTGTCACAGGAAGAATCGGCCCTGAACTCGGTCAACAATGTCCTGCAGCGCGTGCGAGAGCTCTCACTGCAAGCGAGCAACGGCACACAAAGCAATGAATCGCGCCAGCAAATTGCAGTGGAGATGCGGCAGCAGCTGGGAGAACTGGTCCAGCTTGCCAACCAAAAGGACGGCAATGGAAGCTTTCTGTTCTCCGGTAATCTCATTAACACACAGCCTGTGACGCGCATGGGATCGGTGTTCGACTATAACGGCGACCAGGGTCAGCGCTTTATCCAGATTGGTGAAGGCAGGCAAGTTGCCAATGGCGATTCGGGTGCCGCTGTATTTTTTGACGTCCGCGACGGCAACGGCACGTTTTCAATCTCGCCGGCGGCAAGCAACACCGGCACAGGGGTGCTGGGCGCCGGCAGCCTGGATGATCCCACTGCCTGGGTCCAGGACCAGTACACAATACGATTTATCGACCAAAATAATTACGATGTGCTGGACTCATCGGCGGCAGTCGTCAGCAGCGGCACTTTTCAGCCCGGCGATACTGTCGCATTCAGGGGGATCGAAGTCTCTATCAGTGGTCAGCCGGAAGGCGCCGACGAATTTGTGATTTCGCCGAGCCGGGCGCAGGACGTTTTCAGCAGTGTCGAGCAGATCGTGACCGCAATCGAGCAAAATGTCACAGATGATGCATCTCGTGCGGTGCTCAATAATGGCATCAATTCGGGGCTGCAGAACATCGATCAGGCCATTGGCAATATCCTCGACATCCGTACACAGATCGGTTCCCGTCTCGCCGCGATCAACAGCCAGGTCGATGGCAACGGTGCATTTAAGCTGGCCTATCAGGATACCCTCGCAGGCATCGAAGATCTGGATTACGCTGCGGCGATTTCTAGTTTGAGCATCGAATCGAGCACGTTGGAGGCTGCACAACAATCCTTTGTTCGCACCCAATCGCTGTCCTTGTTTAACTTTTTTTGATGCATCGAACGTTTTTCGTGAGCCAGGTCTCAGTTTGAACACGCGCCGCTAAAGTTTTCTTTTTATCGTTTGTGCTTGTCCGCGCGAATCTACCGACAGCAAAAACTAACTCTAAAGGTCTGTGCCTATCGACCGATAACCCCTTCGTACGTTGGTCTTGAATGGATATCGCGGCCACAAAATACTTCCGGCGCTTTAGCAGACCGGATTTTTCGATAAACAGGAGTTATGACAATGGCACAGACGATTAATACCAACGTTGCTTCGCTTAATGCACAACGTAACTTGAATCGTTCGCAAGGTTTGCTAAACCAGTCTCTGGAACGGCTGTCTACAGGCCTGCGAATTAATAGTGCGAAGGATGATGCGGCAGGTCTCGCAATTTCCGAGCGCTTCACCACACAGATCCGTGGCCTGAACCAGGCTGTACGTAACGCATCGGATGGCATCTCTCTGGCGCAGACGACTGAAAGTGCGCTCGGCGAGCTGACCAACAACTTGCAACGTATACGTGAGCTGGCTGTACAGTCAGTAAACGCCACGAACTCTGCATCTGATCGCGCTGCACTCGACTCTGAAGTCACCGAGCGACTCGCAGAAGTGGATCGTATCGCGAAGCAAACCAGCTTCAACGGCGTGAAAGTTCTCGATGGATCCTTCGGTACAGCAACCTTCCAGGTCGGCGCGAACGTCGGTGAAACGATTTCAGTATCTTTGAGTACTGACGTCACGGCTTCCGCTCTCGGAACGGTGAACACCGTCACTGGTGTAGCTCCGGGGCTTGGCGCAGATCCAGACCCGGTAACCGGTCTGGTGACTTTGACCTTCACGGATGCGGCAGCTGCAACAATTGGTACCGTGGAAGTTGCGGGTGGATCGACGGTGCAGGATGCAGCGAACGCGATCAACAGCGCTAACATTGACGGTGTCGCGGCATTCGTCAATGACACGGGAGCGATTCAGATTCTATCGGATGCGGCTGGCGTTGCGATTGCTGAAGCCGATACCGGTGGCGGCGGCAATGCGACCGGTCTAAATGGTGTCGCGACCGTTGCTGAAGCGGTTTCTACGGCAACAACACTTGCGGGCGCCGGTGTAGACACAGTGGCTAACGCAAACTTCGCGATTGCTCGAGTTGACTCCGCACTGACGGCGGTCAACGGCTTGCGCGGTAACCTGGGTGCTATCCAGAACCGCTTCGAGTCTACGATTGTCAACCTGCAAACCGTTAGCGAAAACCTGTCGGCCTCACGTGGTCGTATCCAGGACGCTGACTTTGCCGCAGAAACAGCGGCATTGACGAAAGCGCAGATCCTGCAGCAGGCCGGTGTATCCGTCCTGTCACAGGCGAACGCTCAGCCTCAGCTCGCGTTGAGACTGTTGCAGTAAGCAGTATGAGTTCAATCGGATGGAAGGCGGCACGGATGTCGCCTTCCTGAAGGTTTTCAAGTTTCAGGAGTATTTGCATGTCTTACCAAGACATAAAACAAGTCTCCGCACTGACGGGTACGTTTGTGGCGCTACAGCCAGCACCGGAGAAGGTGCAGGCCGGCAACGCACGGCCCGATGCCGGCAAACAAGTGCCGGACAAGGAAAAACCGGATATGCAATTGCTTGCCCGGGAATTGAATGCCGCGAGCTTCGCCATCGGACGAGACTTACGATTCGAGGTGGACATGCGAACCGGCAACTCGGTTATCCAGGTTCTGGATCGTGAAACTGGCGAGATCATTCGCCAAATACCGCCGCAGCAAGCAAGAACTTACGTATCAGACATTGGTGAAGTAACGCTGCGGCTTTACGACGGCAAAGTCTGAGAGGGAACGACGGCTGGTTAGCGAATCTGGCACGCTTCTTGTATTTCAGATTCCATGAATCAACGACAAACGCAATGAACGCAGACAGAGATTGAATTATGCCCAGTATTGTTTCAACCGGAATAGAGTCCGGCCTGGATATAGCCGGAATCGTGCAGAGTTTGGTGGCAGCGGAGGGCCAGCCGGTGGAGTCCAGATTGGGAGAGCAGGAGTTTCGGGCGCAGGCCAAGTTGTCAGCATTTGGCAGCCTGAAATCTGCACTCTCGGACTTTCGCGACAAACTTGAGATCATGCAGTCGCAGGACAAGTTCCTGTCACGCACGGCATTTTCCGGCAATGAAAACAGTTTTACGGTCACTGCCGGAAGCAGCGCACTGCCAGCAAGCTACTCACTTGAGGTCTTGCAGACGGCAGAGGCGCAAAAGCTCACCTCCGGTGCATTTACGGATTCTGCTGCGGTTGTTGGAACCGGCACACTGACCGTTGCGGTCGGCACACAGACCATGGATCTCGACATAACAGCCGCCAACAATACCCTGGCCGGAATTCGCAACGCCATTAATTCGGCGACAGATAATCCCGGCGTATCGGCTTCCATAGTCAATGCCGACAGTGGTAGTTATCTGATCGTAAGCGGTGATACAACGGGCTCCGCGAATACCATTACGCTGACGCAATCGGGCGGTGATGGTGGACTTGGCGTTCTTGAATACGACCCGGCGAACGGTTTGACGTCGATGACGGAATCGATTGCACCGCAGGACGCTGCCATTCGCATTGACGGTCTGGATGTTGTTAGCAGCAGCAACACGTTCTCGGCAGCCGTAGAAGGCGTCACGATCACGGTCCTCGCAGACAGTGGTGGCATCGCCGAGTCACTGACGATCGAGAATGACCAGCAGGCAAGCCGAAAATTGGTCAGCGATTTCGTCGATAGTTACAACGAACTGATAACAACCTTTGATTCTCTGACAGCGTACGATGCGGAAAACGAACAAGCAGCGGCATTGCTGGGTGACTCGACTGTACGTGGTATTCGTGACCAGATTCGGCGAGAATTAACCACCGCTGTTCAGGATCTGGATGCGCCATTTTCGATGCTGGGCGACGTTGGGCTTGAAGTCCAGCTTGACGGCAAACTGTCGATCAACGACACGAAACTGGACACGGTACTTGCGGGCGATTTCGAAAAGTTTGGTCAACTATTCTCGACGACAGACGGTTTCGCGACGCGACTTTTCACACTGACTGACGGTTTCCTTGATGCTGACGGTATTATTGAGTCACGTACGCAGGGGCTGACGACGCGAATAGACGGTATTTCCGAGGATCGGTCGGCACTCGGTGAACGTCTGGCATCACTCGAAACTCGCCTGTTACGACAATTCAATGCACTGGATTCACTGCTCGCACAGCTGTCTTCGACGAGCAACTTCTTAAGTCAGCAACTGAGCAATTTGCCTGGCTTTACCCGCAACAATAACAACTAGACTTGAAAGGACCTGAGCATGTACACCGCGAGCGGCAGTGAGGCACTTAAACAGTACCAGCAAATTGGGACGACGATGACGGTAGATGGCGCATCGCCGCACCGCCTGATCCAGCTGTTGATGGAACACGCGCTCAAGCGTATCAATTTTGCTCGCGGCCATATGGAGCGTGGCGAGACAGAAAAGAAGGGCAGAGCCATCGGTGATGCGATAAGCGTTATCAATGGCTTGCAGGCGAGCCTCAATCATGGCGTCGACAAGAGAATGTCCGAGAACTTTGATGCCTTATACGCCTACATGATGCGCCGCCTGCTGGAAGCGAATCTGAATGATGACAGGGCGATAGTGGATGAAGTATTCGGACTGTTGCAGGAACTCAAAGAGGCATGGGATGCGATCGCCGACAGCCCGGAAGTTATCGCTGCAGAGCGTTCGCAAAACTGACCAGGAGACCGATTATGGTTGCAAATCACATTGCCATGGAAACCAGCCCGAGTGCGCGAGCGCTGGAAATGATCGCTCGCATAGACGCCTTGGTAGAGAACGGAGAATGGAGTCGCACGCAGCAGTTGGTCGAGCGAATCAAAATCATTGTGCCTGAGGTGCAAGGTGATGAACGCCAGCAGGTCCTGAGGGCGTTTGCACACTGCCTTGACCGGGTGCAGTCAATGGCACTTGCATCGCGAAACGATGTGGCAGAGAAACTCTCGGCAGTTCGCCGTGGCCGGATGGCAACACGTGCCTATGGCCAACCGGAGGGCTCCAGGAACGACAACGCATTACGTTAAATCGGAGTGCGTATTTGTGACTGAAGTCACAAATCCGGTCGATCTGACGGTTTATGCTAACAGCAGTTCAGCTGCTTTACGTAAACCACCAGAGGGCAGGCATGGCTTCGCAACAAGCAACTTTGGGAAAGATCCTTATACTGGACAGCGATCACGATCGCGCCAGTGATCTGGGTAGATGGCTGCAGTATCTAAACTACGAAGCGGTCGTCGCTGATACCGAGCCGTGTTTGGGCGAGATCGCCGGCAACGACAATGTTGCTGTTATTTTGGGTGATGTCGAAGGCCAGCCTGCCGTTGCTGAGGCCGCCAGGGACTATCGTGCCAAACACCAGAGCACGCCATTTATTTGTTTTCCCGGGGTGACTGACAGCTGCCCACAATTGGGTGAGGAAACGACCTGGGAGCTGGATCTGCCACTGCGTCGCTCGCAGCTGAGCCGATTGCTGCGGCGCGCAGAGCGTTATCGCGGTCGGGAGCGTCGCCAACGGTTGACGGGCCGATCACCATCCATTCGCGGCGTCCGCAAGCTCATCGAGCAGGTCGCTGACTTCGATACCAATGTATTGGTAACCGGACAATCCGGTACCGGCAAGGAACTGGTAGCAAGAACAATCCATGACCTTTCTGATCGGGCAGAGCAGCCGTTCGTACCGATCAACTGTGGTGCGATACCGGCGGACTTGCTCGAAAGCGAGCTATTCGGTCATGAGAAAGGCGCTTTCACGGGTGCGATTACATCACGTACCGGTCGATTCGAACTGGCGGAGGGCGGTACCCTGTTCCTCGACGAAATAGGCGATATGAGCCTGCCGATGCAGGTCAAATTACTGCGGGTATTGCAGGAACGGACGTTTGAGCGAGTCGGTAGCGGCAAAAGCAGGCATTGCAATGTTCGAATTATCGCCGCCACGCACAAGGATTTGCCTGCTGCAGTCGAGTCTGGCGAGTTTCGCGAGGATTTGTACTACCGCCTCAATGTTTTTCCGATCGAGATGCCGCCGCTGTACAAGCGCGTTTCTGATTTGCCGCAATTGCTGGAAGAATTGCTGCTTACACATGGCAACGATGAGCAGCAGTGCTTGCGCATCAGTCCGGAAGCGATTCGGGTACTTGCCAACTACCGCTGGCCTGGAAATATCCGTGAGTTAAGCAATCTGGTCGAGCGACTTGCGATTATCAAGCCGGCGGGGACTATCGAAATTGATGACCTGCCGCCAAAATACAGCGAGTCCGCGAGCGGCCCCGGCGTCGACATCAATAACGTCTCTGCCGCAATGCAGATAACGCACAGTAATCTCAAGGAGCACATGCAAAGCCTTGAGCAAGATCTGATTGGCCAGGCAATGCAGGCATCGGAAGGAGTCGTCGCTCAGGCTGCGCGACTTTTGCACATGCGACGCACCACCCTGGTCGAGAAGATCGGCAAGTTCAATATCGCCTGATCCGGGCATTCGTGCTGGCCCTGTCGTGGGCTGGACTTGAAGACGTCTGATTTTCGACAGATGCTCGTCAATGTCAGAAAATTGACGTTTTCAACAAGCTCATCATTTACATATCTTATTGAAAAATAAGCAAATTAATATTTGGCATGCAATTTGCATCTCCTCTGCGTACCAGTCAATTGTAGCAACAGGAGACCCATTTTGGCACCGACGCCACTCAAGACGGCCGACCTGCAAGACGCGTTCGAGATTTTCAGCCAGCAATCCGGCCTGCTCGAACAGTCATATCGTGATCTGCAGGACACGGTTGACGCGGTCCGCTGCCAGTTACGCCATGAACAAACGGCGCGGCTGCAGGAACTCCTGAAGAAAGAGAAACTGGGTCGACGCCTGGCCGAGTTACTCGAGACCTTACCGGGCGCCATTCTGGTTCTTGACGGCGGTGGCAGGATCAGTCAGCAGAACAGTCAGGCGAGTGCCTTGCTGGGTGAGCCACTTATCGGCTGCTCCTGGGCGTCCGTTGTCACTCGGGAAATCGCCAATGACGGTAGTGAGGATGGCAATATTCAATTGCGGGATGGTCGCTGGCTGAGTTTGTCACGACGCGCCCTCAGTGAAGAACCCGGCGAGATCCTGTTGCTCGCCGATGTGACCGATAGCCACCGTATCGGCGAATTGCGACGGCGCAATGAGCGCCTGACAGCGATCGGCGAGATGACGGCGGAATTTGCACACCAGGTGCGCACACCACTGGCATCGGCCATGTTGTATGCGGGCCAGCTTGACAGGACTACACCAGACCAGGCCCGTTTTGCCGACAAGATCATGTCCGGCCTCAATGAACTGAAGCGCATGGTCAGTGACATGCTGGACTTTGCGGCTGGCGCGCGCCAGGCAATGCAGCACGTCAATGTCACCGAGTTGCTGAATGACGTCAGCAGCAGCATCAATGGACAACTCGGCAGCCAGACTTCCTTGCGGGTCTCTGTTTCAGACAAAAATCTGCGAGTTGCGGCAAACAGGGACGCAATCAAAGGCGCGCTCCTGAATCTCATAATCAACGCGGAGCAGGCCGGTAGCGGGAGCGTTAGTATTTTGCTGCACGGTCACCGTAATGGTGACTCCGTCCATCTTTGTGTAACTGATGACGGTCCCGGAATTCCTGTCGAGGTGCAGGCGCGCTTGTTCGAACCGTTTTTTACAACACGTCCACAAGGCACGGGACTTGGTCTGTCTGTCGTCAAAGCAGTGGTCGCGGCGCACGGTGGCGAAGTGACTGTGAACTCATCGAAACTCGGAACAAGTTTTACCATTGGCTTGCCGGCTGAAATCGATGAGAGTAAAGCGTCATGACCAGTCCGGCCGTACTCATTGTTGAAGATGATGCGAATCTGCGCACGGCGTTGTTCGATACCCTGAAAAGGGAAGATTACCCGGTACTCACGGCAGACAATGGTATCGCCGCGCTCGATATTCTTGAAAATAATTCAGTGGGTTTGGTGGTGAGTGACTGGCGTATGCAGCCGATGGATGGCATCGCCCTGCTCGGTGAAATTCGGGCACATCATCCAAGCTTGCCTGCTGTCCTGATGACCGCACACGGCACGATCGAGAACGCGGTCGACGTCATGAAGGCGGGCGCCTCGGACTACCTGGTGAAGCCCTTCGAGGCAGACGCGTTGAAGTCTGTGATTGCGAGGTACATCAAGCCGGAAGACAGTGCTAGCGGGCCCGTCGCCGCTGATGCCGCCAGTATCGAGATACTGCAGGTCGCCAAACGCGTTGCCAAAACGGATGTGACCGTCACCCTCAGCGGCCCGAGCGGTTGCGGCAAGGAAGTTTTTGCCCGATACATACACGAGCAGTCACCGAGAAAGGAAAAACCGTTTCTGGCGATTAACTGCGCCGCAATTCCTGAATCCATGCTCGAGGCCGTTTTGTTCGGCTATGAGAAAGGCGCGTTTACTGGTGCTGCAGGCGCACACGCTGGAAAATTTGAGCAAGCATCGGGTGGCACTTTGTTACTCGATGAGATATCGGAGATGGATCTTGGCCTGCAGGCAAAATTACTGCGCGTCATTCAGGAAAAGGAAGTCGAGCGCATTGGGGCCAGGAAAGTGATCCCGCTTGACGTTCGCATACTCGCGACAACAAATCGTGATCTTCGACAGTTTGTTGCCGACGGTAAGTTTCGCGAGGACTTGTACTATCGTCTAAGCGTCTTCCCCCTGTACATACCGGCGCTGGTTGAACGACGCGATGACATCTTGCCGCTCGCCAAACTAATGATCGAACGATATGCCGATCGTGCTCTGACGCTTGCCAAATGCGCAGCGGCCGCGCTCCTGGATCACGACTGGCCGGGCAATGTTCGCGAGCTCGAGAACGTCGTGCAGCGATCACTGATATTGCTCAGCGGATCCGAGTTACTGGCCGACGATCTGGTGCTGGAGCATAGCTCTGAAGAAGCAGCAGATCCTAACGGTCTGAGCGAAGGGCTCAAGAACCGGGAATTTCAACTGATCGTCAGCGCCCTGCACGAGTACGGCGGCAAACGCGGTGCTGTCGCGGACGCATTGGGCATCAGTCCACGCTCCTTGCGTTACAAGCTCGCTCGTATGCGAGAGGAAGGCGTCGCGATACCTGGAGAATCCTCATGAACGAAATCAATGCCAGCCAACTGTTGAATCAGATACGCACCATGGGCCGGGATCTCCAGCCCATACAAAGCACCGCTGAGCCACAGCGGAGCGACTTCGGTGACATGCTGAAGTCGTCCATCAACGCGGTCAACGATGTACAGCAGCAAGCAAGTGCTCTGAAGGTGAATTTTGAGAATGGCAACACTGATAAGAGTCTGGCGGAAGTAATGATCGCGGCACAAAAAGCCGACCTTTCATTTCGGGCGGTAACAGAAGTACGCAACAAGCTCGTCAGTGCGTACCAGGACATTATGAATATGCCTGTCTAGACCACGGTCTGGCAGACGTAAACTGGCTATAACCAAGGAAAGCACAACAAGTCATGGAAAACGGAACCGTAGTTGAATCCAGAGTGGTACCTTCCAGCAATATTAGCCTGTCGGGCGTATTTCACATTCCGGCAGTGCGGCAGGTCATCCTGCTTTTTGGCGTGGCTGCTGCAGTCGCTGCCGGTTTTGCAATTGTGCTTTGGTCACAATCGCCAGCGTATACGCAGCTATACAGTGGCATGGCCGCACAGGAATCGGCCCAGGTGGCGGAAGCGCTCAAAGCAGCGGGTATTAAATATTCACTCAATGACAATGGCGGCATTTTGGTGCCGGAAGCAAACGTTCTCAATGCCCGTATGCAGCTGGCATCGCAGGGCTTGCCACAAAGTACCAGCGTTGGTATGGAATCGATGCAGGAGCAATCAAGCTTCGGTGTCAGCCAGTTCATGGAAACGGCTCGTTACCAGCACGCGCTGGAAGCGGAACTTGGCCGTACGATATCTTCATTGGGCGTTGTTCGAGAGGCCCGTATCCACCTCGCCCTGCCGAAACAGACCGCTTTTATCCGGGATAATAAAAAGGCCAGCGCGTCTGTCCTGTTACAGCTATTTCGCGGCCGTGTCCTCGAGCCGGACCAGGCGTCAGCGATCGTGCACCTGATAGCATCCAGCGTCCCAAATCTGGCCGCTGCTGATGTCACCCTGATCGACCAAAACGGTCGATTGCTGAGTTCCGGAGGCGGGCAGGCAGCGGATACGGCGGTTTCGACACAGTACAAATACGCCAGGCAGCTTGAAGAAAACTACAAGCGGCGCATCGAAGACCTCTTGACGCCGATGCTGGGTGCCGGCCGGGTAAGAGCGGAGGTTGTTGCGGACGTGGACTTCACCTACGTGGAAGAAACCAGCGAGTCGTTTGATCCGGCCCGCTCAGTCGTTCGCAGCGAACAAATCAGTGAGGACGAGTCGGTTGTCGGTAGTCTTGTTGCCAGCGGGATCCCAGGTGCGTTGAGCAATCAGCCGCCTCAAGCAAGCGGAATCGACCCAAGCCAGGTGGCGGCAGAGTCCACGCAAACCGAACCCAAGAACACTGCCCGAAGCAGCACCCGGAATTTCGAAGTTGACAGAACCATCCGTCATACGCGGCCTCAATCGGGTGCAATTCGCAGATTGTCGGTCGCGGTGCTGGTAGACGCTGCGCCGGTCGAAGGTGGCGCTGAGGGGACAGGGGTCACCGACGCGGAAATCGAACGCTATACATCGCTGGTCAAAGAGGCCGTTGGATTTAGTGAAGCCCGCGGTGACAGCGTTGTTATTTTGAGTGAAGCTTTTCTTAGTGTCGCGGCTGCAGCGGATGAGGAGCCGCCGGCATTCTGGGAGCGCCCTGTCCTGCGAGACGCGATGAAGCAGATTCTCGGTGCTGTGATCGTGTTGGCGATCGTATTTGGTGTGGTGCGCCCGATGCTACGCGGTGTGGTATCGGGTGGCCCGGTTTTGACCGGTGAGTACATCTCAGGCGGTTCGAGCTATGGCGGTGGATTCGCGTCACCACAATTGTCCGGATCTGCGGCGGCGATTCCGCCACCGAATTATGATGAAAAGGTCGCCGCTGCAAAGAATATCACCGGCCATGATCCCGCTCGCGTCGCACAGGTCGTTAAGAAATGGGTGACCGCAGATGAGTGAAGAAACGGGACAAGACATGAACGGCACAGAGCGGGCGGCATTATTGCTGATGACGCTTGGCGAGAATGAGGCCGCAGAAGTGCTCAAGTTTATGGGCACCAGTGAGGTACAGAAACTGGGCTTGGCAATGGCGACACTAAAAAGTGTCAGCCGTAGCGACGCCGATCGTGTCCTCGATGTCTTTATCATGGATGTCGAGGATCAAACCGCCTTGGGCATGGATACAGAAAGTTATGTTCGTAAACTGCTGGGCAACGCTTTCGGCGCAAGCAAAGCAAACGCATTCCTGGAAAGAATCGTCAGCGGTGATGATGCGAAAGGCCTGGATGCATTGAAGTGGATGAGTTCACGTGAAGTTGTTGACATCATTCAGGACGAGCATCCACAGATTATCGCGATCGTTCTTGCCTACCTCGAAAGCGGTCAGGCCGCAGAAGTCATAGAAAAACTTCCTGAAGAACTGCGTTCGGATATCGTCATGCGCGTTGCCAGATTGACGGATATTCAACAGAGTGCACTCGCAGAGATTGAAAATCTCATCGCGACTAAATCGGAAAATGCCAATCGCGGTGCGACACGTAAAGTCGGCGGTGACAAAGTGGCTGCTGGTATCGTTAATGCTCTGAAACCGGAACGTGGCGAAGCATTGCTGGAAGAAATCAAAGAACGCAACGAAGAATTATCCGTGCGGATTCAGGAAATGATGTTCGTCTTTGAGACATTACTGGACGTTGACGATCGCGGTATCCAGGCACTGTTGCGTGAAATATCAAACGACTTGCTCGTAGTGGCATTGAAGGGTTGTGACCCGGAGATCAGCGACAAGATTCTGGGCAATATGTCGAAACGGGCGGCAACACTGCTACGTGAAGACATGGACGCTAAAGGCCCGATTAAGCTCAGTGATGTCGAAGTCGCACAGAAAGAAATACTCGATGTCGCCAGGCGTCTCGCCGATTCGGGAGATATCGACCTGGGTATCGGCGGTGAAGAATATGTCTGACGAATCGGTGGCCAAGAAACCGGAGCGCTGGAGCGTTCCGGCGATTGACGGTTCCGACGGCAAAGGCTACCTGACCGCAGGACGCCTGCAGGAATTACAAAAGGATGCCTATGACGAGGCGTGGAAAAAGGGCCACGAAGAAGGAATGGCGGCTGGTGCCGAGGAGATCGCCGCCCGTGCCGCTCGCTACGATGAATTGTTAGCGGCATTGAGTCGTCCCTTCGATGTGCTGGATGAATCGGTCGAGACCCAGCTGGTTGAATTATCGATCGCTCTTGTCAAACAGTTGTTTCGTCGCGAGATCAAAATTAATCCCAGTCACGTGATCGGAGTAGTCCGTTCGGCCATTCAATCTCTGCCGATTGCGAGCCGGACTGTGCAGGTTCATTTGCATCCGGAGGATGCGACTCTGGTCCGCGACTCGTTATCACCCGCCGAGGGTGAGCCGGCGTGGGGTATTGTTGAAGACCCGCTCTTGTCTCGCGGTGGATGCAAGGTCACGACGGAAAATTCCCAAATCGACGCGACGGCCGAATCGCGCCTGCATGCTGTAATAAGCCAATGCCTCGGTGATGAGCGCGACTCATGAGCAAGTCGAATATCGTTTTCGCGGGCCCCGATACAAACCGAAATCTGGAGCGTACATTGCGCCTGGGTCCCTACGTGGACCGGGCATTAGATGACCCCCCGGAGCTCGTGGTCGAGGGCGTATTGCGACGCACCGTGGGACTGGCACTGGAAGCCGAGGGCTGTCACGCCGCGCTTGGCGGGCGGTGCGATGTGGAAACATCGGATGGCCGGCGCGTAGAAACACAAGTCGTCGGGTTTTCCGGAGAAAGGCTTTATCTCATGCCGGTTGGCGATATGCGGGGTGTGGTGCCCAACGCACGTGTCATTCCCGTGAGTGGATCCCCGGAGGTCATTGTCGGTGATGATCTGCTTGGGCGGGTACTCGATGGCCGCGGCAGGCCTTTGGATGGTGGCAAGCCACTGGCTCGTGGACGCACGGTTCCACTGATGGGCGAGGCAATCAATCCATTACGGCGCCAGCCGATTCGTAAACAGCTTGATGTCGGCGTTCGTTCCATAAATTCGCTGCTGAGCATCGGACGCGGGCAGCGCCTGGGCCTTTTTGCCGGTAGTGGTGTCGGCAAGAGCATGTTGCTCAGCATGATGACGCGTAATACTGAGGCGGATGTTGTGGTCGTTGGCCTGGTGGGTGAACGTGGCAGGGAAGTAAAAGAATTCATTGACCAGTCATTGGGTGTGGAAGGAATGCAGCGTTCAGTGGTGGTCGCGACGCCGGCAGACGATACGCCATTGATGCGCTTGCACGGCGCATGGCTGACGGCTGCTATTGCCGAGTATTTTCGTGACCAGGGCAAAAACGTATTGCTGCTTATGGACTCGCTGACTCGATTTGCGCAGGCGCAACGTGAGATTGCGCTGGCAATTGGCGAACCACCCGCAACCAAAGGCTATCCACCATCGGTGTTCGCGAAGTTACCGCAGCTTGTTGAGCGGGCCGGTAACGGTGCCGAGGGCAGCGGGTCGATTACCGCTATTTATACGGTGCTTGCGGAGGGCGATGACCCCAACGACCCCATCGTCGATGCATCGCGAGCCATCCTGGATGGCCATATCGTGTTATCGCGAAGTATGGCCGATGCCGGCGTATATCCGGCGGTCGATATCGAGTCCTCGGTCAGCCGTGCGATGAGTCAAATCGTCTCGGAGAGCCAGCAACAACTGATAACGAGATTTCGGCAGGTGTATTCGGTTTATCAGGAAAACCGAGACCTCGTTGCCGTCGGTGCTTATCAACCCGGATCGAATCCGCAACTGGATGAGGCGATCGCGCTATGGCCCTCGATAA
>Ga0114931_10002986_pt1 | contig 21452 bp, 12 predicted proteins | sample 2SBtaG_FD_89579 | JGI IMG/M metagenome (GOLD analysis project Ga0114931, IMG submission 89579) | Deep subsurface microbial communities from Kolumbo volcano to uncover new lineages of life (NeLLi) - 2SBTROV14_V59a metaG | ecosystem: Environmental > Aquatic > Marine > Volcanic | place: Kolumbo...
CAGTCAACCCCCCGTCAACCCCCCGTCAACCCCCCGTCAACCAGGAAAACTTAAGCTGAGATTTGATAGATTCCCAAACATTGAAGGTGATTATTGGGTTCACTGGACAGATTACGAGAACTACGCATTTGTGGGCAGTGATAGAGCTGACTTCCTGTGGATCTTATCTCGTCGGCGGGTTATACCGGAGGCTGACATTCCATGGATGAAGATAATGGTCCATAAGTTTGGTTATGACCCTAGCCAATTAATCCGCGATCCTAGTTTCTTCTCGGATAACTTGCCAGCTACTAAGCTGAGAAAGGTTAATGTGCCAGTTCCGGATGGTTGGAGATTTTGATTCAGATAAAATATAAAGACATCAGGTCTTAAGGATCACCACCGGTAATTTAAAAGTTAGGTAGAGATTAATCACTAAGTTGATTAAAAATCAAACAAAATACTGCCAGTAAATATGGATAATGGTATAGATTACTTTAATCAGGATGATCAATACTTCCAATATAAGTAGAAAGAATATATTGGAGTGGACCCAGATGACATGAATTATAAATCACCGAAGGTGATTTATAAAATAAATCCGATTTATATACTGTAAATTAGCTAAATTATAGTTATTTTTTAATCTGATGGTATTTTTCCGGGAAAAATAAAAATGAGTAGATTTGATTCACTACCATCAAATATTCACAAAGATATATACAATAAATTATTGGTTTCGAGTAAGCATATTCTGTATATATTGTTATCTAATCCATTTTCATTTATCAATGATAAAAATTATTTATGCTACGTAACTGAAACTAAGAGATCCTACAATGATGAGTTATGGTCTACAGCATCTGCCTATTAGCTAGTCATGAATATATTCACTGTAAATCCAGACCAGGAGTCTAAATTTAAATTACGGTGCCAATTTGATGAAATGAAAGACTATATAAGTGAGGAAGGTTATATAGTCTTTCATTTATAACTATAGGCATAGAAGATCATTACTTTTATGCTTATATAGATTCCTATATGAATATTATTGTAATTTTAGATTCATATGGTAGTTGATGATTGTGACAAACTAAAATCTGGTCATTAGATAATTAGCTTCGTGTCTTTATTTTATCGCCGGAAGGAAATTATAATGCATATAGTACATTGATACGTTGTGTTCCACCAATTAGAGAGGTTCATATCAGCATGGCTTATATCACTAAATATCTGTAACATCGTTGTTAATTGTACTAAAGGCAAAATTCTCAGTTGGGAAAAATAATTATAAATTAATACGATTCCCCATTATAAACTCCATAAAATCAACGATTCATCATCTCCGGTCTATCTGGAAGTCTATTATCCCAGGGCTCCTGTACATCATCTCTATGTATACCTTTTAGTTTCATCTTTCGTCTTAATAATTGCACATCGTGATAGACATAATACTCGTTATAAATATAACCATAAGTATAGAAATATGACTGCACCATTATAAAAAAAAATAGAAACCAAATAAATCTGTCTCTCTAACCAAGTCAGTGATGACAGACTTAGATTACTCTCTAAAACAAGATATTAATCCACTGGTACAACACGCTGTTATTTTGATCAAAGATGACATAAACTGGAATACAATTTACGAATGTTTATCAAAAACATACCAATGGCATAAATGTGATTACATTGATATGCTACTCACAATATTTAAGTATTTTTATAAGTTAGTCATAGATGCAGAATTTGACGGCAACGCCATGTTGCAAAAATTTATGACCGACATTAGAGATGAATATCCAATCGTAATCAATTTTATTGTAGATATTTTAGAGAAAGCTGGTAAAAATATTATATTCAGAATAGAGTCGTTGTATAGAGAACTCAATACTTTGAATGAGAAAAGAATGTTTATTAAACAGAAAAATAATATGGATCAACTGTATGTTGAACTAATCAGTGAGACAATGAATCAAATTATAACAGTTAATAAGGTGACAGAATTAATTGAAATTCGTGACCAGACCATAGAGTTTCTAGACCAGCGGCATAAATCTATGACTATTTTTGTAGAGAGACAGTCTAATACTACTAAGAAATTAAAGAATAAATTAGAAAAAGATCACGATCCAAATAATTTATTCTGGAAGCGAGACCAAGAAAGGCTTCGATTGGGTGAGAAAAAAATCGATAACATATGTCTGCTCTCTGATTCTATCACTCACTTTAGAAGTGTTTATTGTGAGATAACAACTGTTAACAATAATCACAAAGTTAGCATCAAAAAAATATTAACATCGATAATGGCATCACTAAATAAACTGAAAGATGATTCATTAGCTAGGATTGAATTCAGGTCGACTCAAATACCAGAGTTAGAGATGAAAATTAGGGATGTAATTATTAATATAGAGTGCTGTTATCATTAAAAACTGCTTAAGCTGTAAAGTTTAAACCACATAACTAGTGATTCAAAAGTATATGGAAGTAGTTGACGGCCCACCTACTGACCAGACCGATCGCAAGCCCTATCAGGCTGGTGCTGGTCAACCTAATAAGGGTCGGCATGGGCCCCGCAAACTAAACGATCGACATGGGCCCCGCAAAGCAAATGATCGGCATGGGCCCCGCAAACTAAACGATCGACATGGGCCCCGCAAACTAAACGATCGACATGGGCCCCGCAAAGCAAATGATCGGCATGGGCCCCGCAAAGGTACGGTCCGGAGGATTTTTGGCGAACAGCTTCAACCACGTAATGATAGAGCCAGGAGGGGTAGTAATGTGGAAGGCCAAAAACCTAAACGAAAGATGGGCCAAGATCGTGCCAAATTGCGGCACAACCCTCATGATCAAAGAAATAAATATAGTAATGATGTCAAGGTATTGCAACAGAATCGAAGAGTAGAACAGCGCAAGTCACGGCAAGATCACAAAGAGGTTCGGAAGGGACATCGTAATGACGAGAAGGAAACTAGATCTGATGATAATCAAGAAACCACAAAATCTGACCAACCATTGAAGGTTGGCGAAAACGACGACTATTGGCTTCTGGGTAATCTTCGGGTAGTCAAGGTTAAAAAGAGACAAGAAAATTACGAGGTTTATTTCAAGAGTCTACACGAGAATTGGTCTATCCCTGCAATTGTTGGCTATTGTCTGAAACATGAGCATCCTATTCCAAATCATTTCCAAGACTACCACCAACAGATGATGGAAAATACGAAGATTACGACTAAACGAAAAATGGATGATCCAATCAGTTATTTGTCTAAGGTATTAGATGAAAAGAAATTAATCCTTGCGTTTAAGTTGCTAATTCTGGAGGCAGCATCACAACTCTTCATTCATCCTACCAAGATCCAAATCTGTCGCAAACAAAATCCGATCAGATCCAGTCGTTTTATCAAACAACTCAAAACTCGCCATTTCAAACAAACTCAAATCAATGAGGTGCTATCCATCATCGATATGCATGGTTGGAATCTTACTTTGTTCCAAAAGAAAAGCGAGTTATCAGTTTTCTACAAACCTGAACTAAATGCCACTCGCTCAGTTCGACCGGGCCGCAGGTCCCGGTTAAGACTGCTAACTGATGAGAAGGCTGAAATTGTTCATCGTTTCCCAGATAATGAAAACTTGGATATCAGAGTCCTACATACTATTGAGCCTCAAACTAAATGGTCCATAAAATCAGAATCTGGAATTAACATCTGGCAGGTGGCTGAGGGTGTGTTTCGTTTGATGCCAATGCCTAAAGAACAGCATTCTTGTATAGATTGCTCGTTTGTCAGGCTAGCTGATAAACTGGTGGTCAAACCAAAATACCGTTGATTGTGTCATTAGATTAAAAACACCAACTAATAAAAGAATATCTATAATAGTTCAATCTTTTGATGTGTATAACTAAGCCTTCACAGAAGCAAATACCTATTAGCCAAACTAACTTCAGTCGTTATCTGATAGCTAAATGTCGTTTCATTAATAGAATTAAGGTCAAGAGACGTTGGATAACTAGAAGGAACAAAATAATAGTGACATTTGTTTCACAAGTCAAGAGTCAGCCCATCATTAAGACACAGAACCACCAAGTTATCCTAATAAACAGACCTAAATTAATAACACCAATCCAGTTCGAATTGTATCGGACTATATTGAAACGAATATCTAGTTAGACAAATTAGGCCAGCCATGGCTGGCCTAATTTATATGTATTAAAATTAGGAAGTTAAGTAATAACGAAGAGTTGCAGCTATAGCATTAGTGCTATCACCACTACCATAAAACTGGACCGCCACCAAGTCATACTTGTCAAATATGACCGTACCTTTCACTGAGCCAGCCACATCAGGTTTGACCACACCAACAACAAAGGGTGAGGGTTTGCCGTTGATGTATAAACTAGCTGTCACTCTGCTAGGAGGTGCAGTCTTATTGCTATATATCATTTCGGTAAAGACTCCATCAGCCGGCATCACCACTGCTACTCGACTGAAGCTACCATCATCACCATCTACACCCTGACCTATAAAAGCTGTACTGCTCACGCCACCATCGCTACTAAGATATAATTCCTTATCAGCGTTATTGGTAAAGAGCTGACCAGTTGTGTCGATAATCCGATAGTAAACAGACTCTCGATTAGTACCAATGATACCGGGACATCCCTCATAAGATGGGAATGTACATTGCAAGACGTTGATTATGGCGTTAGGATTATTATTATTGGCAATAGCCATCTTAGTCTCAGTCATATTCTCATATACATTGTTGATTAATTTGCCGACAGGGTAGTTATCACTGTTATCAGCCTCAACCAGACTAATTTCAGTTCCAGAAGTACCGGTGAAAACCCAGTTGTTGTTGCTAGATATAATCTCACCATTGTCTAAATTGTAGATAATGATCTTAGTATCGGGTGATTTTTGATCGATAGTAAAGATGTTATTAGATGCTGCCACATCGCTACCAACTTTAAAAATATTATATTCAGTGGCAGAACCACCGCAATTGATATTGTGAATAGTCTCAGTTACTGTCAACAAAGATTCCTGATCAATGCTGTAGATGGAAGGTTGACCGAATGAATTAAAATTAGTGTCGACCTGACAGTCTTTGATAGTAAGGTTAGTATTTCCTGTAAGATCAAACATTGGATTACTCTCATTAGTTTGATTCAATTCGAGATTACAATTGTTAAGAGTAATATTTCCTGATTGCAACTTGACACAAGATAGTTCGGCGCTAATCTTGATGTTAAAGAATGTCATAGGATCATCTGATAAACGTTGGCTAGATATCAAACCATATTGTCCCTTGATCACTGTTCCATTGCCAGACCCGAATACATCGACTCCAGGTTTATGCCTGATCAAAGTTTCATATTCACCCAATCCAACAATGATGCGCCATTTTTGACCGGATTCATAGTCAGGTATAGCAGCCAATGCTGTTTGAATCTCACGGAATGGTTGAGACGGATTCTCTATATCGCCTTCAGCATCATCACCATCTCGACTAACCCAGACTGTATGATATGGAGAGGCACTAGATTGACCAGGGTCACCAGTGGGCCCAATTTCACCTTGCTGTCCAGTCTGTCCAATCTCACCTGTAACACCCTGCCTACCAGTGGGCCCTATTTCACCAGGAGAACCCGTGGGCCCTATTTCACCAGGAGAACCAGTGGGCCCTATTTCACCAGGAGAACCCGTGGGCCCTATTTCACCAGGAGGACCCGTGGGCCCTATTTCACCAGGAGAACCCGTGGGCCCTATTTCACCAGGAAAACCGGTGGGCCCTATTTCGCCGGGAGAACCCGTGGGCCCTATTTCACCAGGAGAACCGGTAGGCCCTATTTCACCGGGAGAACCGGTGGGCCCTATTTCACCAGGAGAACCGGTGGGCCCTATTTCACCGGGAGAACCCGTGGGCCCTATTTCACCGGGAGAACCGGTGGGTCCTATTTCACCGGGAGAACCGGTGGGCCCTATTTCACCGGGAAAACCAGTGGGACCTATTTCACCGAAAGAACCAGTGGGTCCTATTAATCCCTGTGGGCCAGTTGGACCAACTTCCCCATCAATTCCTGAATCGCCCTGATCACCTTGAGGACCAACTTCACCAGATGTACCAGTAGGGCCTATTAAACCTTGGGATCCTTGTTCACCTTGAGGACCAGTGGGTCCCATTTCACCCTGAGGTCCTTGTTCACCTTGAGGACCAGTGGGTCCTATTTCACCCTGAGGTCCTTGTTCACCTTGAGGACCAGTGGGACCTATTTCACCCTGAGATCCTTGTTCACCTTTAAAGCCGTCCATACCCTTTTTTCCTATTAATTCTGTAATGGGTAGACACAGTTCACACGCAGAACGATGTTCACAGCCTGTCATATTATTTCCACATTCCATACAGAGTGGTCGATGAGGACAAATTGGTCCTTGTGCACAACTAGAACATGCCTTACGATGTTTACAGGGTAAATGAATAGGTACCTCAGGGCAAATCATGCAGATTGGTCTATGGTAACACAAAATATTTCTTTCTTGTAGGAGGGCTATGCTTACTGAATTATCCATAATTGGTCCTGGTACAGTTGTAGCTAATGATGAGTCAGCCAGTGTCACTTGACCATTAGTAGTTTCATTATCATTAGTATGAGCATGTGGCCTAACAAGGGCTTGTTTTGCCCTTCTAGCACGGGCTAGACGATTATTGCGACGGTGAAGACGAACCATCTTTTATGGGATGAGTTTTTATTCAAAAACTATTTGCTAACTATTAATAGATTTAGACTAGTATTTTGTTATAAAGTTAATCAAACTGACATCTCCAAATCATCACCATGGTCAGTATCTTTAGCTAATTCTGCCATTCGTTGTTGAGCATGGTGACGCTTCCTTGCCTCTCGCCTCTTGCGGTTACGAGCTTGACGACGAGCTTCTTTAGGAATAACTGAGTTGGCAATTTCTTCTATTTCAGCAGCATTTGCCTTAATTTCATTGATATCCATGTTGTCGAAGACTGATTTGGTAATAGCAGTGATAGTCTCCTTATCCATTTGGTCCTTCTGAACACCATCGTGACCAGTTACATCTCGTTTCACATTCTCGGCGATTCGACCCACCATGTTAGCCATTTTAGGCATCTTAGCCACCTTATCAAGAATATCGTGTTTGACATGGTTAGGCATAGCGGCGGCGATGTGGTCGGGAATTCCCATAGATTTCATCCCATCAATGATCTGATCACCACCTTCACGCTTAATAATATCAGTGATGCTGTCTTCTGATACTAATTTGGATGGACCAAAATCTAAAACTACAGTGTAACGACGATAATCACGCAGACGTACCTTCTTCTTAATCATGCGACTATCCCCAGCGATTTGGTTTCGGACTCGCTGGTTATCTATTTTCTTACGGTTAGCACCACCTAATCCCATCTTACTCATTTGCTCCTTAACTGAATCAGCATAATCCTCTGGTAGCATTGAGGGGAATGTAATCATAGTGCCCGCTGGAACGTAGACAGTCCTGCGATAACAGGTATCATGATCCATCAATAAATTACCACCATTAACCATAGTCACTTTAGTCTTGTTACAATACCCTGACTTAAGCTTCTCGGAAAAACTGTAAACATCGACAGGACCTAAGTGAAGGACAGCACGACACACTGTTTTATCATCAATGGGTCCAACATTGGTCCGACTCTTGCGACCATGACAACTGACAGTAACCTTGCAATTACAATCGGCTGGAATCTTGCGCTGCCAGTAGTAATAATAGAGAATAATCCTAATTTGGATCGGTAGATCTTCCTCTGAATCAGGGTAGTAATCGCGGGGATCGTGGATGACAATCTCTTTAGGATCCCAATCTGGAAATTCGTCAGTTCGGTCAACTTTTCCTTCTAGCAGCTTCTTCCTAGTATCATCAGCTTCTACCGCCAACAGACGAAGACGCTCCATATCTTGGTCAACCTTGTGACTCAATTCATCTAAATAGTCAGACTTGTTGAGATGCTTTTGGTTTCCGGGGTCATGAACTGTGTGTACGTGGTACACTTGAACTTTTTGGTAGTTCTCCTGATCGGGATTAGATCCAGACAGTAGCAACTGTTCCAGCCCGGTCTGGAAGACTTGACGATGTTCCTCAGCTAGTGTGGAGGGCGTTAAAGACATTGATCAGTTTCTATTAACCACCAATATATTTAACAGAGTTAAGGATCTGAAAAATTCAGATACTATATTAATATCTTTTAATTTCTAAACTATTCACTTAAACTAGTGGCCATAGTAAGTAAGTTTCAAAGATAATAACCTCATATTATTAAAAGCTAAGCCATGCGATGGTAAAACTTTAAGTCTATTTGCTGGGTTTTTATTGTTGTGAACCACGATGTTTGGTCATCAGTCTGTTCCAACCAATGTATAATTTTTAATATATTTATATTATAACTTTTTCTAATTAACACCGCCTGACAAGATAATATCTCACTGATGTTTTGTCAGAGTGTCCAAGTCTTTGATATGATCGACCATCACCTTCAGTCATTGATCGTCGCTGACCGCGGTGATCACAAGTAATTTCTCACAACTATCAACATTTGCATGATTGAGTTCTTCCTTCATACGATTAAAAGCCACGGAGTTGACGTTGGTATAATTATGACGGGGACACATCAATAGCTTAAGAATATTGATTATATTCTTAATGTTCATGACATTATATAATGTGGCGAGCACCCCTCTATTTAAGAGAAACACATGAGGAACTATACCCTTATCGAGCATTAATTTACCAAGAACATCAAAATATAATAATCATCCCATTAGCTAGCCCTTGATGATTATTAGAATTGTACTAAACATATACATCAAGGGCTAGCTAATGGGATGCTCGCCAGTATGCCAGCTGTGAAAGATATTGGTAAGTAAGTGTTAACTACTAATTATATAAAAGAATTAGAGATCAGAAAAAAATGAATAACTATATCAACTCAGTATGAATTCTAAACAATCCACGTAAACTGAACTGACAGCTATAGTCAGACTAGTTACGGTAATATGAAAATAACCTTAGCAAATTTTCGTTGTCATAGTAGGAGAGTTTTTATATTCAAAGATGATTGTCTCACAATGTTGAAAGGAGAGCCAGGCCAGGGTAAAACTACGGTCTTTGAATCTATCTACTGGGTACTATTTGGGAAATTACGTAATGTAGGACACCAGCTACTACCCAAGGAAAGTCAGACGTCAGTTATATTAGAATTGGATAATTTGGCTGGATTGGGTAGCGATATTGTGATTTACCGTCAGAACCACTCTAATCGTCTGGTACTAACTATAGGTCAGCCGGTCAGTAATCAAGGACGCCAAGCCACTGAACATGAGGATCAGGTGGCACAAAATATTATTGACCAGTATTTCGGGCAGAAAAATATCTGGAAGTCAGTCAGCTATATTGAGCAAGGAGGAAAATGTGTACTGCTATCCGGTTCCAGACAAGAACGATTGGCTTTATTGGAAGCATTGTCATTTCGAGAGGATAACCCACGAGAAGCCATCCAGAAATTCGATCAACGGCTAACTGTGGAACAATCTAACTACAAACTATCTCAAGCACGACTTGAAACTGAAATCTCAATGTTTAGCAAGCGGTTATCTGAACGACCGCTCAATCCCAACTTTATTTTTACTCCAGAACGATTAGAACAGATCAAAGTAGAGATAGAATCTCTGTCAGCTGAGTTGCAAGCTGAGGAGGCACGAAAATCTGAGTTCTTTAGACTGAGTGGTATCCAGACCCATCTGCAGTCTGATCGGGAACAACTCAGGCTGCAACTTCAGGATATTAAGTTTCCCAATGATATTGAACAGTTACTTGTTGAGTGGCAAGGCAGTCTATCTATTTTGGAAACGGAGCAGTCCGAAATAGAAAGCAAGATAACTGTCCAGCAAGAAGATGAGCTAAAGTGGAGAAACCGTTTGAATCAAGTTTTAACACAGATTGGTAAATTAGAAGAACAGCGAGCCACCTTGGATCGAACGGCTGGCGCCTTGACTGAACTTCTGAAACGGAATAATGTTTTGAACAATCAGATTGCAGTATACCAACCCCAATTAGACAAAGTCAGAAAGTCTAGTTTACAGTCCCAGATAATACATTTACACTCAGTGATCGATAGCTTGGACCAACAAATTGCGGCTGAACGGTTGGGTCAGCAGGAGAAGTGCTCACAACTAGAGGCCAAGATGGCTCAGTGTCAACGAGAGTATCAGTTTACTCAACAACAAATAGAGCAAAATAAAACTGAGATTGATAGAATTACTAATCAAATTGATCAGTTAGATGCTGAAATTGCGGCTGAGGTTCATAAGTTAATCAAACTAAAGAGTACAATTAGTCAAATAATGCAATCTGTGGTCAAAAAGGAACAAGAGCTAGCACCGTTGCCCAAGGTACAAGATTGGCCCACTGAGCAGATGGTCGGCAAGATCATACTGATTGAGGAAGAGATCAAGAAAAACTCGGAATTAGCCCACAAGTTGGATTTGGAATACAGTCCAGAGGTGGATCAAGAGCGTCCTCGGGTCGATGCTGCATTAAAAATAGTCCAAAAAGAAAAAGATAAACTGGTGGTGGTCAACCGAGTCATCATGTATAGAAAGCAAGTGAGGCAATTATTGACAAGCTTTAATATTCAATTGAAATTAATTCGCCAGATTAATGGACCAGAACTATCAACTCTAATTGTGTTGAACACTAGGGACGATGCACAAAAATTGTCTACCCAGTTGACTGAAATGACTCAGCCCTTGAGTTATCGTTTGCGGGAGCAAGAGAGTGCGACTCTACTTCTAATCTGTCCTGAGTGTGGTGGTAGTCTGAGAATGGAAAATTCTCATTTGAAATCGGACTCACGTGAACCTGCCAGTCCTCGGAAAATTAATCAACTTAAGACCAGTCTGAGTGAATTTGATCATCTTAAGAATTCGTTAAGTGCCTTGCTAGCTATTTGGCCTGTCGGATCATTAATTCCAGATACTAATGAAGAGATTTCAGATCAGGAAATTATGGACAAGATCCATGAACTGAATCAACGCAAAAATAATCTGAGAGGTTTACGTTGGATATCACGACCCAATATGAGCAGTACTATTATGCAGGAATTAGTCGATTTTCAGAAAATTAATATCGAGAAAGATCAACTATCGCAACAGTTCACTAGTCAAGCTAATATTCAACAATACAGGTTAGATCAAAAGACGCGGCTCGAGACTAGGAGCAGGCAACTAACTAAAGATATAGAAGGATTCTTGAAACAAGAAGCTTTACTTGCCGAAACTAGGTCGACTTTGGTGGCACAGGACGAGGAGTTGAAAAATCAACTCCAACTGTCTAAACTTCCTTTACTAGAAACCGAGAGAGTCCAAAATATTCAGAATAGATATCAATGTCAATCTGAAATTAATCAGATTGAGCAGCGACAGCAGCAACACCAGTCCTTGCAAGACGAGAATATTAAATTAAATCAACAAATTCAGCAACTTCAGACCCAGTTGGCTAGTCTGGGTGGGGTGGAAGAAAATCTTATTACATTATCTACCGAACGGTCTGAACTACAAATTAAGTTGGAAAATTTAGATTTAACTCAGATGAAAACTAAGATAGTGCAGTTTCAAACTGATATCAACTTATTGAAAAATAAGTGTAAGGAACACCAATCTAAGTTTAAGCTACAAGCTAGGTTGAAGGATCAGTTACAGGAATTGGATATCAAGATTAATGAAGTTGAGGATAAGTTGAAGGTACTAGAAGGAAACCGTGCCGATCAGATTAGAATAGACATTGGGTTTAAACAACAGGAATGGTTAGAGGTTCAACGAGGTATTGGATTAGTCAAAGAACAGCTCGAACTAACTACTAAGCAAGAGCAATTATTGATAGCACAGGGGAGGTTATCGGCTTTGGAGGATCTCAAACAACGAGCAGTAGTAATACAGTACATGCAATTACAAGAGACAATTAATTCTATCAATGCAGCCATGAACAAAATTTTTGGTGCTGTCTTTGATGATGACATCGAAGTTGAGTTAAAGTTGTTCAAGCTCGTCAAAGCGAACAAGGAACATAAACCTCAAGTCAATTGTGAAATAAGATACAAGGGTATGACTTATGAAAGGCCCAATGAATTAAGTGGTGGTGAGCAGAACCGATTGAACTTGGGCATGATTCTAGCCCTGAACCTAGTTAGCACATCTCCAGTGGTATTGTTGGACGAGTGCATTCACTTTTTGAATAATCGACTTAAAACTAGATGTATAGATGCTGTACGGGCTATAGTTAACAAAGGGAAAACTATTATTGCTATTAGTCACGATGACAACGAAGCTAACTACGACGAAATCATTAGAGTTAGTATGGATGGTGAGTTCGACGCGGAGGTTGACTCACCTAGAATGGAGATTACTATTTAACTATCAATACGTTACATATTAATTAAATATCCAAATTACCGTAAGGATCAGATACTAAAATACTAATACTAAACTTTAATTAAAGTTAAAATTATTGAGAAAATACTAATACTAAACTTTAATTAAAGTTAAAATTATTGAGAAAATACTAATATATTGCTTGGAATTAATAGTTATAGGTATATGGAAAACTGATTATTATTTTAGTAATGATTGAGTATCAAAGTGTACTTGCACCATGTGCTCCTGTCAGCCAGATTATCCGCTTTTCGACAGCTGGTCCTCAAGTCGTTCCCGACTTAACACATCGACCTTCCGCGCGAATAATATTTTCTACCTTGTGTCAGTTAAGGTAGAAAATATTGAGGAGGCCGTTGCACAGGCGTCGGTGAACGAGCATTGCTCTGTGTGCAATGTGCGTCTTCGCGTGCTCTTCTCTTTGGTTGGACCAAAAGGTCCAGTCTTTGACCTTCCTGGTGTCAAAGTAAAACGTAGAAAAATCACAGACGTAGTGGTAATCACTAAGGAGACTCTCTTTTCGTCAACCAGCGGAAAGTGCAAGCACGGCGTGCCGTACCAACACTACAATCTTCGCTTCGTAAAGTTTGGACAAAAGTGTAATAACGACATCGTCAAGACCTACCTGCCACTCTGCAGAAAACTATTCGACCAGATCAGCTCACCGGGGATCAAGGAGTCCCTCGACATGCTCATCGGAAAGTTGCCCAACGTAATGTATGGTAGCACTCTGTTGCCCACTACCAACTGGCTGCGCCGGAATGTGAAGGAGGTCCGCCTCTCCGACATGGAGTTGGTCAAGGCCATCATGGATGGCGACATACATGGGAAAGTTCACACGAGCTACCACCAGGCTTCCAAGAACATCGTCGACGCTATGAATACGGCTCATGACATCGAGGCACTCGGTGTCATGATGAAGGAGAGACTCTCTCCTAACAAATATATGCGCCCCAAATCTGGACCGTCAGACGGTAACATAGAGCAAGCCTTACGGTTACTAGGTGACTTCACTGTTACTGCTATGACGAAGGAAATGCTAAGTAGTCATGGTGCGGTAATTCTTCCTGGCAAATCACCGTCTGCTGGTTCCACCTCGGCGGCCGAGGTCTGGAAGAAACAATCCAGGACTGGTGCTGCCGGGCTAGCTTCCCGTTCCTCAAGCTTGATTCCTGGTCGAATGACTGTCGGCGAACTTATGGCCAGAATCAAGAGTGGTGAAATCACATCTCTCTCGGTGAAGACGACAGGGTGTACACCTCTGCACGTATTGTCCAATACACTCTCGCAAAAGAAGGGTCTCCTCGATGTTCCCCATACGTGGTCCTTCACCAACAACTCGAAGGCAAAGGTACTAAAGGAGATGGGCATATTTACATGGATGGACGTTGCAGCACTCCATACCTGGGAGCGATGTGGTAAGAAGTACTTCTTCATAGCTCTTGTCGGCGCCAAGCCGCAGGAGGATGTAGTGGGATGTTTTCCATCATTATTGTGCCCTGATATTCAACGACAATGCCGAAGAGCATTCGAATCATTGAATAAATCTATGCACAGCATCGTTCTTACCGGATCACTCGCCGGTATCGGGACTAACAGCGAGGCCGGGAAGTGGAGCTTCATCGGGAAGGAGGATCTCCACTTCCAAACCAATGGAAAAGACTTCTCGGTATGCGGATTCTAGAGGGGACAAAAAAAGATTTTTCTCATCAGCCGATGAGAAAGAGTAATTATTTGATAATTGTCAGGTTATACACGATTATGTGTGAGTGCAAAATAACAATGCTACTATGATAACTGGACATATTCCTACTATAGTTAATCTCCCGTAGATAATATAATATTAAACCAGATGAAAGCTTCTATAATACGGCTCTGATCATGAGTGGATTAAATCATGAAATTATATTAAGGAGGTCACATAAGACGTTATTTCTTGTAATCTATGTCTTGTTAAATAATATCCTCTATCTTGTAATAGTTACTACTATCACAGTTCTCATTATACAGTGCATTAATTATTCATCCTAACATAATTCATACTCTACACGAGTATGAATTATAGTAATTTATTTTTTCAAACTTTTTGATCTCATCTACCCTCCTTGATCTGCTGTTCTGTCACTTCCAGCCATTCTAATTTCATATTCAACACCTTCATCATGAATTCAAAATGTTTGCTGGCTACCGATGGTTTATTCATAACATTAGCTAGTTTGTAGGCCGTCTCCCGATCTTGAACTGAGAGTGCGAAATGTATTCGACCACAATAAGATATCATCTGGTAGGGATCATGTTAACTTACATCAATTGGTGTTTGGTTCAGACTATTGATCAGTCATAACAAGTATAGTTATTGCTCTTATTTTTAATTATATATTCTCGTTGCTGAATCGAGAGTCTGTGCGTTGGATTGTTTCCAAGAGTTTGGTGATTATCATGAGCTCTTCATTCGGTTTCATTTTCTCCTCGTTCTCAAAGGACGGTTGAAGCATTCAACTCAAAGTGAATATTGTGATATTAAACAAAATTGTTTCGAGTTCTCTGACCGAATACGTTATGCAAACACCCCAATTGAAGTCATAGCTCTTAGTCCATTCGTCGCCAGTTTTTGTCCTTGCCGGTCAGCGACATCCCATCATACACAGCTATAGGAAAAGCCTCGAAGGTAGTCTCGCCGATGTTGAACTTGGCATTAATATCGCTGTCCGCGATCTGCGCCTGCATCACAAAAACCGTTTAGTGAGTGGTGATTAATATTTGTGTCAAATAAAAATGATTATTAATAATAATGGGGTTGAGTAGCTGAAACCGTCAGTTGAAACCGCCAGCTGAAACATATATCCAGGGACATGGAGCCACTATTCGCCTGGAAAGAAGGACCTGATTCGGAGTCTGTGATGCGTACGCATATGTTGAAGTGACGCTACAATTACATGCTGCCCATCTTGTTCCGAATGCTCGGCGGGTTCACGTGCTAGCACTCCTTAAGCAAGAAATAGTATTTTGCATGCATGATACTAATTACGCCAGCAGGCCAGTATGTTATTATCATGGTTCACGAATTACTTTCGACGATTACGAAAAATTATGGAAGTATCAACGAGAGTGGTACAGCATTCGCGATGTTAAGGAAGCAGAGTGGTATGAGCAGCACTTTAGCCTTCTCGCCAAGATTGACAAATTACCTCCTCGTCAGCAGTTCTTCCTTCGCAATCTACTCACTGAAGATGTAGTAAAGGGGTAAAGTACCTGACGATAAAAAAAGATAGCAACTATTTTTTTTCCACACGAGTTTCGTTACTCAGTGGATCTAATATTCACACCTCATTCCTAAATACCCTACAGAAAATTGCGTAATTTTTGTCTCGACTAGACTTAGGGATGGCAAAAATTACTCTCTTAAACACACCTTGGAATGAATCAGTCAATTCGTTCAAGAAGCAATTAGAAACAAAATGAGGGTCGTTACCAAACACACCACAACCAAAGGCACCCAAGATGATGGTTTCACAACCATTCTCAGCCAATGCAGTTAGTAGGCCGTGCACCCTTAGTTTCATAGTTTTCTGAATAACCTGTACTGAAACACCCTTACTCTTGGCAAATCTGAGGTTAGGGGCTGGAATACTGATCACATCAGTTTGGACAACATTATCGGTAATTAAACCGAGCATTGGATCCCCATCTTCAGTGTCACTGTCAATAGGATGTCTGAAGAAGGTCACATCACTAGAGTAGGTGGCTAAATCATGGTAACGACCCGGGATTTTGTGCCATTTGTTAGGATCTTTGTTATAATCGTACATCTTGGAGTCTTTTAATGATTGGTAGAGATTAGATGAATAGCACAATGCCTCCTCTTGGGCCATTGAGCCCTTGATAAAGCCACCACCAGGATTCTTGGCCGAAGCGAAGTTGAGGACACCCAATTTTCCATCCTCCGAAAATTCGTAGATAGCATCAACTACTGAAAATGGAACGATCATAATCTTGGTTTCATACAGTGATTCAAAACTAGATTCGGCCTTAGCCAGGTTATATAGTTTAGTCACAGGAACTGGAAGAGTCTCAGAATGAGATAGCGTCTCCTGAGCTACTTGTTTGCGAAGATTGCGAACACGAGTAGTCATGGTTGTGTATTTCAACCCGTAGATTTATATCCTAAAATCTAACCATATATTATTAATCATTTTTTTTTCAAAAATCGCCAGAGGTGATCCCGAAGACCTGTTGTTTTTATAACACGAATTAGTGATGACCTCTGGTCAGGGCCTGCCTATGATATTTCTTATTGCAGGTGGTCTCATGATCAGTTACCACACTCTTACCGTTGATTTGACATTCTCGCCAATGTTGATCCAAGTACGATGTCAAAAGATTGTATTCAGTGGCTACTTCCGACAGAGCTGTTCGAGCATTCTCCAGAATTATTTTAATCTCATACAACCAGACACCAGGCTCCTTATCACTAACAGTTACCCGCATATCATGAGATATGTCGATTAGTGTTTGAAAAATAGTTCGAACCTCCTGCATATGGTTATTCTTTCTCTCAATTCTCCAGATCTGTGTTGTCCAGGCCTTCTCGTTTTGCTGGCCAAGAATATACCTGACTCGGTTCTTCATAAAGGCTGTCTCCGCCTGATATGCCATCTTGGACAGCATCTGATCTTGGATGTGCAGAATTCCATCGATCATGTTCTTAGCAGCCTCCATCTGGTCAGGATTATCGAAAATACCATCTGGTAGATAAGCTAACAAACGACATTGGTAATGATCAGATTGTTTAGAAACAATTCCTTTGCTTTTATTTCTAGACCAATTTCGTTCGTTTGGGTTGTGGAATTCACTAGTCAAAATCTTGCCAGTATGATAGTTAAATGGCGTGCCACAATCTGTGCAGTACATTTCATTACAGCCATAGATTCTACTGATCGAAATACCACAACCTGGACAAGATGTAGAATCATCTCTGATATTAGCTACTGAAGCTAGTTCTCCAGAATCGCAGACGTGGTTGGCGTTCTTGACGCACATAAAGTTGTAGCAAACTTCAGAGTTACAGATCTTACATTCCAGATCTGATTGGTGATCGGACAAAATGAAACCACGGCAACTATTGACTGGACATTTGATCCTGATTTTCTTGGTCGCAACGATGTCCTTGACTTTGAGTGCTTTCAAATTGACTTTCATTCTCATTTTCGTGGCATTCTGCTCGTCACGTTGACCATGAAGTGATTTCAGTTCCTTTCGCAAGATGCGATCAGTGGAATCACCGATGTAATCTTTCATCTGGAAAGCGTATCCGTTCAATTTCTTGATATCGTCGATCATATGTTCAATCTCTTGTTCAAAATTATGAAGATTTAGGTTCCTAATGCTGTAAACTTTAGCCAAGATAAGTAGTGACTGTCCCTGAAGATTATCCAATACGTTCTGATACTTCTCAATGTCATTGGTATCATAACCATACTGTTCATGAATCTGTGTCCGGAGTATAGCTAACTCTCGTAGAGTATGCTTGTCAGTACTGAATTTAAGTTCACTAATTATATATTGTTGATAATGTACTAATTTAATGGCATCCGAAATTGCAATTATCTGTTTATCGGTTTCTTTTATCTTTTGTTGCAGCTCGATCTTTATCTGCCTCAGCTTGAACAAGAGGTAGCATAGCCCTTTCACGTTCTAGCAACACGCGCTTCTGATGATCTGGTATCTCTTTAGTAAAAAATTATGACTAAATATAGCTCTGATAAAGGACATCTTCCACCCAATATTACAAGAGGGATTGGGACAGTGCGGATTGTCAGTACTACGCAGAATGCATGATTTTGCACAGAGGTCGCAATACACGAATTCACAGGCAGTGCAAATAATCTTAGGTTGGAATTGGAAGATAGTATCCATGCAGACTTCACATTCTGGATCGGGTCTCTTCTGCAGAGGTTGATGTTATACCTCATTTACATGAAGCAGTTGACCTGTCTGAACTGGTACTGGTTGAAGAACTGTAAGGGCTGGGGTTGTGCTGGCGGTTTAGCCAGCCTGTCATGAGTTTCCGAAACAATATACTGTTGGCCAGTTCCTGCCATCTCTGTTTCAGACGCTAAAAGTGATTAAATATAATTGAATTATTGATTGGCTATAATTCAATTAATGATTGACTATTATAGTTTTTTTTTGAACTAAAATACTGGCAATGTGTGCCAGATTTGTTAAACTGTCACCATACGTTCAGCAACAGCTATGGAACTGGGTTGACAACCCAAAGCAGCAAGAAAAAGCTCAGAAAATAGGACTAATCAATCCTCACCAATCTCCATATTTACAAGATGTCAAATTATTGAAAAAGAATATAACAGTAGTCAAAGATCCTGCTGGCAAAGATTGCTTGGAACCAGCAGAGTTTAATTTCAATCTAGTCAAATTGGCTTTGAGCAAACGAGGACTAATAATAAGCACTGATTATAGTCAGACTAACAACAGGGACGATTTCTTTTTCTTATGGAAACCTACACCCAAGGGATTAAACTGGGCTAAGCAAGACAATATATATCTCAACCACACCCCACAGACTTACAATATGATAGACAAACTGAAATTGGCTCAAGCTATTTATCTAAAGTATGGGCGAGAAGATGCTGACAACTGGTTTCCAGCCACTTATTGGAATACTAATTCTTATACAACTCGAAGAAGTGGGAAGAGTAGAGGCAGAAGTAAATATCAGAGAGGTAGAATAGATCGACCTAAGAATCCCAGTGCTAAGTTCATAGTTAAACCTGCAACTTCTTACCGAGGCCAGGGTATCAGGGTGTTGCAAAGATTCCCCAAATTCATCAACTCTAAGGACATAGTTCAAGAATATATCTGCAACCCTATGATGGTTGATGGTCTGAAGATTGACTTCAGACTCTGGGTACTGTACGCTAGAGTTGATGGTAGAGATAAATTGTTTGCTGCTCCTAATTTTTACTTTAGGTTAGCTGAACGTAAATACAGCTTGAGTGATTTAGATCCTCGTATTCACGTTACTAATGTTGGTGATAATATTAAGCGTTTACCTAGTACTAGCCTTGATTCTAAATTAGGTAATATTTTGTTAAATCAGATGATTTGGATAGTTAAGAAAGTAATGGTTATTTACTTGGGTCGAATGAATATATTTAAATCTGGACGTAAAATCCGATCCTTCGATCGTGTCTTCGAGTTGATGGGTTGGGATTTTATTGCTGACCAAACTGGGTCAGTTAAGCTACTGGAAATCAATACCAACCCCGACATTTATCATCCTAATCAGAAGATTTTAGAGCAGACATTGGATGAAGTAATAGGTATAGTATTGGGTGATTGTACTGTATTATCTAACTTGGTTGAGATGGAAATATAATTTAGTGTAAATTGTTAGTTATAACAATCTTATTTATTTAAGAGATGTACATCGATTGATGGTTGGATTAGTCTAGATTATAGACTTCTTGTTAACATTAACTGCTAATTTGATTCAAGACGTGGTATATATAATTGTTCCATATATTCTGTAAAATGTTGCTTAAAATATAACTATATGGTTATATTTTACTAATATGTGTTGAATCTTAGTGTATAAATATGACCAATATATAAAGACCATAGATCTTAAGGATTACCTCCGGTGATTTATAAAAAAAGTAAAATATTGTGGATTTCCACACCCTCTATTCAGGACTGTCAAGTATCCCTGTAATTTTTCCAAATATATTTTGTTGTAAATACTGCCTATAGAATTACATCAATTGGTAGATCATATATTTATTCACTACTAGTAAATAAATCGACGACGATACTACTATTAACTGGTGACAGCTCATAAATAAACCGTTTAATAATATAACTTCATGCATCCTCATAATCTGGTAGGGGTTCTTGTCAATGCTTTCCCATTTTGATTGATACCGATCCTTCCATAAACTAATCATCTGAGTTTGTTCATCTGGAGCCCTGCTGGGAGACGGCCTCAAGTCAATATACAACTAACTCACTATTTTATATTCTAATTCAGTATTAAATCCTATACCCAATTAACTTTATAATCAGCAAATCAACAACCAACAATGTACCAAACTATCAATATGCTAAATCATGTCTGGTAACGTAAATCTTCATATTAAATTTGTAATTAGTTAGTATTTAATACCAAATTACAAATTTAATGTTAATTACTAGCTACTAATCACTACAAATTATTATATGTAGTTCAAAATATAGCATACCTACCAGTCATGACTGGCCTAAATTATTGGACTTAATAAAAGCTCTAATATCAAAGGTAAACTTTGTATTTAAGTCTATGACTTGCCACGTAGTAATACAGGACGACATTTTGTCGTCAAATCAATATCCGACAGTAACTAAGTCTATATCAGGAATACAAACTCACATTTACATGGACCAAAGAAACGATATAGTCAAACCTCATATTGGCTGCCTACTATATCGTAAGGACAATGTGAGTGGTAAAATAGACCAATTAGTTACAGTGGCTACACAAACTAAGAAACGTGGTAAGAATAATGGTTTAATTGATAAGGCTACTCTATGTCATGTGGTAAAAGTAGATGGATCTAATGTATATTACAATAACAAACAACCACAGTGTTATTTGAGTTTAAATAATCACGGTTCATGGTTCAGCAAATCGACCTTGCAACGATACAACTACAGTTGGGATAATAATCAATGGATATCTGATACAAAACCAGCCCCCCTTCCAGCTCATGCAATGGTAGTACCAATTGTGACCTTGCCAATCTTGAAACTGACTAAAATGTTAAGTCCCAGTCAGTAATCTGACTATTATTCTAGTTCATAAAAATAGTCTATAAAGACTACAGGATCATCTTTGATGATTTATATGAGACGGCTAACAACCGCAGGACCTGTACCAATATTCTAGTTCATAAAAATAGTCTATAAAGAC
>Ga0114931_10002987_pt1 | contig 21450 bp, 21 predicted proteins | sample 2SBtaG_FD_89579 | JGI IMG/M metagenome (GOLD analysis project Ga0114931, IMG submission 89579) | Deep subsurface microbial communities from Kolumbo volcano to uncover new lineages of life (NeLLi) - 2SBTROV14_V59a metaG | ecosystem: Environmental > Aquatic > Marine > Volcanic | place: Kolumbo...
GGCCGCATCTTGGTGATGTCCATGCGCGTACCAGCCCGCTGCATCCAGGTGCACCTCGACGTCCCCTCGCAGGAGGACACCGGCGATACGCACCACCGCTTCCTTGAAATCGGGACCGGCATCATAATTCTCAGACCCGAGATAGAGAACCTCAACTTTCTTGCCGCTCAGGGTCTGTAATGATTCTGAGTCAAGCTTGCCATCTTTCCAAAGGCGCTGCAAGACGATTTCCCTATCGTGGATTTTTAGTTCCATAGTGCCACCTCCCTACCCTGCGTGCATATTTTGGTGTTGATTCTGTTGAGTACTGTGACCGATTCGGCGCATTTTTTAGTCGTCCCACTACCTGTGCGATCCCGCGAAACTGTTCAAATCGAGTCACCGGCAGCGAGAACGTTTTCTCCTAGCAAACACAGGGAGTCGTGAGGCGCTAAAAGGCAATGCCGGGGACCACTTTTGGCGCGCAAGAAGTCTGACTGGATAATAAAATCTTCTGAGTGAAGTGGTTGCTAAGAATCAGGGGAGTTCCCCTCACCTATCACCCAACACTGAAGTGATCGTCGAATCAGGTGGCACATCACTCGCCACAGATGTTTTTGTACGATTCATATTTGATCCGACCGCTGCTTCATAGGGCAATGTGTCGTAGAAATCGGACCACTCGCCCAAAACCAAACCCGAATCTGACAGAATATCTTTCCCGCGGTTGAGGGGCCGGCTGAGTTCCTTGAGCCTGGCGATGACCTGGGCCTTTTTTCCGCTGCGCATGATCCTGGGTTGAAACTCTACCTCGGTGTTGTCCACATTGATCGGAATGCAATATGCACTGTAAAGACCGCTTTCACAAAGATAAACTTTCAAAATGATGCTGTCTACTGCGGACCCGCTGTATGACGCGAACGCAAAATTTCCAAGACTGTAGGCGATCAAGCGATTCTTGTATATTTCGAGACCCTGCAATACATGTGGATGGTGACCCAATACGAGGTCTGCTCCGCTGTCGATGGCCAGGTGCGCAAACTCAATTTGGTATTGTTTTGGTGCTTCCAGTTTTTCGGCGCCCCAATGAAACGAAGTCACGATAAAATCTACTTTGTCGCGCCAGTAAGTTAGCAAGCGCTGCAAACGTTCAGGATCGGGGTAAGCGGTACCGCTGCTGTCTTGCTTTGCATAAAACTCGGTCGGAAAGGTCATGGAAAAACCGAAAAATGCTACGGTCTTTCCGGCCGCTTCTAATATCGCAGGCTTCTCAGCGTAGTCGATGTTCATCCCGGCTCCGCTATATGCCACGCCCACGGTATCGAGCGTAATCATGGTGGCAATCAGCCCATCCTCACCAAAATCCATCATGTGGTTGTTGGCCAGATTAACAACATCGATCCCGCCAAGTTTGAGCCCGGTTGAAAACTCAGGTGGCACCTTAAAGTTGAATTTTTTCTCGAAAGGTTCGCCGCGAGTTGTAAATGGCGCTTCAAGATTGGCGATGGCAATGTCGGCTGACTTCAGGTAGTGCATGGTTTCTCTGAACGGATACGTGACGCCCTTCGATTCCACGATAGGAATAACGTGTGAACCAAGCATCACGTCACCGACAGCAACAATGGAAACCTCGGTCGGCGGATGCAGTTTCTTGAAGTAATATGGCGGCACATTGCTTGCCACTTGACCCATGACTGAAGAAAGCATCGTAGCCATGAAAAAAGAAATCAATGGCACGGAGGGCCAACGGTCGACCTTGCTTCGAGATGCGACCTGCACAATTTCGACGACAAAAGATTCGACTCGCCTCAAGACTCGTGCGTGGACCTATTTTGCTTCAACTTCAGTTTCGGAAGCCTGCTGAGCAGGCGCGTCCTGCAATTCTGCTTCCTTCGCCTTAAGCTCTTTTTCAAGCTCTTTCACAAGGTTGATAATATTTTTGACATCCGTGTTGCTAGCGATCTTGGTTTGCTTTTCCTCGACAATCAATTGGTAAACCTTGCCGCCCAATTCAGCAAAATGCTTTTCGATATTACGCTTGATATTAATAATTTCGACCTTGGCTTTACCGATCTTGGTCAACTCTTCCGTTTTTTCAACCACTGAGTCGACTCCTTCACGAATTGTTTTTGCAATATCATCCCATAAAGTAGACATAGCACAACTCCTTTCATTCCAGGTTCAACACGGCTCTAAGACCGTGGCAACTCAAGATTAATAATGTAACCATGATACTTTTCGTCGGCTACTTTTGTTGCATCCTGTGTTTTTCAAATTCGTCACCAGGTGTCCATTCCGGTCGGGCATCCGCATTCGCAACCCACAAAGCTGCCTGAAAAACTGTCTGTACCTGCCGTTTCATGGTTCTGTAGTTGAGCCACTTCAGATGAGGACCGTCAGATGGTTGGTGATAAAACTCGTTAAAGATATTCTCCTGCGGTTTTTGAATGCCGAAACTTGGGAAAATGGCAGGTACTCCTTGCAGAGCGAAATTGTAGTGATCACTTCTGAAAAAGACACGTTGCTCCGGCATATCGTCGGGCAATATCTTGAGCCCAAATTGTTTGGCGGCCCGCCGCATCTTGTCTCCCAAACTACTGCGCTCAATCCCGTACACGACCATTGCGGTCGAATCTATGATTCCGATCATGTCCAAATTGAAATTGGCCACTGTCTTTTCGATTGGGAAAACAGGATGCAAGGTGTAATAGAGCGACCCCAGAAGTCCTTTTTCTTCAGCCGTGGTAGCCAAAAATAGAAGTGACCGCCGTGGCGGCGTGGCTAATTGTGAGAACGCTTCCGCCAATTCGAGCAAACCTGAAACTCCCGAGGCATTGTCCGCGGCGCCGTTGTAGACGGAATCCCCTGCCACCGGTGTCCCGATTCCGATGTGGTCATAGTGCGCGGTAAAAACGATGACCTCGGATTCCAGTTGTGGGTCGGCGCCCTTGATAAACCCTAAAATATTGTCTGATTTGACGCCGTCTTCTACGAAGTCAATTTTCAATTTCGCCCGCTTTTGCATCGCAAAGGGCTCAACAAAGCCGCCGGAAGCCTTGTCGTCAATGTCCTTATAGCTGGATCTGGCTCCCGCAAAAACAAGATCTGCGACTTCCGGATGCAAGATGACGCCGGGAAAACTAGTGGTCCGCGGGTCGGCTGAAGCGTCAGCAAGACGCACTTGTGGTCTGGCCAAAAAACTCTTTAATCCTGACCAGCTAAACCTGGCAAGCTGTTCATTTCGAACGATCCCGAACGCGGCGCTGGCGCCATGTTTCTCGGCCGTTCTTCTTTTGCCAGGTCCGAAAGAATAGCGCGACGGACGGGCTCCTGCGAAAAAGGTCGAATCTTCGGAGTTCGGTTCGCCGCTCAGATAGACTGAAAACTTGTCCTGTACGTCCAAGCCCGCATAGTCATTGTAGTCATATTCCGGCGCCGTGATCCCGAAAGCGGCGAAAGTCAATTGCTTCGTCACAGAAACTCCGGATCGGGCGGGCGTGCCTGTCACCAGAAAATCATCACCGTATCTGAGTGGAATCATCTCCCCATCCACTTCGACGCTCAGTTGGCTGGAGGCCAAAACCTGCTTCCTGGTTAGTGGCACGGCCTGGTAGAATGTTTCGCCCTCTGCACCGGGTTGCAGTCCAAAGCGCTGGAACTGAGTCACGATATAGCGTGCGCCGATTTGAGCGCCGGTTGAACCTGTGTCTCTCCCTTGCAGGAGGTCATCCGCCAAAAATTCAAGGTGGGCCTGCAAGTCACGGACGTGAATGCTGTTGATGGCCTCGATTGCACTGTCGACTGGTTGCTGAACCCCGTTCAGCTCTTCTGGTACGGTTGCTGCCGGAGACCACAGTTGATCTTTGAATAGAAATAAGCCTGCCAATATCAAGAAAAAGAAAACTATCGCCAGCGGCAGTTTGAAATACATCTATCCTCCGGTAAGCTATGAACTGAGTAAGTAGAATATGAGTCAACGGGTAGAACGCAAGGTTGTCACCTCTTGGCAAAAGATAGCGCAAGTTTTTGAAACAAGCCAACCTTTTGTTCCTCAGTTTTTGACCACCTGTGCCGCGCGCTCAAAAACGGCGTCGAACATCGGTTCGGTCAGCTTGCCGGTAAATGTGTTCTGCTGACTCGGATGATAGGAGGCAATCAATTTCACATCATTATGTAGCTGATATTCTCCCTGGTGAAAAAAGACGGGTCGCTCTCGACTGTCCAGCCACGCTATTTTCTTACAGCATTTGACGACCGTATCAAAGGCAATTTTCCCAAGGGCCACAATGATTTGCATATGGCTAAACAAAATCAATTCTTGCTCGAGGTAGGCGAAGCAATTTTCCTTCTCATCGGCAGTCGGCTTGTTTTGTGGTGGCGCGCAATGCAGTGCCGCCGTGATGTAGCAGTTGCGCAAAATAAGTCCATCCCCTCTATGATTGGCATTTGCTTGATTGGCGAACCCGAAACGATACAAAACGCGAAAAAGCCAGTCGCCGCTGCGATCTCCCGTAAACATCCGTCCCGTGCGATTCGCACCATGAGCGGCCGGCGCCAGACCGACGATCACGAGACGTGCCTGTGGATCGCCGAAACCGGGGATTGGCTTGCCCCAGTATGATTCGTCCGCAAAGCGCTTGACTTTCTCACGAGCGACCTGTTCGCGCCAGGCCACCAGGCGTGGACAGTGTCGACATTGGACAATCGCGCGCTGCAGTTTCGCCAGCTCTTTTTCAGATACCATCGGTTGATCTTGCCAGGTTGTTCTCATAGAAAGTAATTCGGCAGAGCGACACACGCAACATTTTCTCTCGGATAAGGAGGACCCACCGATGGAGCGTGCTGCGACGAAGTCAGATGAGTTCCCGAGTTCCGCGCTGCGACAACCCTGTCAAGATTTGGATCTTGACGGACTTTTTTTTAAGTCCGCGATGAGTCGAATGGCGGCTGCAGGATCGATATGGAAATTGTTGTACCTGACGACTCCTTCCCTATCTATGATGATGGTCCAGGGAGTGCCACCGGTTCGATAGTTTCGCATCAATTTCGACCGTTCGCGGCGCGTACCACTTTGGCCTATTGGAATGTCAAGGTCATATTTCCTGGCTACGTCTTTCGCCTGCCGGACCCCGTTGGAAGAAAAGCCCTCAAAAGTCGTTTGCACTGCCACAATGGCCACATCCGGATCGTCTTCGTAGCGTTCGATCACCTTTTGCAGAGTCGGAAATCCGTAAGCGTGGCATCCCGGACACCATGACTGAAAGCAGTAAAGGTAAATCACTTTACCGCTCATGTCGACAACATCCAAACTTTTTTTGCCATCCGGCAACTGCATCCACTCCTTCACTTCCCAACTTGGAGCCTTCTGGTTTAATATGCCGCGCGGTTGGGCGACAGTAGAAGAACTAAGGGTGAGCAAGGAAAACGCGACTGCAATGAGGAACATAATTAACTCCAGACCATCGAATTCGTAGCAAGTGGTACTCGTTTACCCATTGCAACACCTGCCAAAGGCAAAAAAATTCCTGCTGTACATCCTCAAGCAATCCGGTTCACCTATCGTCACTTCGACACCGAGCTTGTCTATCCACGGTGCTCAGCGTGGCTAAACTAAGCCAGGTCGTCAAGTGCCTTTCCGCTTAATCTGAACGTCGTCCACTCTGACAGGGGCTGCGCGCCGAGCTTGCAGTAGAATTCAATGGCTGACTGGTTCCAATCCAGAACCGACCACTCCAGCCGACCGCAATGTCTCTCTCGAGCCAACCGTGCCAGATAAGCCAGCAGTGCTGTACCAATGCCTCGGCCTCGGGCCGCCGGACGGACGAACAGGTCCTCAAGATAGATTCCGGGGCGAGCCAGGAAAGTACTGTAATTGTGAAAGAAGAGAGCAAAGCCGACTGGTTCTTCCTCATCATAGGCAATGATGACTTCCGCCGCCGGATGTGGCCCGAAGAGCGTTTGCCGAACCGCTCCTTCATCCGCTTTCACTTCGTGGGCCAGCTTTTCGTAAGCCGCCAATTCCTTTATGAACGACAGAATAATTGGCGCGTCCGGTTCTGCAGCAGGACGAATGGAGATTTCGGGCGGTCTATTCATCTCCATTTTGCCGACTATGGTGGTCAATAGATCAACCCCAGTTCTTCCCTGAAGTGCGAATCTGAGAGCTTGTTCTTGGACCAGTAATCTGTCTTGAGAGAATGCGTCTTGACCGCCCGCGTGGTCATCAGCTTAGCTTTTGAGCCGAAACCGCTTTTTGTCTTCTCCTCCCATGAGATAATTCGGTGTGGAAAGGCCTTTTCGAACTGAATCGTCAACGTCCGCTCAACACGCTGGTAGTCAATTGTGTAAAGCGAAATACCACTGGACCCCGTTGTCAGTGTTGCTGCAGCTTTCTCAATCTTCAGCGGCTGGTGACGCAACCTGGAAAACAACTGACCCGGGATCATTTGAATGTCACCCGTTGGCAGTTTGTCGGGCGCCAACCGAATTCGTGTCCACACCTCATCTTCCAACATGGCATCGTCTAAGTGGAAATTCTGATCTCCTTCTTTCTGAAAGTAAGAACGAACCTGCACGTCGAAGCCCGGTTGGCGATGGTTGAACTGCATAAAGGTCTGACCACACCATTCCTGCGTTGAGGAGGTTACTTTCAACGTGGGTACCTGTTCGGTATTTACGGGCGTGAACACCGACGTCATAATCGAGTAAGGGTAGATGCCGGTGTAAAACTTCCTGACCGAGTTCAGCTTGAGAACGGATATCGTTTGCGCCGCATCACCATATTCGTGTTTGACTTGTTTATCCCGCAGGAAATCTTCGGTGACAAAAATCAGCACGGCGTCACCTTTTCTCATTTCGCCGTAGCGAGCCTGTTCTAATTCGTAGCGTGTTATTTCGGCCTTGCCCCCGTACCAATATGAATTGAAATCGGCCTGGTCCTCGGGTGGCGACTGGCTCTCTTTGCTATCGGCGGACGTGCAGGCCGACACGACAAGTGTCAGGCTCATCAAAAGACCGACGAGCTTGATGGCTGACAAACGATAAATCCAGGTGGATTGCATTTTGTTCTCTCCAGTTTTGTCCCAGGACGTAGCTTTAACTTTTCCGAATCATATAGGTTTCCGCCTGAGCGGGAGTGAGACACTCGAAACCATAACGGCGGTAAAGTTCATGTGCATCTTCCGTTATTAAGAACCACTTGGGCACGTCATGCAATTCAGGATCCTCAAGAATTGTCCGCATCAAGCGTTTAGCCAGGCCTTTCCCGCGGTGAGGTTCAAGGATAAACAGATCGGAAAGATGCGCAACCCGTGCCTTTTCAGTCAGTATGCGGGCGAATCCGACTTGCTCACCGCGTTGGTCATAGACTCCGAAACAAATTGAGTTTTCAATAGATTTCTGCACGGTCGGCCGCGTGATGCCGGCGGCCCAATACGAATGCGTGAGAAAGTCATAAATCAAGTCGATATTCAATCGGGCCGGATCCCGACTGATGTCATATGCTTCTTGCGTCAAGTGTTCTACCTCACGGCTTGTTTTTTTGCCTTCACCACTGAAGGTTTTACGAGTAAACCCACGTGTGGTTTTAAAGTAGTAAGGATCCGTGAGATATGAAAGCAATTTTCAATCGTGGAAATGCGGCGATTTTTGGCTTGCTTCTTGCGTTACAATTTCTATATTTTTGTTAAGGGATACGGGCAACCGACCAGCGCTCACAACTTCTCCCACTCTCTTACGAATGCCCTTCTCTATCCTGCCTGATTTAGGACTAACCTCATCGAGATGGCACACCAAACGACTTGGTGGACCATTTAACCCATTGAAATAGCCCCGGATGGGGTACGTTTCTTTTCCCTCACTTACCTAACTAAATGGAGGTGCTGCTATGTTAGGAAAGACGTTCTTCTTTGCTGCCCTGCTTGTGAGTGTTGCCGTTTTGGCAAACAGTCAAATGGGGAAATTCACGGGAGCGGAAGATCACTCGATCTCGCTTCAGGATGCCGCCCAGCTAACCCACAGATTCCAACGGGCCAATCCCGACGGCGTTAAAGCGCACTTCTTCGGGCGCCAGGCCATCGAAAAAATTCTGGCCCAGGACGGCGTGGTCGGCATTCGTATCTACAACGGTGCCGATGAAACAGGCCGCCAACATTTGGTTCTGGTTGGCACCAACGGCGACGGCGAGGATCAGTTTAAGGGCGAGCTGGCTCAGTTTGGAGGTATTTGCCCGCCGTTCTGCGACGAGGAGAGTGCGTTGTTATCAGCAAGTCAAGTTCAGGTTGCAGCCAAATAAATGCTGAACCGGTTCAACTCTTTGATATAACGTCTGCAAAGCGGGTTATTGCCGCGTTTTGAGCCACGATAACCCGCTTTTGTAATCCTTGTACACAATTCATGCATTTGCTGAAACTGTTCAAATATCTCACCCTGACCTTTAAATTTCTTACCAATTATCGTCGATACATTGGAGTGACGTGTAATCATTAGCTCAGATAGACAATCAATCATACATGCTCTCATCATTAGAAAGCCATTTACTTACAACAGCAATTGATCTGAGTCCCTTGGTTGTAGGCTTTTTTTTACGTAAGCGCTTGTGCCGGGAATTAGGGATGCTGCTAATTTTAACTTCAATGGCAGTGCTAGCAGACAGTGTACTTATCTACTATGCCTATCACAAGATGCCAAATATAGGGCTTGTGACTATCTACTCCTTGCTTGAGTTCGGAGCTTTTTATTATCTATTTTGCATCTTACTTGCGGTCAAACGACTAGGTCGATTTCTGTGGGCTGGTTTATTGGCCCTCACCATCCTGCCGGCGATAGGCCTAGCGTTAAGCAGTCTAATGGACGTTCTCTATACAGTTAAGATCGCGGAGTGCGCCATTCTCATCCCGCTGGCGCTTTACACACTTTATTCTATCATACATGATGACTCTGAACCTGTGCTCAAAGAACCAAAATTCTGGATAGCATCTGGCGTCCTCGTCTATTTTTCCGGCAATGCCTTGTTCTTCACAACCCTGCCTTTTCTTGAGAGCAATACCATCTGGGCACTGCATTTGGTCCTGAATCTCATCGCGAATCTTTTTTACACAGGAGGTTTTCTATCACAACGCCGCTCGAAAACTGGCCGTTCCTCTTCCTTGGAACCGGAGTTATCCTTGCCTTAGTCGGCTCCTTTGTCGCCAGCGTACTCGTTGGCACGCGTCGCCTAAAGAAACAGCGTGATTTCACCGACCGGCTTCTCAAAGTAGCAGGCGCGCTGATGGTCGTCATCGATCAGCACAGACGCATTATTCGGTTCAACCAGGCGGCTGAAACGGCGACGGGCTTGCTGGCTGAAAGCGTGCAAGGACAACATATTGCAAATCTCAACATTTTCCCCGAGGATGTCATTGAGAAAATATTTGTACAGGCGCCCGAAAGCTCAGGCTCCCCGCAGGCTCAGTTTGAGAGTCCTCTGCAAAAACTGAACGGCCCAGAAAGAATCATCGCCTGGACGGTAGCCCCTTTTTTTGATGTCGAAGGTACGAAAGAAGGTTGTATATTCTCTGGGCTCGACATCACGGCGAGCAAGCGTTCCGCACAGTTTCTGAAAGACGCGGTACAAAAAACTGAAGCGGCAAATCGCGAACTGGCAGCGACGAACAAGCGACTCGACGAAACCACGACCATCGCCAGAGAAATGGCCGAAAAAGCAGACATAGCGAACAAGGCCAAGAGCGAGTTCCTGGCCAACATGAGTCACGAAATCCGCACGCCGATGAACGGCGTGGTAGGGATGGTTGATTTGCTTCTTGACACAGAATTGCAGCCAGAACAAGTCGACTATGCCCAGACGATTCAAAGATCCGCGAGTTCCTTACTGAGTATTATCAGCGACATCCTTGATTTTTCAAAAATAGAAGCAGGAAAATTGACAATCGAAACGATCCCGTTCGACCTGAGACTGACGATTGAAGAAGTCACCGGCCTCATGAGTTACAAAACTGAGGAAAAAGGAATTGACCTCAACATCCGCTATGCACCCGGATTGCCTTCGCACGTTTTGGGAGACCCCGGACGGATCCGCCAGGTCCTGACCAACCTGGTCGGGAATGCTATCAAATTCACGTCTGAAGGTCACGTTTATATCAACGCCGAAAAAGTAAAATTGGCCGACAATGTGCTAACAGTCAGAATTTCGGTCGAGGACACCGGCAGCGGCATTCCGGCGGATCGGTTAGAGTACATTTTTGGTAAATTTGCTCAGGCGGATTCTTCCACAACCCGCCAGTTTGGGGGGACCGGTCTCGGGCTTTCGATTTCAAGACAGCTTGTTCAGCTAATGGGAGGCACAATCGAGGTAGATAGTCAACCTGGACAAGGTTCGACCTTTTCAGTCATACTGCCCCTCCCTCTCGACAATAAATCCCCGGCAGAACCCCTTCCGCTAGCAGATTTACAGGAAGTCCGCGTGGCTGTGGTGGAAGACAACAGCATCGATCGCAACATTCTGAGAGAACAAATAACCAGCTGGGGAATGAAAGTTGATACATTTGAAAACGGGGAGGATGCCCTCAGGGCGATGCGCGAGGCTCCAAGGACAGGGCTGCGATACGGAATCGTTGTCATCGATTTCAATTTGCCCGGGATGAACGGTCAAGTCTTCGGACAAATCATCAAATCGGATCCTCACCTGAAAGAAACGGTGATGGTCATGTTGACATCCTCACCCAAACGAGGAGATGCCAGACGAATGCAGGAAATTGGCTTCAATGCCTACCTGACGAAACCGATTCGACAAACACAGCTTATCGAAGCACTGGCAGCGGTATGGGGTGTCAGAGCGCTGGGAATCAGCGGGCAGCTTGTGACAAAATATACCGCGGCGGAATCACGGGCGCGCAAAGCAGAGCTCGCCCGGAAGAAAATCGCCGGCAAGACGCCCCGCATCCTTCTGGTCGAAGACAACCCGACCAATCAGCGCGTTGGTGAAAAGATGCTTGAGAAACTATCTTGTTCTGTCGACGTTGCGGTCAACGGCAAGCAAGCTATGGAAATGTTTTCGCGGCAACGATACAATCTCATCTTCATGGATTGTCACATGCCCGTCGTGGATGGCTTCGAAGCCACACGCTGCATTCGCGCCGTTGCGGCCGAAGGTCAGGAAGTGCCCATCATAGCCTTGACGGCAGATGCCATGCCAGGAGACCGGGCTCGCTGTGTGGCCGCGGGCATGGACGACTATGTTTCGAAACCGGTTACTTTGGCCAAAATAACAGATGTCCTTAGTCGATGGCTCAATTCCGGGGTGCCTTCCGACAGCAACTCTAAATCTAAGGCCCTGTCTGCGGAAAGCGATGAGATGGTCCTGGACGAGTCAGTTCTGCAAGACCTGCAGGACTTGACGGACGAGGACGACCCCGAATTCCTGACAGATGTCGTTGAAGGCTTTATTGCAACAACGGGAGAAAACATCGAACGTTTACAGAACGCACTGCAAGAACGGGACGCCCGGACAATTTCAGCTATCGCCCATTCGCTCAAAGGGTGCTGCTCAAACGTCGGAGCAGTCAAGATCGTTGAAATTTGTAAGCGTTTGGAAACGTCTGGCAACGGCCAGAAATTGGACCAAATACCCGTCTTACTGCACGAACTGGGCTCGGTATTTCACACTACGAAAAACAAGCTAACGACTCACCTCGATTCGAAATCTGTCTTCTGAATAGCAAAACGTGTGGCCATATTCTGGTAGCTTGACGGTTCAATGAGACTCCGCAACTGGGGTCAAACCCATTTCTCTTGCGTCTTGGCCTGTTGATTTTTACCATGAATACGAATGGAACCTAAACTTTAATGCCTAGAGGACGTTAATTGGGGACATGAAGGACCCAGGTTTACTCACAGCGATGCAGGTAAGTATTGTCACGGCCGCCATCGATTTGATTCCGTTGCTCGTGGCTCTATTTTGTTGGCAGCACATCAAGAGACTGAAGATCTTGGTGAGCTTTTGCATGATGGCCTTTATTACTGATATCATGTTGATCTATTTTGCTTATCACGCGTGGCCCAATATCGGGGTTGTCACTCTCTTCTCATGGCTCGAATTCACATTGCTATCTTATCTCTTTGCTGGTTGGCAATCTAACCTATCGTTAAAGAGAATTCTACAGTGGGGCCCCTTCATCATGCCTTTATGGATGCTCTTCTGGCTCGTCGGATATGATCCAGGCGTTGTTTTGTGCGCTGCCAAAGTGAGTGAGTGTATTGTCCTGGCAGCGGTTGCGCTTCAGACGCTCCATGTCTTTAGTCGGGATCCCCAGACACCAGGACGAATTCCAAAATTCTGGATAAGCGGTGGTGTTTTGCTGTACTTTGCGGGTAATGCCTCTGTCTTCACCGCCTACCTGCTTCTCGAAATACGCGACAGTGCCCTTCTTCATCTGGCGCTCAATGTCGTGGCGAACATTTTTTACTCGCTCGCTTTCCTAACCCAGCGCACTTCGGTGTCCGGTTCGTTTGCACCACGTGGCCAGGAGACCCCAGGTTTTCCGGCTTAGTCCACCGTTTGTCCCCACCCGAGGCGTTTACGTCGCCCATTGCAAAATTTCGGCCGCAGCGGTAGCGGCCCCGCCCATCTCGACGTCGGGCCAGCTCTGTACCCTAGCGGGTGAGGTGAGCGCCATGAGGGGCACCTCCCAGCTGCCGGCAAGAAACGCTTCGCGGTCCAACGCTTGTGCTACTGCAAAGCGCTCTAATCCTTGAATCAAAACATCACATTCTACGAAGTCGGGGCGCGGCGTGTACAACAATGGCGTTCGGTTGGCGATGATCTCGGAGTTCAGGCTGTACCCGGGCTTCGAAATAACGACGTCACAAGCATTCACCAGGTCAGGAAAATACATGAAATCGGGCGAAATATTGAGACAAGGCGCGGGGGCATTGGCCAACCCCAGGGTAACGTAGCGAACTGACTCGGAACGGTTGAGGGGAGTCAGGTCGACATTGGCCAGGTCCTCCGCACGGAATGCCACTAAGGCGAGCAGATGTTTGTCTGTTGGCCGGATGCCAAGTGCGCGCCTGACGTCTTCTTTGGTGCGCACGGCACCTCTGGCGATCAGGGGAATATCTTTGCTGTGCGGAAAAACGTCCAGATCGCCGTGCATTGGTAATCTGAGGAGCAGATCGGCTTTCCGGTAAGCTGACCGGATGCGTTCTATCGGCTGCGAGAATCCAGGAAGAACGTCCACAAAACTATCATAGATCCAGTCCCACGAGAAGTTGGCGATAGCGATGCCTGGCACATGCAGACGATGGGCGATTTCGAACGCCAAAAACGGGACATCAGCCACGATAAGCTGCGCCTTGACCTGGCCCGCGAAATCAACCTCACGCTCGACAAGTTTGTTTTGCTCTTTGAGCAGTCGCTCTAACTGCTGCAAGGTCGCTTGTTTGTCCACAAAAAAGCTGGTCCGTTGCACTGCACCCACGTCGATTTTGCAACGATGAACTTCATAGTTTTTCGTCAGGTTCAACTTGAAAAACCATCCCGGTGCATCTGTCCTGATATGTACGAATAGATGCGGGTCGGCGGCGATCAGCTTTTTGATCACTTCGATAGAACGCGTGGCATGACCATAGCCATGACCACTGATATAGTAGATGAGCTTCTTCAATTTCTTCCCTTTTTGGATGCTGGCGTTTACGATATGCTTTTTCTGGTAGTACAACATTGAATGATTGCATTCAACTAAAATCAAAGGAGATCCTTACTAGATCCTTTACAATCGGCAATGCCCCATTTTTGACGCCCAACACATTACGGGTCAGTAGCTGCTCCGGTCATACTCGTTGAAAACACATTCACTCTGAATCAAATCTCTTTCCTTTTTGAGCCAAAATTACTATCATTCGACTTGCCGTGATCCGGCAAGGAAGCAAAATCATTCATCTGATTATGAGAGGATATATGACGATATACGAGGAGTCTCTCGCACTTCACCGCGATCTGGGTGGTAAACTCGAAGTGACACCAAAATACAAAATCAATGATGAGCACGACCTTTCCCTGGTCTACACACCCGGCGTTGCCCAGGCTTGCCACGATATTGCTGCCGATGAATCCAAAGCCTATGACCTCACCATGAAACGAAACAGCGTGGCGATCGTCTCGGACGGATCGGCTGTGTTGGGGCTCGGAAATATCGGCCCAAAGGGGGCTATTCCCGTTATGGAGGGCAAAGCCATGCTCTTCAAAGAATATGCCAACATCGACGCCTTCCCTATTTGCGTCGATACGCAAAACTCATTCGAGATCATCAATCTGGTGAAAAATATTGCGCCTGTCTTTGGGGGCATCAATCTTGAGGATATAGCCGCCCCCAACTGCTTCGAAATCGAAGATGCGTTACAAGGTATCGGCATTCCTGTTTTTCACGATGACCAACACGGCACGGCGATCGTGCTCCTCGCAGGGTTGCTGAATGCGGCCTCTCTGGCAGGCAAGAAATTGACGGATCTCAAGGTGGTCATCAACGGTGCTGGAGCGGCGGGAACTGCTATTGCCAAAATGTTGCGCTGCGTGGGTCATAATCCCGATTTGTGCGAACCGGTGCGACAAATTCTCGTGTGTGATTCGAAAGGCATTATTTCACCCGCCCGCCATGACATCATGAACAATCAGACCAAAATTCAACTGGCGCACATGACCAACCGGGCAAATATCGATGGCTCACTCTCGGATGCGTTGCACGGCGCAGACGTTTTTATCGGTGTAAGCCGCGGCAATATCTTGAAGCCCGAGATGGTCCGGTCTATGAACGAAAAGCCGATTATTTTTGCTATGGCAAATCCGGCGCCGGAGATCATGCCCGACCTGGCGAAAGAGGCGGGTGCCTTCATCGTGGGCACCGGCAGAAGTGACTTCCCCAATCAGGTTAACAACGTCCTGGCTTTCCCGGGTGTCTTTCGCGGCGCCATCGATGCCAGAGCGACCAAGATCTCCAACGAAATGAAAATCGCGGCGGCGCATGCCTTGTCGCAGTCGGTGAGCTCTCCGACCGTGAACGAAATACTGCCCTCACCACTGGACAAGAGTGTTGCTCCACATATTGCTGAAAGCGTCAAAAATGCTTTTGAGAGTCACAACAGCGCCTAGCGTTGCGAGCTCCAAATAGATAAATGGAACGCGGATTTGGCGGATACACCGATTTACACAGATCTGATGTTGATGTTGGTTCTAAGACTGAGCGATTTGCTCTTAACCTGAATCCATCTCATCCCGCGTTTCATTATTTGCACTTTTTTTACAAAGATTGGTGGTATTACTATAACTGACTACCTGGATATGAACATTTACGGCATTGTTATTCTGACGACAATTCTGTTCAGCTTCGTGCTCGGAATTGTGGCAGAACTGCTGAATCTAAAGGCTTTGCGTCATGACGTACCGCCGGAATTCAAGGACGTCTTTGACGAAGCGAAATACAAGAAGTCACAGGAGTACACGCGGGTCAAAACCCGGTTTGGATTCATTAACTCGACTTTTGGTATCATACTCACGCTCGTATTTTGGTTCACAGGCGGTTTTAATTATTTGGACAACGTCATCCGCTCTTTCGGTCTCAACCAAATCTGGACGGGTCTGCTCTATATCGGGGGATTGGTCTTTGGCCGGATGCTCCTGTCTTTGCCTTTCAGCATTTACTCGACTTTTGCTATCGAAGAGCGCTTCGGGTTTAACAAGACGGCTCCCCTTGTTTTCATTCTGGATTTGATCAAAGGCCTGGCGCTTTCAGTCATCCTTGGCGGACCACTACTTGCCGGGGTGCTGGCATTCTTTCATTTCGCCGGATCGGCTGCCTGGCTTTATTGCTGGTTCGCGACCACACTCTTCACCCTGATCGTTCAGTTCATCGCGCCGACCTGGATCATGCCACTCTTCAACAAATTCGTCCCTTTACAAGACGGGGATCTGCGGCAGGCTATTTTGAGCTATGCTCAGTCGGTGCAATTCCCTTTGAAGAATCTTTTCGTCATGGATGGCTCCAAGCGGTCAACAAAGTCGAATGCCTTTTTTACTGGTTTTGGTAAGAATAAGCGCATTGCCTTGTTTGACACGCTCATCGAAAAGCACACAGTGCCCGAACTTGTGGCCGTTTTGGCACATGAGATCGGGCACTACAAAATGAAACACATCCTCAAGAACTTGCTAATCGGCATTCTTCATACTGGCGTGGTCTTCTATCTGCTGTCGATTTTTGTTAGCCACAAGCCGTTGTTTGATGCTTTCTATATGGACAAAATGTCTATTTACGCGGGGCTCATTCTTTTCGGGATGCTCTATTCCCCCGTCGAGCTTATTCTCGCCATTTTCATGCATCTTTTTTCGCGTAAGAATGAATATGAAGCGGATGACTATGCGGCAAAGACGACCCAAGATCCGGAGTCGATGATCCAGGCATTGAAGAAACTATCGGTACACAATCTCTCCAATCTGACGCCACACCCGTTTTACGTTTTCCTCAACTACTCTCATCCGCCCGTTCTTGCCCGCATCCAGGCGCTGCAGCAGATGAAGTGACCCCGTATAAACCCGGGTCATGGAATCGCTGGCACGTCTGGACCGGAGACCTTACCAGGTTGGATCGGATCGACAGCGCCTGCTTGCGTCATGCGTCAACCCACCCTTACCTTCAACACCTGATATCCCTGCTCACCGCCATCGCCGGTTGCTACCGGGAATTCCGCCTGCACCCAGCCTTCTTTCAGCAGGTTGCCCATCATATCTTTTGCACCGCCAAATCCCCCTTCGATATTCGCCAGATTCAAATAACCTGCTTGCGCTAGAATCATCGCGGCCATGTTGGAGCGTTGTCCGGCCGCACAACCGAGCAAAAGTTTGGCGTCTTTCTGAAAATTTGCTTCGACCACAGCCAGAAATTCCGGATTATCTTCCAGCATGCGATATTCTGTATTGAGTTGCTTGAGCGGAATGTTGAGAGAACCTTCCGGATGTCCTTGCTGAAATTCAAATTCAGATCGGACGTCAAGATAAACATAGTCACCGTCCTTCTGGAGAAAATCTCTCGCTTCGCGCACCGAAATTTGCTTTATCTGCACATCAACTCCTTTCTGATCAATTATTCGCCTGCAGCATGAGTCGTTTGCCAGCCTGATGGACGCCCCTCAGGTAGCCCCGTAGTTTTTCTTGTGGCTCTTGCGCACGAGTAAGAACGTCATACATCATGAGAGCACCCTGCCAGCCTTGGGTGTTCCAGGTTGCGTCCTGAGGCAGAGAGCTGTTGCGCAATCCGTCCGGCAGTGGGTAAGCCGAGATGTAAAAATAGGGATCCGGAATCGCCGCATCGCCGGTGGAAAACCCAAAGCTCATCTGTTCATCGGCATGGTCTTCGTCACCAGGGTCAACTCCCGCCACCCGCTTGCCGGAAAACCAAACCAGCGCCATATCAAAGTGGTGCGGCCAGAGATTGATCGGACTGGTCTCCTCCCGCAATTCTGCTTTAAATTCTGCGAAAACGCCGGCGATCTGCCCCAGGGCCTGCCAAAATGTTGCCGCGGCCACGGCATCGTATTCGCCAGGGCTTTCATCTAAGGCCTGGTCCATATTCAACTGAACTCTGATGCCCATTTGAAGGAGTGCGGCCAGGCTTTCTCTTGATAAATCTGCAACTGACTGCCCCGACAGCGGAATGTGGCTTTCCTGACCACTGCTGCTGTTGATGGTCAATCGATGATTGACAAAATCAAGCTGCATCTGAAACGCAAACGAATCAGATGAGTCGCGCACCGGAATGGGTGGCGTGACCAAACCCGCTACACCAGGCCGCAGATTGATGTGCCACCAATGCTTGCTGCGCGGCGTCGATGCGGCCCTGATTTCGCCAAGCAGTTGGGCATACCTTTGGATGGTATCTCGCGTTGGCTGCCAGGTAGCCAGGGGCATGGCTGGAAATTTCATTGGCATACACAATCCTCCGTGCAAAGTTGTAGAAAGTTTCCGTGGTTTTGGATCGCCCGTTTAGGGCCATTAAAATTCAGGCTCTTAGTCATTTTTCTGAGCTCAGTGACTAATGACGCGGAGCAAATGACGTAAGTAATATGACTTCTCATGAAAAGTGAACGAAAAGGTTACCCTGCCGCAGGCGCTTGAAATTCTTCAATTTGCAGTTCGGGGTGATCTCTCGGCAGCCCAACCCGATACCAGATAAAAGGAAACAACGGGTTCGGCAGCCAGTACATCCAGCCCAGGTTGCGCACTTTTGCGTCATTAGCAAGATGTAGGTCCATCCAAACGTAGAGAAATTTATAGACACAGAGACCGGGAATGAAGTTGGGTTTAAAACCGTCGGTTAGAAGATATTTACGGCTGACATAGAGATTGCCTTCAAATGGCGTAATGCCCCAACCCAGGGGCCCCTCTGCCAGCTTTGTGCGACTCGGAACATGAGTTATTCGAACGTACTTCTTTGCCATACTCAAATAAGCTCCGCGTCGGTCACAATTTCAACCATGGCAGGTCCATCGTGAGTGATCGCTTTCTGCAACGCCTCATCCAATTGTGAGCGCCCCGTTACCCGAATTCCCATCGCACCACAGTTTTCAGCGAATTGTGCGAAGTTTGGGTTGTGCAAAGACGTCTGCCAGACATCCCATTTGCCGGCGCGCTGTTCCTTCGAGATCTTTCCCAATTCGCTGTTGTTCAACAGAATGTGTTTGATCGGCATGCTGTACTTAACGGCCGTTGTCACTTCCATTGCGTACTGGCCGAAGCCGCCATCGCCTGTGACAGCGAAGATAGGTCGTTCCGGGGCAGCCGCCCACGCCCCCATGGCAGCAGGGTAGCCAAATCCAATCGAACCGAGATAACCCGACATGAGAACCGATTGGGCGGTACATTCAAAATAGCGCCCGAAAGAATAAGTATTGTTTCCCACGTCGACAGCGATGACGGCATTTTCCGGCACGTGCCGGTTCATCGCAGCAAAAACTGAAGCTGAGTTAACCCCTTTTCCCAGATCGTCTGCCAGTCGCCTTTCCTTTTCGGCACGCCAGATTTGCCAGCGTTCAGCCACTTCGCTACTTTGGTCAACGGTCTTCATCTTACCCGGAAGCCGGTCGAGCAGGATGTTGACAAACATTCCAATTTCGCCCCATACGGGAACCGTCACGGGATGAAATTTTCCCAATGCCATGGCATCGAAATCGACCTGAATGGTCGGCAGCTTAGGCGTGATGCCGGTGTGATTTGAAAATGAAGCGCCGAGAACTAGTAACAAGTCTGCTTCATTCATAAACCAACTTGCGATCGGCGTCCCACTGCGTCCAAGTACGCCACAGCCAAGGGGGTGTTTATCCGAAATCAGACCCTTGCCTTTAAATGTCGTAACGATGGGAATGTTGAACTGCTCGGCCAGGTTGATAATCGCAGGCATATTGAAACGGGCGCCGTGCCCGACAATGATGACAGGCCGGTTGGATTTGGTGAGAAGGTCGCAGGCCCGATCGGTGGCTGCCGCGGGCGGCGCAATCTCGATAGGTGTGATACGACCGTCGGGTTTGCCAGCTTCTGCATCTGCCGCGGCGGGCAGCGTTTGCACTTCATCCGGAAAAATGAGCTGCGAAACATCCCGTTTCAAACACGCGTTCTTGATGGCGAGATTCATCAATTCAGCATGCTTACTGGAATGTAAAGTTGTTTGACTGAACGCTGCAACAGCGTTAAAGGCTGCCGCCAAATCGACCTCCTGAAACGCACCGGGTCCAAGAACCTGTGTATCGACCTGGCCGCAGAGTGCGAGAATGGGTGCCCGATCGACCTTTGCGTCCCACAAACCCGTAAGCAGATTGGTTGACCCGGGACCTGCAATACCGAGACAAGCTGCGGGCCGGCCCGTCAATTTCGCGTAACCTGAACAAGCAAACGCAGCAGCGCCTTCATGCCGGATGCCGTAGTAGCGTAGTTTCCCGTCAGCTTCTTGCCGGCGCAGCGCGTCTGCCAGGCCCAGATTGGAATGGCCAACCATACCAAACACGACGTTGACACCCCAATTCACCATCGTCTCAGCCATCACGTCAGTCACTGTCCGCGAGTGTTTTTTCTCCACTTCCAGCCCCACATAGACACCGTCGTCGCGCACTTCGACCGGGTGGGTGGCCACCCCGTCATCGTGACCGCCGGGAGAATTGCCGGTGCAGGGATGAAAATCCCAGCCGTGCCAGGGACAGCGCAGCCAGCCGTTTTCGATCGATCCTTCCCCAAGCGGGCCGCCCTGGTGCGGGCAGGCATTATCCAGCGCGTTGAGCTTGCCGTCAAAATGCGTCATGGCCAGACTCTTATGTCCGGCGACCACCGTTTTGACGCGCCCTTCAGGCAGTTCGTCTGTGTCCAGGACGCGGTACCAGCTCAGATTTCCATCTTTTTTATCAGACATGGTCCCCTCCATTTTTCAGCTTACCGAAGGGTAAGCTGATTAGAAATGGCGAATGTCGCAAGGGAGGCAAAATAATAATTCGTGACACACAGTGCAACCAAATTAGGCCGCAACGGGGCACGAGAAGACAATTGCTGACTAAGCGGACTTATTTCAGGGCTTCTCTGAGGGCGTTCACCGAAATCTGCCAGTGGGAGTTGGTATAGATCACCTTGCCGTTGCGAATCAGCATAATTTGAGGAGACTCGTGCCTAACCTTGAACTGCTGCGCAACCCGGTCCGAAAGCGACCGGCTACCAATCACATCCAGGTAGTAGGGTTTAAGTTCATCCGGTTGCAAGTCCCAATCCTGGTCCAGCGCTCTCTTTGCAGCAGAACTCACGCCGCAGCGCAAGCTATGTTTATAGATGACAACCGCAATCCGGCGCGACTCCGTCACAATTTCATCTAGCTGTTCCGGCTTGCTTAGAATGTTCCACGGCACCATGTGTAGCCTCCTCCTCCAATCTATATGGTGCATTAAACGGATTTAGGAAATCTTGTGCAAGGACAAATATTCAGGTAAGAGGTAGAATTTTGCTTGCAAGTCTTTCCTCAGGAGTCTTAAATTGAACATAGTTTTCGCGGGAAGAATTGTAATACTCCCGGTGTGAATTCCGCTTCGTGTCAAGCAAAAAGATTCCCTTTTCTGATTGCTTTTCCTCACCGGAGGATGATGTCACTACGACTTCCTAACAGTGCAAGAAAGAATAAGAACTATAATATATAATAGTCCCTTATGCTACGGACCAGATCAGACGGCTTGCCACCAAGTTTGCTTTATAAGTATTTGCCGGTCCGCCATCAAATTGGGAGTACCAAATGTACATAAGCCATATTCGTATCAAAAATTGGAAAAACTTTAAAGAGGCAGAGGCGGTGTTGGGAAACCGGATTTTCCTAATTGGTCCAAACGCTTCCGGCAAATCCAATCTGCTGGATGTCTTTCGATTTGTACGGGACATCGCTAACATCGGCTTGGAAAAGGCTGTAA